>CESP01020710.1_pt1 | contig 10867 bp, 7 predicted proteins | sample 531211 | NCBI WGS metagenome assembly CESP01 (sample SAMEA2622074, study PRJEB7988) | marine metagenome | biome: marine biome (ENVO:00000447); feature: surface water layer (ENVO:00002042); material: "saline water (ENVO:00002010), including plankton (ENVO:xxxxxxxx)" | depth 5 m | reverse complement strand
GCTTCTCGCAGAGTCAGGGCAATTACAACAGGTAGTGCTAGAGATTACATTATGATGACTGCACTTGGAACCTTGATAATCTTCATGATGCTATGGGGGGTGTCCTGATTGGCAACAAACCAAGTCCTTGACATCAAGAATAAGGAGTTCATGCTGATTGGTGGGCTGCTACTCGTAGTTGCAGCACTAATGGCCTTCTTCCCTTCACTGGGTGATGAGGGTGAAGTGGACTGGATTTCAATACCGTTAGTTGGCTTCCCAATTATCGTTAGCTGCATACTCTTGGCCTTTGCAAGTCAAGAGTCTCGGGCTAGAAAGGAAATACTAGCTGCTCCGATTCGCCTATTCACATTAGCTGCATCACTTATTCCTCTTGCAATATCGACAGCGCTATTCTTTGATTGGTTAATTCTAGTTGAATGGGATGCATTATCCTATAATCGATATGCCTTAGAAAAAGAATACGTTTGGATAGAAACGATAGGGGTATCTTGGCACGTTGGTATGGACGGCCTATCTTTCCCAATGGTATGGCTAACAACTTTCTTGATACCGGTCACAATAATTACAACTTGGGATGAGAAAGATGGCGCAACATACCATCCTTTGCTTATGATGATGGGCGGTGCTCTGATCGGTGTTTTCGTCTCCCTTGACTTATTCCTATTCTACGTATTTTGGGAATTGACGTTGATTCCAATGTTCTTCCTAATTTTACGGTGGGGAGGAAAAGACAGAAGATATGCAGCTCAGAAATTCTTCATTTACACATTCTGTGCTTCTGTGATAATGCTTCTTGGATTAATCACACTTTACTTCCTAATGCCCGAGAGTAGTTCGTCTAAAGGATATGGCTCCGTAACCAACCGAACCTTCGACATGACAGCTATATTCGCATATGCTGCAGAACAAAACAAAGGTGACGGAGTATTCTTGGGTAAAAACCTACAATACATTCTATTCGCAATGCTAATGATTGGATTCTTGGTTAAGCTACCAGCAGTTCCTTTCCACACCTGGCTCCCAGATGCCCACGTTCAGGCTCCGACTGGAGGCTCAATGCTTCTTGCTGGAGTGATGTTGAAAATGGGGGCTTACGGAATGCTTCGCCTACCAATCGCAATTTTCCCTGATGCGATGATTTTCTATCAAGATATTATTATGGCAATCGGTTTGATATCACTGGTTTGGGGTGCGATAGTTTGTCTTGGACAAACCAATCTAAAACGGATGGTCGCTTATTCATCGGTTTCCCACATGGGTGTAATACTTCTTGGAATCGCCAGTATGCAGCCGCTGGGATACGCAGCTGCTCTTTTCATGATGTTCGCTCACGGTATAATTTCACCAATGCTCTTCGCAGTTTGTGGAGCATTCAAACATCACTACCACTCTATGGAGATAGGTGCGATGCGCGGTATGGCCAAGTGGTCACCATACCTTGCAGTATACATGATGTTTTCCTGGATGGCCAGCCTTGGTTTACCCTTGCTTGCAGGATTCGTTGCTGAGCTTATGTTGATGATTGCGTACTGGCCTGTTTATGGCTGGTGGATACTACTACCAGGAGCAGTCCTAGCAATCACAGCAGCATACTATCTTTGGTCTATGCAAAGAACAATCTTTGAGGGTGGAGACGAAGGCCAACCCCCAGAATCTCTGCATGGAGAAACCCCACCAGACATCACATTGCCAGAAAACATAGGTATGATCATCTTAGCGATATTCACTGTCTTGTTCGGTGTTTTCCCATTCATAGCATTAGGTATGATGGATGATTGGACTGTTGAATTTTTCAAAGGCGTATTTGAGGCAGGAGGAATCTGATTGAGTGTAGAAGTATTCTCAAAGGATTTTTGGGTAATATTTGCCCCTGAGCTAGTGATGGTTGTAGGTTTATTATCGATATTTATTATTCCAAATCTTGGTAACACAAAGTTTCGAATCCCATTAACAAAGAGAGAGATTCCTTGGTTCTTGGGCGGTCGGAGATTCAAGTCAACAGGTTCACCTGCAATACCGGGACTGCTGGCAACTGTGACCTTATTCACGACTATTGGTATGATGCTGATAGATATTATTGATGGTAATCTCAAGACCACGACAGTTACCAGCGGCGAAATTGAGATTCTACAAATTGACGCATTTTCGAGGTTTTTTGAGATTTTATTCTTGGCTACTGTATTACTAGCATCCATGGCAAGCCTAGATAGAATTCCTGCTCATACCTTTGAGGGTAAAAAGACTCTAGATGAGATGTATGATAACCGTCGACAGGCTGATTTTTACATTCTTTTACTTACAACGGCTATTGGTATGTGCATAGTCGCTTTATCCAAAGATTTGTTTGTTCTATTTGTTGGATTGGAATTAGCAAGTTTAGCAACATACGTTTTGGTTGGATTCCACAAAGAGTCCCTGTCAGGAGCAGAGTCAGGTGTGAAGTATTTCATTGTGGGCTCGGTTGCTAGCGGTGTAGGGTTGTATGGCTTATCTTTACTATATCTTGAGTTTGGCACTCTCCAATTAGATTTACTTTCGGTTTATTGGTCTGAAGGAAGTATTCTAGGAACCATCGCATTAGGACTAGTTTTAGTTGGCTTTGGATTCAAGGTAAGCGCAGCACCATTCCATTTTGCCGCACCAGACGCTTATGCAGGTGCAAATTCTGCGGTTGCTGGTGTTCTTGCTACCGCCTCAAAGGCAATGGGAATGATTGGTTTAATTCGCATTTTACTAGTAATAGCATTACCAGATGCACAACCAGATGGAACAATAGATGAGGTTAGTGCAATGTGGATATACGCGCTTGCTACAATGTCAATTGTAACTATGACTTGGGGTAATATTGCTGCACTTGGTTCAACCAATCCAAAGAGGATGCTCGCATATTCATCTGTTGCCCACGCAGGATACATGATGGCTGCCCTTACCGCAGTAGGAGCATGGCGGTGGGGAGAAATAGAAGCTCCAGCTGAGTATGGTGAAGCTATTGTAGCGGCGGTTCTATTCCACATGTTCGTACTTGTTGCATTCAAATTAGGTGCATTCTTAGTACTCGCTCTACTGGAGATGGAAGGTGGAGCGAGCCGCTTATCATCGCTGTCTGGCTTGGCTAGAAGAGATCCTTTAATTGGAACAGCGATGTTCATATTTATGCTAGCTCTTGCTGGAGTCCCACCTCTTGCAGGTTTTGTCTCTAAGTTTCTAGTTGTAGCAGGAATCGTCTCATCAAGCGTGGGCGACCTATCAGCAAACGGTAGTATTAGTTTCTCTGATTTCCACTGGGTATGGTGGCTTGCTCTAGCTATGTTCCTAAACAGTGCAATTTCAGTATTTTATTATCTACGAATAGGCGTTGTGATGTTCCTAGATGTTCCAGAAGAAGGACGAAGAAAAGCACTACCGTACGGAACCTCGATTAGAATGTCCATTTGGATATGTCTGGTTGCAACAGTCCTCCTAGGCTTATCAGGTGATACACTGATCAATATGTGTTACCGAGCAGCAGAGAGCCTAAATCTTGGTATGAGTTAGTCTCAGTCTTCAAGTAGGAAGGGCTTTTGGCTTAACTTATGGCACGTAGGCGTGAAGAGAAAGTAGACGAGGAAGAACTAGCTCGTCTGATGGGCTCTGCAGAAGGAGAATCGTCTAAGATTCGAGTGAAAATGCCTAACACGAAAGTTAACGAAATGTTCGCTATTGCCGAACAAATTCTTGGGGGACGTAGAGTAAGTGTGCTCTGTGCAGATGGTGATACAAGAATGGCAAGGATACCGGGAAAAATGCGTCGCAGACAATGGGTTAGGGAAGGTGATTTGATAATCGTGTGGCCGTGGGATTTTCAAGATTCCAAGGCAGATGTAAAGCACCGCTATACTAAAACTCAAGCTCTTTATCTATCAAGAAAGGGAGTTCTTCCTTCTGATGTTGATGTATTTGGAATGAATACTCAGGTCGATGACTTCGATGATGAAGACGGATTATTTGCTTCTAGTAGCGAGGTTGAGGTAGATGAAAAAACCGAAATACCTGCCGATGAATTTGAAGATGACGACGATGATGATGAGATCAACGATCTCTTCGGTTGATTAAACGTCGCCTCGAGTAAAAGGAGGCTTGAACATGGGACGCCGATCTGATTGGGATGACGAATTGTCAAAAGACACCAAGCAACGTAGACATAATCGCAAACGTCGCAAGATGAATGCAGACGAAGAATTCATTGACCAAGAATCGTCTAAGTTTATTCGTAGTTTAGACAATACCAAAGGTAGCAGTTGGATGGCGGAAAAAAGGTATAAACAGATGTTCAACGAAATTGAAGAAGGGCTTTCGGGAGTTTTGGGGGATGGCCCCTTTGAATGGGTAGATCGCAGGGTATTTGATGCTGTATTCGATAGATTGACATTATTGAGCCTGTACAAATTAATGAAATCTGGGATAATCGATACCCTCGACTTCCCAATCGCCAGAGGGAAAGAGGCTCACGTCTTCCACGGAACAGGCGAGAGTGGACCTGTTGCAGTCAAAATTTTTCACACTTCAAATGCCGTTTTCAAAAATTTAGTCCAGTATATTGAAGGTGATCCAAGGTTTGGTGGACTCAAAAGACGGCATAGAGATCTGGTTGATATTTGGGTCAGGAAGGAATTCAGGAACCTTTCAAGGCTGGAGAAATGGGGACTCGCCGTTCCAAAACCTTTAGGTGTTCACAAGAATATACTCGTAATGGAATATCTTGGGACTGATGTTGCCCCTTCACCAAGGCTTAGGGATGTGAAGGTCAATGATGCAAAGGCAGTTTATGATGAGCTTTTAGAATTCCTTGCAATATCATGGCAGAAAGCAAACATGGTTCATGGCGACTTCTCTCCTTACAACATAATGTGGCACGGAGACAGACCAGTTGTTATTGATGTTGGCCAAGCAGTTGTGCAATCACACCCCAAAAGTCAAGAGTTTCTGGTAAGGGATGTTACTAGGTTGGTTGAATGGGCCAACAAGGCGGGTTTGGAAACAGATTTAGCTGAAGCAATGTACGATGTCTTGGAAATGGATTTGTCACACGTTGAGGAAAAAATTCTTTCCTAGTAGTCCTACATATCTTGAAGAAGTGAATCCTTCCCGCAGAAATCATGCGTCAGCCACTACCAAGAGTTCCCAAAGACCGCATTGCAGTTCTGATTGGCGCCAAAGGTGCTACACGAAAAGAACTTGAAAGGGCTGCGGGATGTAAACACATTCAGATTGATTCTGTAACAGGAGACATCGACGTTACTTGGCCTGAAACTGGTGATTTTGACCCAGTGAAGGCACTGAAATTACCCGATGTTATCAAGGCAATAGGCAGAGGAATGGCTCCCAATCGGGCAATACAACTTTTGCAAGATGATTGGTTTTTTGAGATTGTTGACCTGAGAGAACATGTTGGTAAAAAGTCCAGACAGCAGAGAAGAATCCGTGCAAGAATAATTGGTTCGGAAGGTAAAATTCGTAAAATGATAGAGCAGCATACAGGTGTGGAAATCTCAATATACAAATCAACAGTAGTTCTGGTTGGAGATGGAGAGGGACTATTCAGTGCTAGGCAAGCAATAGAAATGTTAGCCAGAGGAAGTGAACACGGCACAGTCATGAAATTTTTAGAGCGTGAAAGAAAGAGATCTAGAATGGATTCTCGTTCTATTGAGTATATCGAAGTGAAAACGGCCAAAACAGAAGACGCCGAAGAATTTGAAGATTTAGTCCCAGGGCTTGCAGCTGTTGCAGATAAGAGAAATCGCCGCCTAAAGGCAGCACAAGTTGATCCAGAGGACCCAGAAGAAGTCAGTGAGATGATGGAATTGTCCGACGATGAGACTGTTAACTGGGAGGAGGAGTGACTCTTCTCTTTTGATACCAAGCAATGGAAAATCCAACCAAAATTAAAGCGATTATCCCAGGTGCGAACGAGGTAACAACGCCTACGCTTGAAATGCTAGCTCCGGTAACCATCATGTAGTTGTAATTGTTATTTTCATCTCTCTCATCGATATTATTTGAAGGATCGATTACTATTCTAATGTCCCATTGGCCAGTGTTTGGAACGACATACTGCCAAATGATTTCTTCGCACATGCACTCATCGCTAAGATTGCCAGATTTCACTATACGCGTTTCCATGGTAGTCCAATCCACATCAGCGGTTCTGTCGGCTGGAGCAACCTGTAATTGCACAGTAACATCTCCACCATACATTTGATTTGCTTCTAGCATGCCAGAAATCGCAACCTCTCCATTGTCGGCACCCGGTCTCACAACCAATCTATCTAGATTGGTTAAACTCGAATTCCATGAAAGGTCAAGTCCGGGTAAAATTTGGAACGCTCTTGGAATAGTAACCAATTCATTTCCAGCATTGTCAACAACAACTGCTCTAAGCATCAAATATTGTCGTGATTTTGTTGCCCATGAGGCGACCCCCATCCTTCCTTCAAGTCCTTCAACACCCAAGTCTATCCATCTTCCTGACTGGTCAGGAGTTGCACCAACTCCGTTCATGTCAAATCCATATTGTATCTTAGAATTGTTGTGATCAATACCGGATTCGAGATCTTGAGCAGAAAACGAGATATTTATTGGTCCTTGGAGGCTTGTAGTCATCTCTTCAACACTCCAACCTATGCCCTCTGGCTCTGTGATATCTACCTTCACATCTAATTCGATTTGGTTACCAATATTGCCGACTTTGTCTACAGCACGTAAACTAATTTGGTGCTCTCCTTCATCAAATGACAGGACTACACTATCTTCTGTATAATTTGTCCATATCCCATCCCTATCAATTTGGACATAGTCTACGCCACACCCACTACCGTCATCAACAGATGTTTGCAGGGATGAAATTGTTACTGAAGTCGAGTCACTCCAAGTTTCGCCATCTCCTATTACCGGAGCAGACATGGTAGGTGCAGTTCTGTCAATTCCGATGAATATCGTCTTTGTCTTGGAAAGTCCAGAATTATCCCACACAGTGAGTCGTGGGTTGTAGGTACCCTCTGCCATATCTCCACTTGCCCAATCCCATGCGAAGTTAATTGTTCCTGGTCCATCGTCACTTGGCGCTCCCGGTCCCGGCACATTTGTTAAACTAGCATAATTAAGGTCATCATCTGATGCATTCCATACAAAGTTCAAAGTGGCGTTAGCCGCAAGTCGATACCAAGCCCTATCTGTTGCTGTTGTCCCGCTTCCATGACCATTATTTGTGAGTTGAAAATCTGTAATAATCGGAATTTGGTTTGCGATATTGAATTCACCAGTGGTGAAATAACCTGTAAATGATTGGACATCGGAATCCCAAGCTCGAGCTCTGAACAGATATGTATCATTTAGATAGGTAGTAGTATCAACATGTTTTAGCCATGGTGTATTGGTTAGGTTTGCAACACTCGACCAGTTGCTTCCGTCCGATGAAATGTCGATTTCAATGCTTGAGATATTCCCATTCCCAGTCGAAGATATAGAAAGCGTGAACAAGCCCGTAACTACTTCATTCTCGGAAGGTCCATTTGCAAAAACTAGGTTCAGACTACTACTTGACGATTTGACTTCATTATCCTCCAGGAAATAGATATCTCCGCTGTGGCCTATGGTCATGAAAAACACAACCACTAGAACGGATATAAATCGCCTCATCATGTTACTGACATAGCCCCTCGGCCTTCAATGCTCGCATTACATCTGCTATTTTCGTGCTCTATTAGTTGATAAAAATATGAAGCCAAATAGGTGCTAACAGTCGGTTGTTTCAAGTGCTAAACCTATTCTCTTATGTCTATGGCAAGAGCACCATTAACCACTCTTATCCTCGCGATAATGATTCTTGGAGTAATGCCAATGCCTTCAATGGGAGAGGATAGTGGAGGGGTGCAAGCGTCTTCGTCGACAATTTCTGTCACTCCATCAAACCCCGTTGAAGGCGGATCGGTGACAATCAGATTAACTCTCTACAATTCCAATAATTTTGATGCGGATGATGTGCTTTACAAATTCTATTGGAACGGACTAGATTCTAGTAAATTGATTTCAGCAAATACAGTGGATGTCCCTGCACAGTCTACGGTCGATGTTGAACAAATAAAATCAGGTCTAACTGCTGGAGAGCATAAAATTTGGGTTGCATTTGACTATGCAGGAAGTGGCGAACAAATATTCTATCGAGAAATTATTGTTGGTGGTTTAGCCGATTTAGAGGCAACCACTATTCACGCATCTCCAAATGATGTTGAGAGCGGTGGAAATATCACAATTTCCACCGAGGTAAGTAACACTGGATCAGAGGATGCAGACTCAAGTCGCATGCAAATTAATCTCGCTGATGGCAGTCACATATTCTCAGTTCCGCCTATTTCTGCTGGTGATAGTGTTTGGATTAATCAAACAATTACTGCACCGGCCTCAGGAGCTTATGATGCTTACATTATACTAGATCTAGATGATTCAGTTGTCGAAGCGGATGAGGAGAATCAATTCTCTGTTGGTATCACCGTAGATCAGAGAATGGATTTGTCCCACCTCGGTAGTATAACCATAGACGTTGATGAGGGAGCATTGGAAGGACCTTGGACGGTCTCTGGAATTATAAAAAGGAATGAAGGAGAAGGCACAACTCAAGTACCAATGCGATTAGAGATAATTGATGATGTTGGGAACAATATTCCTCTACCAACGTTCTATGTGAATATTAGTGGTGGGGAAAACGCACAGCAACCATGGTCCTTCGATTTGGTGTACAGCTATATCTCTGCACTCTCAGCAGGTAGCCATGAGGTTACAGCAGTAATCGACCCCTATTCGACTGGAGACTTCATACAAGAATCGCTTGAAAATGATCGCTCAAGTGCGTATTTTGACAAATATGATATTCCTGATATTTCAGTAGACCCGTTCGCAGTGCCATCAGTAAATTCCGTTACAAGTGGAAGCAATGTAGGCTGGACAGTAGCGATTACTAATTCTGGAGAGGTCGAAGCACAGGGAAAGCTTGTCTACACTTGGGAAGGAGAAACAGTAAGTGAATCGTCTCAACAACTCATCAACATACTGCCTTCAGAAACCTACTTTTGGACTGCTACCCTTCCCACAGAAAGCGGTTCACATATCGCCTATTTTGATGCACAGTGGGTTCCATCTTCTACTTCATATGATAGTAACCCGCTTAATTCAGTTGCTAATGGTAGCGTTGAAGTTACAGCACAGTTGAGGTTGAGTTGGTTACAGAGCACCATTTCTCTATCAGATTCAAACGGCAACCCAGCCACATTCCCACTACAGGCAGGTAAAGAATACAACCTATCAATCAACGTGAGCTCTCAAGAAACCGGAAGCGTGGATTACTCTTGTGTGAATGAACGTGGCGAGTCATACAGCATAGGTATGGTAGAGATTCTAAACAATGGAGATAGGAAAACCCTCTACTGTGAATTTACTGCATCCGCTCCTTTCACTAGTGTTAACTTGGTGATTAGTGACTCTTCAGTTGGCGACACGTTTTCTAGGAATTATGACACTCAGGAGTCAGCAAGCAAAGTGGCAGATGAAGCAGGAGATATGAACTACAAAACAGCAGGACTAATCGCTGTTATATGTTTGATTTTGATTGCAATTTTAGTTGCAGCCATAATCCTAACCCGAGAGGTTGAAGAAGAAGTTGAGAGAGATATCTTCGACTATTGTCCTGCCTGTGATAGTCAATTAGAGGGTGGTGAAAATCGTTGTGAAGCCTGTGGCTTCAACCTAAAGAAAGCAAGAAGCCAATTCCACGAGTGTGAGGAATGTATGGAATCTATACCAGATTTACTCTCACACTGTCCATATTGTGGCTCTTTCCAAGACATTTCAAAATACTTTGAAAAGAGACAAAGAAGGGTGGTTCAGCAAGAAACAATTGCTGTTCCTGAGGAAGAGGAAGATCCTGAAACAATTCACGCTGCTGGGTATGAAGGATTCGAAGAAGCCGTCAAAGAATTCGGCTATGACGTAGATGATCTTGAAGAGCATTGGGATGAAAATATAGCCAAAGCCGAAAGAGAAGTAGAAGATGCATACGACCGTAGAATGGCAGTAGAAGAAGAGGAAGAATACGATGATGAAGAGGCTATGAATATCGTTACAACCTCTTTGAAGAGTATAGAAGAAACATTCGAAGGACATGATATTGATGCAATTTTGCAGAATAGAGACATAAAATCTCATCTTGACGACGGAGGAGAATTATCTGCTAGTGATGCTGATATTAGAGAGCGCTTATTTGAAATTACAGGCGAACGGGGCGTGCTACCTGGCGAAGAGGTCAAGATAGGAATGGGAATACAAGACAGATCTCTGGCAGGAAATGCCTTACCAGAGGATGCAATGGATTTCTCCTTTGAGGAAGAAGCTGATGAAGTTAATCCAGTCGCTGCTGCTGTTGCTGAGAATAAGAGGCGTAGAACCGTTAGAAGAAAAGCAAAGTTAGCAAAATCAGCTGAATGTGGAGCGTGCGGTGCTGAAATTGCTGAAGATGCAACCGAGTGTGCCACGTGCGGAGCTAAGTTTGAATGAGTGCCTGTCAGTACTCATAGGGTTCGTCATTGCGCTAGCTCGGCTGACCCTCTTGACTTCATTCAGGCACTGTTTGCCAACCACCACCAATGTTTGAATCCATCGAAGCGAGTTATTCATACATTAGTTATGTTTAGGGTGATATAATGAGGGCGAAATCTGCTATCCTTGCCTTCTTGATGCTTTCAATAATTGCAACTTCCAGTTCAGGATGCATAGGATTGGTTCCAGCTCGTGAATTTATGGAAGATTTGAGAGAGGATCCTAGCCTAGAAGAGGT
>CESP01288521.1_pt1 | contig 10917 bp, 12 predicted proteins | sample 531211 | NCBI WGS metagenome assembly CESP01 (sample SAMEA2622074, study PRJEB7988) | marine metagenome | biome: marine biome (ENVO:00000447); feature: surface water layer (ENVO:00002042); material: "saline water (ENVO:00002010), including plankton (ENVO:xxxxxxxx)" | depth 5 m | reverse complement strand
AATTCCTATTCAATTTGCACTATCGTATCCGAGGCATATTGAATCTTCTTGGGATGCGCTAGATTTTTATGAAATTGGTAGTCTAACTTTTGAAAAGCCAAACTTGGAAAAGTTCCCATCTATTGGCTTAGCTTATAGAGCTCTAAACAAACTTGGGAGCTCATGTGCAGCATTAAATCTTGCTAATGATCATGCTGTAAATCTTTTTTTAAGTGGGAAAATAAACTTTAATGAAATTGCCAAAATCAACGAGGATGTACTAGAAAATCATCCATGGCTAGAGGAGCCAAATCTGAATGATTTACTGGAACTAGGAAGCTGGGTAGATAAATATTTATCAAAATACTGATTTAGTGGAACAAAAATATTATTTTATTGTAGATTAAATACATGACTACTCTTTTAGCGACAATAATTGTTTTAGGTGTATTAGTTACTATACATGAATATGGTCATTTCATTGCTGCCAGATCGGTAGGAATAAAAGTTGAGAAGTTTTCCGTTGGTATGCCACCCAGATTTTTAACAATTACGTCTACTGATGATGCTTTTCTTCTAAAATTATTTTTTTTCAAAAAAGATACCAATGGGAAATTAATTTGGGCACCTATTTTCCAGTCGTCAATAGTCAGGCCGGGTAGAGTTGGATCTAAAACTGAATACGTCATAGCACTACTACCACTCGGTGGCTATGTAAAAATGGCTGGAATTATCGACGAAAGCATAGATACAAAAATCAACTATAAAGATGATGAATTCATGTCAAAGCCTTTATGGGCCAAACTCTGGGTAATGAGCGCTGGAGTTATTATGAATACTATTTTAGCATTTATAATCTTCTCATCAATTGGGTACTATCAAGGTGCTGCAAAAATCAGTGATGAACCCTTTATAGCAGAGATAATAGAGGAAATGCCAGCTGAAAAAGCTGGACTTCTTGTTGGCGACAGAGTGTTAAAAATAAACGACAAAGCAATATATACTTGGTCTGATTTAACAAAAACAATACATCAAAAACCAGATGAAGAAATAAAATTAAAGATTGATAGAAATGGTGAAATATTAAATTTCAACGTAACAACAACATTAAGAGAAATCCCTAATAAAAATGGTACAAGTAATGTTGGTGCTATTGGTATTATTCCACAGATTATATACGATGAAATGACTCTGCCTGAAGCTTTAAATTCAGGCATTATACGTACCCTTGGAAGTTTTGCGATGATAGTTGAAAGCTTAAGAATGTTAGGGTCAGGAGCAGCTTCAGTATCAGATTTTGGAGGTCCGATAATGATTGCACAGTTGGCGGGTAAAACAGCTGAGGCGGGGATGATACCATTCTTTACATTTATGGCATTATTAAGTGTTAATCTAGCATTCCTAAATATATTACCAATACCAGGCTTGGATGGAGGGCATATATTTATTCATCTTTTAGAGGGGATCATAAATAGACCACTACCTTTAAAAGCAAGAATTACAATACAGCAACTTGGGATGACTTTTCTACTCATTTTAATGGTCACAATTATATTTCAAGACATTACCAGGCTTTTCAATTAGTATACCACGTTTTCTAATTCAAGGACAAGAGATCCATATTTCAAATGTAACCAAATTTTCACAGGATATCCATTCGAGTCATCAGAAAATAGAATTGACATTTTTGATTCATTTTTAAAATCCTTCTTATTGGATTTTATCGGAGTTAATTTGGTACACATGTAACTCCCTGCAGGAACGATTGTTTTTACACTTTTTTCTAAAAGCAGAACCAACTCTGTCACCTTTTTGCCTTGAATAGTGTAAATGTTTTTGTTTTTATAGTGTTGTAAATTCTTATCTCGAAAATAATAAAATAATGAATACGGGGAGTGAATGGTTTCTAGAAATTGTATGGTGTCATTATTTGAAGTTAGATAACCATCATTATGGTACATTACCAAGCTACCTTTTTTCTTGAAATTACCTTCACTTATATTTGACTCCACTTTTATTGTTTCTAAAGAATCTTTGCTCAACCAAATATCAATTACATCTTTAATAGGGAATATATAGTCTGTTATTCCTGTGGATTTTGCCGTGAATCTCACGTGATATGTTTTTGTTTTGTTGATCTCTACTGTGTCAACAACTTCTAATTTAGCTTCGGCAGCTTTTATACCTTTAAAAGAAGCACTATACCTAAGCTTTTCACCAACTATTAACTTTTCACTAGCACATAAATAAAATGGGACTAAAATTACATAAATATATTTTTTCATTTGCGAATTATAGTCCACCTATCATTTTCCAAATTAAGTATTTTTGAGGCAGTTCCGATAATTTTACCATTTTCAATAAGCATATTAATTTCACTTTTAAATTCATTTTCTATCTCATCCGGATCAACGTGAGGAATTGCTCCTGAACGATTCACGCTGGTACTTGTTATTGGTTTTCGATATGCTTTTAGTAGGTTTTTACAAAAAGTATTCTTCGCAGCGCGCATGCCTAGAGTCAAGGGCCTGCCAGTAATTAGATTTGAGACAATATTTTCTCTAACAGGAACAATAATAGTGTCTCCTTTTTTCAGTTTTTTTTCTGCCTCTTGCTTTAACCCCACACTGATTTTCATCCAGTTTTTACTATTTTTTATGCTATCAACCAACACACTCATAGGTCCCGATCTTCGTTTTATTTGGTTAAGATTTAAGATCGCTTTGTCATTTCTAGCGTCGCATCCAAAACCGTAAATAGTATCTGTGGGATATACAATAATTCCGCCGTTTTTTAAAACATCACAGGCAAAATGAATTGATTTTGGATCGGAAGAATGAAGCCTTATATAATCGAGAGAGCTCACGGTTGCTTTTTTGTTTTCCATCTTTTATGAAACCAAAAGTATTGTTCGGGGTACTTTTTTATATAGCTCTCTAGTATAGAGGTATAATTCTGTGTTATCTGTTCGATACTATTGGTATTTGTTTTTACAGGCACTATTTCAATATTATATTTTTTGTAGTTGGTTTTTATGCATACGCCTAAAACAACTGGCGCAAGCGTATTAAGATGGAAGAGAGCTGCGCCTTTTGGTGTAGATGCTGGATAACCAAAAAAGTCTACAAACACTCCTTTATTTTTTGCGTCTTGATCACTGACAAGGCCTAAAACTCCATTATTTTTAAGCACTTGATACCCTTTTTTAGGCGATCCCTTTTTATATATTTGTTTTGTTCCAGGAATCTCTCGTTGCTCATGAAAAAATTTGTTTGCTCCTTCATTTTTTTGCTTTAGAGCTATACCAACAAATAAATCGGTATGTTCTCCCAGCCATTTTCCAAGCATTTCCCACGAACCAAAGTGACCAGATATGAAAACAACTCCTCTGTTCTTTTTCAAGGCCTCATTAAGTACTTCTTCACCTGTGATATTTATTTCAATGCCCTCCCACGATTTAGGGGTTGAAATAAACTCGATGAGATTGCTGGTAAAAAATATGTAAGATTCTTTTAGAGTAGATAAAACTTTTTCTTTAGGCCACGTTGGGAATGCTCTCTCTATATTTTTGAACGCTTGTTTCGATCTAAGTCTCTTTGAAAAAAACATTTTATTTGCTAAATAAATTGAAATATAATGTCTACTACTTGGCTTAACTGAACTAAAAATTATTTTTAAGAGCCTAAGAAGGTAATAAGTTATTAAGTGATTAAGTTTCATTCTAGGTGAAATTACAGATTTGTTATTACTATATTTGGCCTGAATTTTTCGATTATTTATAAAGTTTTTTGCAGTGAAAATATATCTATCATCATTATTGTCAACTATATCGTTTCTTCTCGCAGATAAGGTTTATGTAGTCCCAATTGATGGTACAATAGATTTGGGCCTGCCCCCATTTATTGAAAGGACTTTGGACGAGGCAAAAGTAAAAAATGCATCAGCTGTAGTGTTTGATATAAATACTTTTGGTGGGCGCGTTGATGCTGCAACTCAAATTAAAGATGCAATACTCGCCTCTGACATCCAAACAATCGCGTTTATTAATCGCCGTGCTATTTCTGCTGGTGCTTTAATCTCGTTATCTTGTGAAAAAATTTTTATGACTGGTGGTGCATCCATTGGCGCTGCTACTGCTGTTGACATGTCTGGTAAGAAAGGTAGTGAAAAAGTTATTAGTTTTATGCGAGAGGAAATGGCAGCCACTGCAGAAAAACGAGAGCGAAATACCGAGATTGCTAGGGGTATGGTTGATGAAGATTTGAGTTTTACCCATTTGATTATAGATGGAGATTCTGTTCTGGTAGATGATATTGAAGGCAGGAAAGAAGGCAAACTGATATCTCTTACAACAGATCAATCAATTAAATATCAAATAGCAGATGGAACATATGATAGTATATCAGAGCTGCTTAATTCACTTGGATATGGTGACGCTGAATTAATAAAAACTGCTGAAAATTGGTCTGAAAAAGTTGTAAGGTTTCTAACTAACCCTGTTGTGGCATCATTATTAACAACATTTGGATTCCTGGGTATATTGTTTGAGCTTCAAAGTCCAGGATGGGGTATCCCAGGTTTTGTTGGACTAACGTGCTTGATATTATCTCTAAGCGCATCCTATATAGCTAGATTGGCAACAATGTCAGATTTAACTTTTACCATAGCTGGGTTGGCATTGATTTTAGTGGAAATGCTTGTGGTCCCTGGGTTCGGAATCATAGGCATTGGCGGATTCGTTCTCATTCTATATGGGATGTATCTGCTCCTGTTGCCAGATGTTCCAGTAAGCGATGAAATAGTAGGTCAAGCCATGGATGGATTTTTTATTGGATTAGTGGGCGCTATAATTGGTTTGGTTTTCCTTTTCCGCATCATGATTAAATCGAAATTTTGGGAACAGCTTACAGCGCCAACATCTCAAGAAAAGAGCCGCGGCTTCTCAAACTCTCAAGGTTGGGAATTATTAAAAGGCGGTTTTGGTCGAACTGATACTGATTTACACCCATCAGGATGGATCATAATTGAAAATAAGAGAATTTTTGTTGTCAGTGAAGGCGGTTATATTGAAAAAGGGAAGGAAGTAGAGGTCCTCTCAGTTGATGGGAATAGAGTTACCGTGAGAGAAATTAACTAATAAAAGGAAATTATCATGCCAATAGTTCAAATGTTTTTGTTTGGTTTTATCATATTCGCGACGCTAACCTTATTTTATTTTGTTCCAATAGGGATGTGGATTCAAGGTATAGTGTCTCTTGGTATTGGTAGAATTAGGATAGTAGATTTAATTAGAATGCGTTTGAGAAAAATTTCTCCAAGGCTTGTTACAGATGGTGTTATTAATTTACACAAAGCTGGTCTTGCGAGCATATCGACTGATATGCTTGAGACCCATTATCTTGCAGGAGGTAATGTACAGAATATAGTATCGGCCTTAATTGCAGCAGATAAAGCAAATATTCCCTTACCTTTTGAGACCGCAACTGCAATTGACCTAGCCGGCAGAGATGTCAATGAAGCTGTTCAAACATCTGTTTACCCTAAAGTCATCAACGCCCCTAAAGATGGATATTTAGCTGCTGTTGCCAAAGACGGGATCGAACTCAAAGCAAGAGCAAGGGTTACTGTCAGAACAAATATTCCTGGTTTAGTCGGGGGAGCGACCGATGATACAATTATTGCAAGGGTAGGCGAAGGAATTGTATCAGCAATTGGTTCTGCATCAAATTATTCTGAAGTACTTGAAAACCCCGATAATATTTCAAGAGCCGTGCTAGATAAAGGTTTAGATGCTGGTACAGCATTTGAAATACTATCCATTGATATTGCTGATTTGGATGTAGGCAAAAATATTGGAGCATCCCTTCAGGCCGACCAAGCTGAGGCTGATCTTCGCGTTGCGCAAGCAAAAGCTGAAACTAGGAGGGCAATGGCGGTAGCAGAGGAGCAAGAGATGACAGCAAGGACCCAAGAAATGAAAGCTAAAGTCGTCGAAGCAGAATCAGAAGTACCTAAAGCTATGGCTCATGCATTTAATGAAGGCAATATGGGGATTATGGATTATTATAAAATGGAAAACATAAAATCTGACACCACAATGAGAGACTCTATTGCAGATACTAGTTCAGATATAGTCTCAGAAAATGGAGATGACAATAGCTAAAAAATTACATTATTATAAAGATAATAGCCTTGCAGATAGAACTTCCTGCTGATATTACAGATAAAATAAGTGACCGGTGCATACGCTGCTATAAAGAGCAGTATTGGTATGGTGAAAATTATTTATTTGATCTCATAAAAGAACGGGATCTAAAAAATACTAAAATACTGGAAATAGGTTGTGCGGAGGGAGGTCTGCTAAAGTTCTTTCATGAAAGGGGTGCAGAGTGTTCAGGGATTGAGCTCTCTGATATCAGATATGGTAATGCAATTATGTTAGACAAAAATAAATTAATCAATTTTTTCCAGGCTGATATTTGCGATCCAGATTCCTATGAAAGCAAACTTAATGTGAGTTATGATTTAATAATAATTAGGGATGTTATAGAACATATTTCCAATAAAGAAATAGCCCTCAAAAACTTAGCAAAGATGCTCAAAGCAGGCGGTGAGATATTTATGTCATTTCCTCCAAAATATTGTGCATATGCGGGCCATCAACAAACCGCTTCTAGTTTTTTAGCTAAAATGCCTTATATCCATGTGCTTCCAAATTCACTATATACTTTTTATTTAGAATTAGTAGGTTGTAAGAAAGAAAAAATAGACTACTTAATGGAGACTAAAAAAACAAGAATATCAATAGCAGGTATGAAAAAAATAATTGCAACAACAGGTTTAAATATAAAAAAACAAAGTTCCTGGTTTATAAGACCTGCTTATAAGTTTAGGTTTGGCATTCCTCAACTAAAAAACCCTTTTTCATTTCTACCGTTTTTCAATGAAATATTTTCAAATGGTGTCTCATTTCTTATGATAAAAAGGGTTAAATAGTATGGAATGGCTTGGGGTTTTATTATTGTATTTAGTTTCAGGATTTTTTAAAAAAAGAGAACAAAATAAAAAAAGAGCAGAAATTGAGTCTGATCCTAACTGGGACCCAGAAAATGATACCGTAAATGACCAGTCAGGATACAGATTTGATCATTTACTAAATGATCTTTTTGAACAGAATCCACAAACTCCACAAATAACCGAAAGCTTAAGAGACTCAATCAAGACCGAGCAAAATTCAGATAGTTTTGATGTAATGGACGGAAATCTAGATGAAAATTTTAGCGATTCCGATGAAGATAGAATAATTGAAGCTGATCAAAAAATTGAATCTTTTGAGGACAAAATTTATCATTCAAATCTTGCGAACAGAAAAGAGCTTCATTTAGGGAACAAGTGGTCGAAATCGATTAATATGAAGCAAGAACTCTTTAACTCAAAAAAATTACTCAGAAAGTCTGTGGTAATTAAAGAAATTTTAGATAAGCCACTGTCTCTAAGAGATTAAACTATAGTAATATATCGAAAACCTTTTTTGACTCAATGGCCAAATCTTCTTCTGTGCCATTATTATGTATAACGTAATCTGCCATATGTACCTTATCCTCGTCCGGCCATTGAAGATCTAGCCTTCTCATAAATTCTTCTCTGCTGAGAGCACCTTTTTTCATTACCCTTTCAACTCGTAACTTTAGGTGGGATGTGACAACAATCGTGTAGTCCATATGTGTATCTGCCCCGGATTCATAAATCAAAGCGGCATCAACACAAAATATCTCATGTTTCCCAGATTGCAGTATTTGATCAAATTTTGAATCAATGAGAGAAAAAATGTAAGGGTGAATAATAGCATTTAATCTGACCTGATGATCCTCATCCTGAAAACCAATTCTCGCTAATTTTGATTTTTCAATTTCCCCTTCTTTGTTGAGAATATCCGTTCCAAACTCGGCAATGACCTCATTCTGTGCTGTTCTGTTAGTATTTAAAACTTCTTTTGCAACTAAGTCAGCATCAAAAATAAAGACCCCCCAACTATTAAATAAGGAACTGACTGAACTTTTTCCTGAGCCAATACCACCTGTTAATCCAATTTTTAACATATCACTTCAAGACTCTAAATATTCTTTTCGTAATAATATCAATATCACCAAGACCGTTTACAGTAATCAAAATACCTCTGTCTTTGTAAAAGTCTAATAAGGGAGCTGTCTCCTCCCAATATATTTTTTGTCTTTTTCTAATTATATCAATTTTATCGTCGCTCCTCCCAGAAACTTTACCACGCTTGATTAACCGCTCTACCAATTCATTCTCCTCTGCCTCTAGATTAATTGCAAAATCTAAATCTAAGCTAGATTCTTGCATAATATTTTCTAAATCTATTGCTTGAGAAATCGTTCTTGGAAATCCGTCAAGCATAAAACCGTTTTTACAATCAGGTTTACTTAGTCTTGACTGGATCACTTCTTGTAAAATCGAATCAGGAGCCAAACGGCCTTTGTCAATTAGCTTTTTTGCGATTGAACCGATGTAAGAGCGTTCCTTTATCTCTTTTCGTAATAGTGATCCGGTTGATATGTGAGCAATTTCTAGCTGATTTTTGATTCTTTCAGCCTGAGTGCCTTTACCAGCACCAGGGGGCCCCATAATTAGTAACCTCATATTAGCAAACCCGCAACCGTTGCTGTTAACCAAGAAGCTAGTGCGCCACCTATCATAGCTTTCATCGCAATCTTTGATAAATCTCTTCTTTTATTTGGAGCCATACCGCCTATGCCACCAAGTTGTATTCCAATTGATCCAAAATTGGCAAACCCACAAAGTGCATAACTAGCAATTACTGCTGACCGATTTGAGATTAATTTGTTATTAACTAAATCGCTTAGATTAGAGTACGCAACTAGCTCTGTTAAAACAATTTTTTCACCCATTAGAGAACCTACCATTCTTGCCTCATCCCAGGGTATACCCATTGTCCAGGATAAAGGCTGAAAAAAAACCCCCATTACTTGTTGCAAGCTTACTGAAAATATAAAATCCAAGAAATAATTTATCATAGATATTATTGAAACGAATGCGATTAACATGGCTGCTACATTTGCTGCAAGTTTTAATCCATCGGTAGCACCTTTACCCAAGGCGTCCATTGCATTTTGCGTTTCTCGACGATTATAGGTCTTTATAATTTTTTTAGATCTTGATTTTTCTGTTTCCGGGTAAATTATTTTAGCAATCGCTAGGGCAGCAGGGGCAGACATTATACTAGCCGCAAGCATATGACCTGCAATACCAGGTATTTTCTCTAACCACATTACATACAAAGCTAGAACTGAGCCAGCCGTGGTTGCAAATCCTCCTGTCATGATGGCCATTAGTTCAGAGTTTGACATATCTTTAATAAAAGGTCTAACTATTATGGGGGCTTCAGTTTGGCCAACAAAAATGTTTGCAGTCACACTTAATGTTTCAGGGCCACTTGTTTTCATAGTGTTGCGCATAATTTTGGATATAAATCTGACAATTGTTTGCACTACTCCAAAGTGGTAGCTGATAGCTATTAGACTGGAAAAAAATATAATTACAGGCAATGCTCTGAATGCGAAATTCATCATAGCTACATGATATCCGACACCAGGAATAAATGATTCAAATAAAAAATTGCTCCCGGCCTCTGAAAAGCTAATTATTTTTTTGAAAATACTATCTAGAATAGAAAATTGTGATTTCACAAAAGGAACTTTTAATATTATAAAAGCAAGAGATAACTGCAAACCAAGCCCCCATAAAACAGTTCGTATTTTAATTTCCTTTCGATTGTTAGATAACAGGTATGCAATACAAAGTAAAACCAAAATCCCGGTTAGTCCTTGAAAATTCATTGTTTAATCTTCAGGATCTTTAAAACAATTTCTACAACGTGCTTCATATTTGTCTGTCTCGCCAATTAGAACTTGCTCTGAAGCATTGATTGTCCGTTGGGTAAAAGAGGCGTGGTTACCACATTTAATGCATATAGCTTGAAGCTTATCTAAATAATCAGCCTCGCACATAATATCAGGCATGGGACCAAAGGGTAACCCGCGATAATCTCGGTCTAATCCTGCAACAATCACTCGCTTTCTTTCTGAGGCAAGTTTTTTACATACCTTAACAAGAGACTTATCAAAAAATTGAGCTTCGTCTATGCCGACGACTTTATCATCTTTAGAAAGCATAAGTATTTCTTTTACATTCTTAACTATATGAGATTTCATCTCAGATTTATTGTGACTAACTATATGACTTTCACTATATCGTGAGTCAATTTTCGGTTTATATGTCGAAATGGGTAGATGTGCAATCCTTGCGCGCCTAAGTCTGCGTATTAATTCTTCAGTTTTTCCTGAAAACATGCTCCCACATATCACTTCAATCCAGCCCATATTTTTAGGTTTCTGGATCATTTTATAATTGGATCAATGCATAATTTTATTTCCCTAAGTATATTAGGTATCGCATCTATTCCATCTAAAATAACATCAGCATATTCTTTTGTAGGTTCAATATATTTTTTATGCATTGGTTGGACAAATTCTCTGTACTGTTTTTCAATAGATTGAAGTGACCTTCCCCTATTTAGTTTATCTCTTTCAAGCCTTCTTTGAAAGCGTAATTGAGTTGGGGTATGCAGGTATATTTTAACCTCTAGAAGAGCTCGTATTGCTTTAAAATAAAGAACAAAAATACCCTCTACTATTATAATATCAGCAGGATTTATTGCACATTGATTATTTTTCCTTAAATGTTTTGAATAGTCATACTGAGGAACTAACACTTTTCTTTTATCAGATAGCAATTTTATTTTTTTTAATAGCAGTTCATAGTCAATAGATGAAGGATGGTCAAAGTTTATTTTTTCTCTTTCTTTAAGGGTCATATGGGAAAAGTCATGATAAAACG
>CESP01166839.1_pt1 | contig 10949 bp, 6 predicted proteins | sample 531211 | NCBI WGS metagenome assembly CESP01 (sample SAMEA2622074, study PRJEB7988) | marine metagenome | biome: marine biome (ENVO:00000447); feature: surface water layer (ENVO:00002042); material: "saline water (ENVO:00002010), including plankton (ENVO:xxxxxxxx)" | depth 5 m | reverse complement strand
CGAGCAGAAGTCAAACCATTACTTCCCATACCACCATTGTATTCACTTTCATAACTAGCCTGACCAAATGAGGATAAACCTACTATTACATCACCTGATTGAATATTACTATTTGTAATAACATCAGTTTTTTTCATTCTTGCTACTACTGTAGAGTCAACTATAATTGTTCGTACAAGATCACCAAGATCGGCTGTCTCGCCTCCAGTTGAACGAATATCTACACCAAAACCTCTTAAATGAGAAAGTAGTTCTTCAGTCCCATTTATTATTGCTGAAATAACTTCGCCTGAAACAAGATTTTTATTTCTCCCTATTGTTGAAGATAGTAAAATATTGTCGGTTGCTCCAACACATAATAAATCGTCAATGTTCATTACTAGGGCATCTTGAGCTATCCCTTTCCAAACGGAAATGTCAGCCGTTTCTTTCCAATACATATATGCCAAAGATGATTTAGTACCAGCACCATCGGCATGCATAACTATACAGTATTCATCGTCATTAGACAGGTAATCTGGAACTATTTTACAAAATGATTTAGGAAACAATCCTTTGTCTAAATTTTTAATTGCCTGGTGTACATCTTCCTTGTCGGCAGAAACTCCTCTTAAGTTATATCTATCGTTACTACTCATTTATAGTATAAAAAAAAGCATCTCGTGTTTATCGAGACGCTTTTAACATTGTTAAATTAAGCTACTTCTTTTTTGGAAGTACTCTATCTGATTCAGCATCATAGAAAGAATCTAATACAACTTTAAAGTCTGTCCTTCTATTGTACTGATGGGCTTTCTCTATATCTTTCTTTCTTTTCAATTTATCAATGAATGTCTCATTTAAAATTGCTCCAGTTCTAAGCTTACCATCCTTAACATCCATAACAAATGGTTCATTTTCTCCCATACCTTTAGCAATTAATCTCATTGGCGCAATACCTTTTGCTACCATGTAATCAACACAAATTTGAGCTCTTCTTTGGGATAACTCCATGTTGAATTCATCACCCGCTCTATTATCTGTATGAGAACGTAATTGAATAACAACGTTAGGGTTTTCAATTAGTACAATAATTAGGCTATTAAGTGCATCTTTGGATTTTTTTCTTAGCTCAGCACTATTGTAATCGTATTCAATTTTTGGTAAAACAATTTCTTTGAGCGTAGCCTCTAGTAAAACATCTTGAACTATATTAAGAGATTCTTTCACGCCAATTGTTGATTGAGTAAAATTAGTTGATAAATAGCCTTCACTAGTAACAATTAGATTGTAGGATACATTTTCTTTAATGAAATCTTCATCAAATAAATATCTACCTGAATTATCTGTAATAGTTTGAGAAGTACTACCATCACTTCCAACAATATCAATGTTTGCTCCAGTTATAATTTGTTTTGTTTTAAGATCCGTAATTACTCCTGAAAGCGTTAAATTTAGCTTTGGTAAGTTAAAATGATAAATATCATCACCTTTACTTCCTACTCTGTTAGAAGATAAATAACCTCTTTCTTCTTCGTCTTCAAAAATAATTCCAAAATCATCATTAGAAGAATTGATTGGACTGTTCATATTATCTACCGAACGAAGATTGTTTTCGGCATCAAATGTAGCCTTAAAAATATCAAGACCTCCCATACCTATGTGGCCATCAGAAGAAAAATAAAGAGATCCGTCAGCATGTATAAAAGGAAATAATTCGTTTCCACTTGTATTAATTTCATCACCTAAATTGATTGGCTCACTCCACTCATCCCTTTTAACTTTTTTGATGTACCAGATATCTTTACCTCCGTAACCACCATTCATATCAGATGAGAAATAAAGAACTTTACCGTCAGAACTCAATGATGGATGTGCAAAACTACTTACACTATCGTATGGGAGGGGTAGTAATACTGGCGATATCCAATTTTTACCTTTTTTCTTTGAGAAATAAATTTCACAAGTTGGGACAGGCTTAACTTTTGAGTTTTGCATACATCTTGTAAAATACAATTCATTGCCTCTCTTGTTTAGTGATGGAGTAGCTTCATGGTCAGAAGTATTCATTGGCTCTTCAAATGGAGATGGTTTAGACCATCTTTTCTTTTTCTTATCGTATTTTGACCAATAAATGTCAGTAAAAGAATTACCTGTAAAACCATCAGATGACTTTCCTAAAGAGCCATCTCTTGAAGATGTGAAAAACAACTCATCATAGTCTCTACTTGCGTAACATGGAGCATACTCTTCTTGATTAGTATTGTGTGGAAAAGGGGTTAACTCATATCGGCTAGGATTCTGCAATACATCTTGAGCAAACATACAAGACTCTACACCTTTTTGGGCTCTTTCATCATCTGGCTTGAATTCTTTATACTTTTTATATTGCACTATAGCATCAGAAAAATTTTGTTGTTTTTGTAAAACTTGAGCGTATCTAAGATATACTTCAGCATGAGGGTATTTAGCTTTTATAGCACGCTTATACATTGCCATCGCTTTCTTCAGAAATATTGGGGTTCCTATTTTTCTAGCGCATTCAGCTTGTAGAAAAATTAATTCGGCTTTTTTAGCCCTATTTTTCTCTTTAGCATAATCGGCTTTGTAAAGCTTTTCTGCTTCATAATAATTTTGCATCATAAAGGCCTTATCAGCCTTAGACATCTTATTTTTCTTAGCAGATTGAGAAAAAAGAGATGTTGATGATATCAATAAAAATAATATCGAAAGTGAAAGTATATTTTTCATTTTTAGAATCATAGAATTTTTGCTAAAATAAGGATTTATTTCATTCGATAACATCACAATGCAATATCTATTAAAAAGTTGTTAATATTTTTGGTAGATTTACCAAATTGAAACAATAATAAAATTTATATTTGTGTAATATTTACACTATCTATAAAAATAATTAAAAATGACAAAAAGTAAACTTGAGTATATTTGGCTCGACGGATATGAACCCACTCAAAACATGAGAAGTAAAACTAAAATTATTAACGATTTTAGTGGTAAATTAGAAGATTGTCCTATGTGGTCTTTCGATGGAAGCTCGACACTGCAGGCCTCTGGAGGTTCTTCAGATTGTTTATTAAAACCTGTAGCTATTTACCCTGATCCTTCAAGAATCAATGGTTATTTAGTTATGACAGAAGTTTTAAACGCTGATGGCTCTAATCATCCATCGAATGCTAGAGCAACAATTGATGATGACGACAACGATTTTTGGTTTGGTTTCGAGCAAGAATATTTCATTATGGATACTAAGACTCAACTTCCTTTAGGTTTCCCGCTAGGTGGTTACCCAGGACCACAAGGATTGTATTATTGTTCAGTTGGCGGAAAAAATACTCACGGAAGAGAACTTGTAGAAGAGCACGCAGATTTATGCATTGAAGCTGGACTAAACTTTGAGGGAATCAACCAAGAAGTTGCAAGCGGTCAATGGGAATTCCAATTGTTTGCAAAAGGTGCTAAAAAAGCTGGCGACGAAATTTGGATTGCTAGATATATTTTAGACAGGCTTACAGAGAGCTTCGGATATTACATTGAATACCATCCAAAACCCATCAAAGGAGATTGGAATGGTTCAGGAATGCATGCTAATTTCTCCAATACTACATTAAGAACATGTGGATCAAAAGAAGTTTATGAAAAAATTTGTGAAGCGTTCAGGCCAGTTGCTCAACAACACATTAAAGTTTATGGTGCATTCAATGATGAGAGACTTACTGGCTTACACGAAACAGCGTCTATTAATGATTTTAGTTATGGCGTTTCAGATAGAGGTGCTTCAATTAGAATACCTATTTTGACTGTTGAAAACGGCTGGAAAGGTTGGCTAGAAGATAGAAGACCTGCATCAAACGGAGATCCATACAAGATTGCAGCAAGAATAATAAAAACTGTAAAAGGAGCAGAATAAATAAATTCAATATGAAATTGAAAAACTAACAGCAAATCTTGTTAGTTTTTTTACTAATTATCTTTTAGGTCATTTTCAACCTTCTGAGCTTCCTCATTAACAGAATCTGAACTTGAACGAATTTCTCTTCTTATATCGTTAGAAGCATCTTTCATTTCTCTAATGCCTTTACCTAATCCTCTGGCAATCTCAGGTATCTTTTTAGAACCAAATAACATAACTACCACTAACATTATAATTAGAATTTCTGGCCCACCAATAAACAATATAATAGAAGTCATTTAAAATTTTTGTACCACAAATTTAAAGATAAATTATAAATTATAAATGCCCCAAAAATTTGGAACATTTAAAAAATAATAATAGATAATATAGATTCACTTTTTATTTGTTTCTGATTTTTTGATAGTATCAACCATAATTGGTGATGCCACGAATAATGATGAATATGTTCCTACAATAACACCAACCATCAAGGCGAACATAAATCCTCTAATAACTTCACCCCCAAACAAAAAGATAACTAATAATACAAAAAATGTAGTTAGAGAAGTATTCACTGTTCTACTTAAAGTACTATTTAAAGCATTATTGACCAGAGAAGTAAATTCTTTCTTCTTGTAAATACCCATATGCTCTCTAATTCTATCAAATACAACAACCGTGTCGTTAAGAGAATAACCAATAATTGTTAAAAGAGCTGCAATAAACGCTTGATCAATTTCTAATGAAAATGGTAAAATTCCATAAAATAATGAGAAAATAGATAGTACAATTAATACATCGTGGAACACAGCAGCAACTGCACCTAAACTAAATTGCCATTTTCTAAATCGTAATAATATATATAAGAAAATAACAAGTAATGAGAACATTATTGACCATAAAGCCGAAACTTTAATATCATCAGCAATAGTAGGTCCTACTTTTTGAGAACTCATAATTTTATAGTTACCAATTCCAGACAAACCATTGTCTAGATTTTGAGCTACAATTACATCAGCACTCAATTCTTTACTTTCAATCAAAAATTTAGTAGTAATCTTAACTTGATTATTATCTCCAAAAGTTTTTACCTCAGGAAACGTTTTAAGACCCGAGTCGTCAACAAAATAATCAGCTAACGAATTTCGAACTACCTCATTATCAACAGGCTGATCAAAACGTACAACAAATGTTCTACCACCTTTGAAATCTACACCATAATTAAGTTTTTTAGTAACGAGAGAACCTATTCCAATCAAAATTATTAATAATGAGACTCCGTAGAAAAATTTACGCTTTCCTATAAAGTTAATTGCTGTATTTTTAAATGCACCTCTAGTGATAGAATTGTCAAAAGTAGATGTACCTTTTTTCTCAAGTTTCCAATGAAAAATTAATCTCGTAATGAAAATAGCTGAGAATAAAGAGGTCAGAATACCTATTACAAGAGTTGTTGCAAAACCTTTAATAGGTCCAGAACCAAAAATATAAAGAATTATACCTGTTAATAAAGTAGTTACGTTAGCATCAATTATTGAACTGTAAGCATTTTTATATCCATCAGAAACAGCTAATTTAAGACCTTTACCATTGAGTAATTCTTCTCGAATTCTTTCGTAGATAAGAACATTTGCATCTACAGACATACCAATGGTAAGAACAATACCTGCAATACCAGGCAATGTAAGTACGGCTCCTAGAGAAGATAATACACCAAACACAAAGAATAGATTAGCTAATAGTGCAATATTAGACACTAATCCTGCAAAACTATAATAGAATATCATATACACCAATACTATAGACAATGCAATAATGAAAGACCTAAGCCCTGAGTCAATAGCTTCTTGACCAAGTGAGGGACCAACAATTGCTTCTTCAATAATTCTTGCAGGAGCAGGTAATTTACCAGACTTTAAAATATTGGATAGGTCATTTGCTTCGTTTATAGTAAAGTTTCCCGTAATCTGCGATCTTCCACCAGAAATTTCTGCTTGAACAGTTGGGAAAGAATATACATAACTATCAAGGACAATTGCAACGCTTTTACCGATATTATCAGCTGTTAATCTCTTCCATTGCCTAGCACCCTCTGCGTTCATTGACATAGAAACTTCCGGAACACCGTTAAATTGACCGAAATCTGTTCTTGCATCTGTTACAACATCACCTTCCATTGCGGCTTTACCATCTCTTGTAGTAACTTTTAGTGCTACAAGCTGTACAAATTTTCCTTCTTTATCATAAGGCTTTACAGTCCAAGCAAAACGCACATCTCTTGGTAAGATATCTTTTACTTCTTCCATTTTTAAATAATCATTAACAACTGAAGTATCTTTTACTGAAGAAATACCACATACGGGACCCGCATTTGGTTGATTAGACTGATTTAGGTTCGGGAATAAAACAGCATATAATGGATTTTCTCTAGAAAATTGTTCAGCAGTTATTGCAGCAGAATCTGAAGCAACTTCACTATCAATACTCAAATCATCAATAGTTAGTGATCCATCTAATTCATCTTCTGAAGCTAGTTCTTCTTTAACATCTTCTACTTCTGATATAGTATCTTCCTCATTTTGGATTTGAGATTTTAAATAAGTGTTAATTTGATCAATGGCACCTAAAATTTCTGCATTTTCATATGTTTCCCAAAATTCTAGTTGGGCAGTGCCTTGTAAAAGCTTACGAACTCTTTCAGGATCTTTAACTCCAGGTAATTCAACTAAAATTCTTCCAGAACCCTCTAAACGTTGTATGTTTGGTTGTGATACACCAAAGCGATCAATCCTTGACCTTAAAATATTAAATGAGCGATCTATAGCGTCCTCTACCTCTAAACGAATTACGCCAATAACTTCGTCATTTGTTGAATTAGATGTTATTTTATCCTTTAATTCGGGGGTATAAAATATTGAAGCTAATTTTCCTTCAGGATTAATTGTACTAAAGGACTGAGCAAATAAGGTCACAAAATCGTCTTGACTATCTAATTGCTTGTCAATAGCAAGATTAATTGCATTGTTGAAGTTTTCGTCATTGTTGTAATTAGACATTGCCCTAATAACATCTACAACTGAAACTTCAAGAGTTACGTTCATACCACCTTTTAGATCTAAACCTAAATTTAACTCTCTAGATTTACATTCGTTGTAAGTATAATTTTTTAAACCTATATTATAAACTTCCTCTGAAGAAATAGAGTCTAAATACGCTTTTTCTTTTAGCTCATCACCATTCGAATACTCTACAGCATCATCTTCTACAGATTTAGCAATCCATGTAAATGATAGTTGATATAAACAAACAATAGCAAAGACTATTGCGAACAGTGAAACAAAACTTTTATTTTGCATAGTATTTTTATTTAGAACGCGCAAATATAGAATTTCAATTTTGAAATAGCAATTGAAATTAGATTTACTAATTTTTAGTCTGCATGTTCAATCTTATTATATTTTAACATAAGTTTTTTCAAAATTTTAAATCGTAAGTTTGTAAGTATGAAAAAGGCACTACTGCTATCTATTTTAATGATTCCATTTACGATTATTGGACAGTTTCTTAAAGAATCCGAACTCTCAATTATCGAAAATGGAAGTTTGATTAAAAACCCTCTTACAGGCGGATTGAATTCTTGTCAATTATCAAATATTGATTTAAACAGTGACGGAAAGAAAGACATTTTTGTATTTGAAAGGGCAGGTGATAGAGTTTTATGTTTTCTTAATAATAATGATGGCGTAGGTACTGATTATGATTACAGCAAAAACTACAGTAAGAATTTTCCAGAACTAAAGAAATGGGCTTTATTGGTTGACTTCAACTGTGATGGCAAGGAAGATATTTTCACTTACAACGACAGTTATGTGATGGTATATAAAAACACTTCTCAAGGCGATAATCTAAGTTTTCAAATCGAAACACACGCTTTAATTAGTGACTTGGGACCTATTCTTAGTGCAATAATAATATCAGAGGTCGACATTCCATCATTTGTTGATGTTGATGGAGATCAAGATATTGACGTATTAACTTTCAAACAAAGCGGTGGATATGTAGAATACCATCAAAATCAAAGTCAAGAATTATATGGTAATTGTGATAGTCTAGTTTTTGAATTGAAAACTGATTGTTGGGGAGAGTTTTTTGAAGGATTAAACACTTATGAATTTAATAGCTGTAATGAAGATGCCATGATTGAACAATCAGAAAGTCGATCATCTGGCTCTCACAGTGGTTCATCATCTTTGGCTCTTGATATAGATGGGGACAACGACATGGATTTAATTTTAGGAGACGTATCTTTTAATAACTTAAACTTATTGATTAATGGAGGTGACTACGAAGATGCAAGTATGATTTCTGTCAATCAAGATTTTCCGATAGGCAATGGAAGTAATATAAGTGCTGAGATCAATTCTTTTCCTGCAGCTTTTTATTTAGATGTAAATAACGATAATGTTAAAGATTTAGTAATTAGCCCTAATATTGATAATAACTCGGAGAATTATGAAAGTATCATGGTGTTTTTAAACACTGCTCAAGAAGATATCCCTACTTTTGAGTTTAGTCAGAAAGATTTTCTACAAGAGAACACATTGGATTTTGGCTCAGGAGCTTACCCTGCAGTAATTGACTACAATAACGATGGCTTAAAAGATCTACTCATTGGCAATTACGGGTATTTTAATAATGGTAATCCTATTTCTCAACTAGCATTACTAAGAAATATAGGAAGTCAAAATGAACCTAATTTTGAAGTTGTTGACAGAGATTTTGGAGGGCTTTCAACAATTGCATTAGACACTATTCTAAACGAAACAATAAAAGGTATTTTCCCAACTCTTGCAGACTTGGATAACGATGGCGATATTGATATGGTTATAGGCGATAATAATGGAAAATTACATTATTTTAAAAATAATGCTAGTTCAGGTCAAGACGCTATATTCGAATTGGAAAATGTCAACTTTTTTAGTATTGATATAGGTCAACACTCAGCTCCTTATCTATTTGATATGAATGATGATAATTTATTTGACTTAATTATTGGTCAAGTAGATGGTACGATTACATACGCCGAAAATACGGGAACGATTGATAATCCAGTATATAATACACTTGTTGAAGATTTTGGAGGTATATCTGTCAATAATGAAGAGAGTTTATATGGATTTAGTACTCCTTATGTTTTTGAACAAGACAATGAAATAAATATTTTAATCGGTAGTGAAAGTGGTCGCATATACCATTACAAGAGTGTGAATAACGACTTATCTATAAATTTTGAGCTAATTAGCAACAACTTTCAGTCTATTGGTAAAAGAAAAAATACAGCTATACTTTATGATGATTTTACTAATGATGGTAAAAGAGATATGTTTTTGGGTATGCAATCTGGTGGGCTATTTTATTTTTTTAACGACAGTACAAATACAACTACAGACAATTACATCAATAATTTTTTGGTAAAAATTTACCCTAATCCTAGTAATAAACAACTAACGATTGATACTGATAAAGAAAGTCAAATTTCTATTTACTCAAGTGTAGGTCAATTGATTTTAGATAGAAAAGTTCGGGGACTATCAACCATTGATATTGGTTTTTTAGCTCCGAGCTACTATTTGATTCACATACAACAAAATGGTGTTTCAGAATGGAGAAAAATTGTTAAAAATAAATAGAAAGACTCTTTTAAAATAACAAATTTATGAAAATCTAATTTATGGGTTGACCTCGCTCAATAATGAATTAGTAGCTTTAACACCTAAAGCTGATTCAGCTAGTTTTTCTTTTTCCTCATCAACAAGGTCGATTTCAACTATCTTTTCAATTCCATTTTTGCCTAGTACAACAGGTACACCAATACATAAATCGCTCATTCCGTACTCCCCTTCTAATAGAGTTGAACATGGAAACATTTTATGCTGGTCACAAGCGATAGCCTGAACTAAAGATGAAACAGCAGCTCCTGGTGCATACCACGCCGAAGTTCCTAGCATTGCTGTAAGTGTAGCACCTCCAATTTTGGTATCTTCCATCACTTTATTTAGTCTTTCAAAACTTAAAAACTCAGAAACTCTAACACTATTTCTTGTAGCTAAACGCGTCAATGGCAACATTCCTTTGTCACTATGACCTCCTATAACCATACCATCGACATCAGAAGCTGGACATTCAAGAGCTTCACTTAACCTATATTTAAATCTGGCACTATCTAAAGCTCCACCCATTCCAATGATTCTATGCTTTGGAAGACCAGTAACTTTATGTGTTAGGTAGGTCATAGTATCCATTGGATTACTGACAATTATAAGTATTACATTAGGCGAATACTTTATTAAGTTTTCTGAAACCATTTTAACAATTCCGGCATTGATATCAATTAACTCTTCACGAGTCATCCCTGGTTTTCTAGGAATACCACTAGTAATGACTGCTACATCACTATTTACAGTTTTTGAATAATCGTTAGTGCTTCCAACAATTTTAGTGTCAAAACCATTTAATGAAGCAGTCTGCATCAAGTCCATAGCTTTTCCTTCGGCAAAATTTTCTTTGACATCAACTAAAACTACTTCGGAAGCGAAATTTTTTATTGCAATGTATTCTGCACAACTTGCGCCTACAGCTCCAGCACCTACAATTGTTATTTTCATAGAATTATAATTTCGGTAAAATTAATTATTATAATTAAAATATCTATTATCAAGTATTAAAATTATAAAACTAAATCATTAATAATTAAATCTACAGGCTTATCTAAAATTAACTTTTAGATATTTGATTTTATTTATATCTTTAGAGTCTGAACATGTATTAGCAAAAATCTGTTCATTTATGAGATACTTAACCTTTCTATTAACTCTAGTATTTTTCTGTATTAATCATGCAAACGCTCAGATTGATGCAGGCACAGATGTCATTATTTGTAACATTGAAAATGTAGATTTATCAGCTGATTACACCCCTAATTCTATTGGAACAAGTGATTATACAATTGAAAATATTCCTATTGATATGGATCCTTTTAATTCAGGAACCAATTTAA
>CESP01003241.1_pt1 | contig 10958 bp, 10 predicted proteins | sample 531211 | NCBI WGS metagenome assembly CESP01 (sample SAMEA2622074, study PRJEB7988) | marine metagenome | biome: marine biome (ENVO:00000447); feature: surface water layer (ENVO:00002042); material: "saline water (ENVO:00002010), including plankton (ENVO:xxxxxxxx)" | depth 5 m | reverse complement strand
ACCCGCTTAACATACTTCATTTTAGATACATTGTCCAAACTTTTCAGGGTGTTTATATCGATAGATTCTTTAAGATTTATTGGCCCTATTCCACTTCTTTGTAAATCAGTTAAACAACAAAATTTGCCCAATCTCTTTGCAATATCAACTCCCAAAGTTCTTATGTAAGTCCCTTTACTTACAAGTGTTTTAATAGTGAATTTTGGATAATTGTAATCTATGAGTTCTAAATTTAATATTTCTATTTCTTGAGGTTTTATTTCAAATTCTTTGCCAGCTCTTGCAAGCTTATACATCGGAACACCGTTAACTTTTTTTGCAGAAAACTTTGGGGGAGTTTGTGTGCTTTTACCTTTAAATAATTCAAGAGTCTCAACAAATGTATTTTTATTAATTTCTTTAGAATTATTGTGGTATTGAATTAAACCAGTTATATCCTCTGTATTAGAGCTAATATCAAAAACAAAGGAAGCAATATACTCTTTATTTTCTTTTGAAAGAAATTTTATAAAAGAAGTTGATTCATCCAAAAAAATAGGAAGTAGTCCTGTTGCCAAGGGGTCTAATGTGCCAGAGTGTCCTGCTTTTTTTATGTTAAGCAACTTTTTAACTTTGAGTACAGCCTGAAAAGAGGTGAGGCCTTTGGGTTTATTTAAAATTAAAACACTCACTAATCTAGATTATCTATTAATGAGTCAATATTTCTTACTTTTTCTGAATGATCATCGTAAATAAAATGAAGCGAAGGCATTTTCTTTAAGTGAAGTTTTTGTGCAAGTGATTTTCTAAGTTTCCATGCGTTTTCATTGAGGTAATGGACTAATTCGCTTTGTTTCATTGGTGAATTAATGGTTGAAAAAAAAACTTTTGCACTTGATAAATCTCTAGCAGTTTCAACGTGATTAATGCTGAAGAAACCACACGTTTCTTTTAGATCAGAGTGTTGGATTTCAAAAGCAATTTCTTTTTTTAGATTATCGCTAACCCTTATAATTCTATCCTTCTCCATGATTAAAGACTTCTTTTTTCTTCTTTTTGTTCGAAATTTTCGATAATATCCCCAGGTTTGATGTCAGTATAATTCTTTATTCCAATTCCACATTCTGTGCCGTTTTGAACTTCTTTTACATCATCTTTGACTCTTCTAAGCGAATCTAGTTCGCCTTCATGTATAACTACATTGTCTCTTAACACTCTTACATGTTTTTCTCTTTTTACTGAACCCTCAGTAATTATGCAGCCAGCAACCATTCCGAATTCTGATGATTTAAAAACTTCTTTTACTTGAGCTAAGCCTAGTATTTTTTCTGAGAAAATTGGTTCTAATAATCCGGATAATAGTCTTTTTACATCTTCTATAAGGTCGTATATAACGCTGTAATAACTAATCTCTATTCCTAAATCTTCAGAAACTTTTTTTGCATTGTTATCTGAACGGACGTTAAAACCAACAACTTTAGAATTTGTTGTAGCTGCTAAATTTACGTCAGATTCAGTAATTCCACCCACACCACTAAAAACTACATCTACTTCAACTTCATCGTTTCCTAATTTAGCTAAAGAGTGAACAATAGCTTCTGATGTACCTGCAACATCCGATTTAATAATAATTCGCATTTTGTTAATTCTTTCTTGGTCTAGCATTTGAAATGCAGACTCAGAAGTCATAACTTTCTTATCTTTTTTCTCTCTTAAAAAATCTTCTCTTTTGCTTAACAATGCCTTTGCATCTTTTTCAGAACTCATTACATAGAAAATTTCACCAGCTGAAACACTATCTTCCATACCTAAAACTTCAACAGGTGTTGAGGGCCCAGCTTCTTTAATATTATTTCCATTACTGTCAATTAGAGATTTAATTTTTCCTTTCACCTCACCTGCGATAATAATATCTCCCACTTTCAATGTTCCTTTTTGAACTAAAAAAGTACCTAATGGCCCCTTAAACTTATCTACTTCTGACTCTAATATTGTTCCAATTGCATTACCTTTTTGGGGCGCTTTAAGTTCTAAAACATCTGCTTCAAGTTCAATTGCTTCAAGGAGTTTATCTATCCCTTGAGATTTTAATGCAGACACAGGTAACATTTGATTTTTTCCACCCCATTCTTCAGAGACTAATTCATGTTTTGCAAGATCACCTTTTACTTTTTCAATATCTGCACCATCTAAATCAACTTTATTAATCGCAACAATAATTGGAACTTCTGCAGCCTTAGCATGATTTATTGCCTCCTCTGTTTGTGGCATAACACTATCATTTGCAGCAACAACTAAAATTACTATATCTGTTGTATTGGCACCTCGTGCTCTCATAGAAGTAAAAGCTTCATGTCCTGGAGTGTCAATGAAAGTTATCTTTCCTGATTTTGTTTTTACTTCATATGCTGCAATGTGTTGAGTTATTCCTCCTGACTCTCCATCTACAACATTAGTTGATTTGATTGAATCAAGAAGTGAAGTTTTTCCATGATCAACATGCCCCATTACAGTAACAACAGGATGTCTTTTTGTTGGCTTATCATCATCTGAAAAATTTAAATTAGGTTTTGGATATTCAATTTCCTCCTGCTTCAAACTCTGCTCTGCCTTATAATTTACCTGAAACCCAAATTCTTCTGACACTAGTACTGCAGTTTCTTGATCTATCTCATCATTCAGGCTTGCCATCTCACCAAGTTCCATAAGTTTCTTAACAACTTCATTTCCTCTTTTATTTAATTTTCTTGATAAGTCATTTACTTTAATTGACCCATTGATATTTACTGATTTTTTCGCGGCAACAAAAGCATCATCTTTTTTTGGCTCTTTTTTAACTGGAGTTTTTCGTTTGAAAGTTTGGTTAGTTTTCTTTTGGGCTTTTTTTGGATCAACAGTTTGTGATGGTCTCTCAATCTTTACAGCTGAATTAGAATCTTTTGAACTTCTTATAAATGAGAGTAATTTTTGTTTATCCTCATTAGAAACGAGATCATTAACGCTTTTTTGCTGTAGTCCTGCGTTAATCATTTTTTCAAGAAGAATTTCAGGATCAATCTTTAAAATTTCTGATAATTTTTTTACTGATACATCCATCAAATTCCTCTCTACTCAAACCATGGCTTTCGAGCCTCCATTATTAGAGCTGAAGCCTCAGATTCACTTATTTTTGAAGCAATATCCATGAGCTCACCAACAGACATTTCTGCTAATTCCTCAAGTTTTTTTACATTATTTTCGCTGAGGGCTCTTAAGGTTGAATTAGTCATTGCTGATAATTCTACAAGACTTTTCTCCATAGTAGGATCATTAAAATCATCACTAAATGCGTCTTGAAGCAGAAGCTCATTTGCTTTGTCTTTAATCTTGTTAGACTTTGCTTTTGTTTTAAAAATTGTTGTTAGAGATTCTTCATCTGCATCTATTATTTTTTCAAGAGTTTCGAATTCAGCATTTTTTAGGGCCGCTTTTTCAGGATCAGTTAAATCCAGCCTTTTTCCTAATTCATCATATTTTTCAGCAAGATTTGATTCTTGATACTCCTTAAATTGTTCTTTATTAAGCACTTGGAATGACCATCCTATCATTTGAGTCATAAGTCTTAGGTTTTGACCATTTTTTCCAATAATTTGAGCTTGATTTTCCTCTTCAACTTCTAAAATTAATGTAGAAGTCCTTTCATCAACTAAAATTGAATATATTTTTACCGGGGCCAAACAGTTGACAACAAATTCTGCCGGATTATCGCTATGAATAAAGATATCGATTCTTTCGTTACCTATTTCATTAGACACTGCTTGAACTCTTGACCCTCTCATCCCAACACAAGCACCAACTGGATCAATTCTTCCATCATATGTTTTCACAGCAATCTTTGACCTGTAGCCTGGATCACGAGCGATTGATTTAATTTCTATAGTGCCCTCAGAAATTTCTGGAACTTCTTGGGTAAAAAGTTCTTTCACCAATCTATCATCCGTTCTGCTTAGGACTATTTGAGGTCCTCTAGGTGATGAAATTATTTCTTTGATTACAGCCCTCACTCTGTCATTTAATTTAAAAATTTCTCCCGGAATAATCTGATCTCTAGGTATTTGAGCGTTGAGATCTTCTTCAATTTCTACAAGTAAAAAATCTTTATTAATCCTTTTTATTTGGCCTAAAACAACATGTCCAATGAGATTCTCATATTTAGATGTGATTTTAGTTCTCTCTGCTTCTCGAACTTTTTGAATTATTACTTGTTTTGCTGCTTGGGCTGATATTCTGCCAAAATCAATATTCTCGATTTTTTCTGAGATTTTTCCATCATTAACACTATCTCCTGCATTAGCCTTTAAAATTTGAAAGCTTTCATCTTCAAACTCATCTTCATCAACGACATCCCATTCTCTAAATGTGTCGTAATCTCCAGTATCTCTATCAATTCTTACGTTTATTAAAGACATTTCGCCAATAAGTTTCTTAGTTGCACTTGAAATAGCTTCCTCTAAAGCTTCGAATATAATTTCCTTATCCACGCCTTTCTCCATAGAGACTGCAGATACAACTTCTAAAATTTGTTTATTCATTTTTTCTTTCCTAGTTGGAAATCTAAATCCAACTTACATTTTTCAATATTGCTAAAATCAAGCAACAATTCACCCTTCTCTGTTTTGACAGAAATTTCTGAATTCAAAACTTCTTGAAGGACGCCTTTTATCTTTCTCTGGCCATCCACCTTAGAAAAGAGTGTTAATGATACAACATCTCCAACAAAATTTTTACATTGTTGTAAATTAAATAATCTTCTATCTAGACCTGGTGAAGAAACTTCAAAACTTCCAAAATCTGAAAAAACATCTTCAAACTGAAAAAAATAATCTATCTCCTTACTTACTTTCTCACAATCATCTAAATTAATCCCCTGAATAGCGTCTATATAAATTCTTAGGACTTTTCCTTTCCCTTGTTGTGTTGCAATTTCAAGGCCCCAAAGCTCACATCCAGATTTTTCTATAAGGGGTATTAAAAGTTGCTTAATATCTTCTTTGATCATCTTTAATGGTAGCGGGGGATGGATTTGAACCATCGACCTCCGGGTTATGAGCCCGACGAGCTACCAGACTGCTCTACCCCGCAGTGACGTTAAAGGATAGTGAAAAGACTTAAAATCGTCAATACTTATGGAATATAATTTATTGAAGCCGAAGTGGCGGAATTGGTAGACGCGCTATCTTGAGGGGGTAGTGAGCTTTGCTTGTGAGGGTTCAAGTCCCTCCTTCGGCACCAAATTTACTCAACTGGTGGTTCGTCTTGAACTTCCTCAATTTGTTCGTCTTGAACATTTAGAGAGAGGTCTTCCTTTGAAAGGTATGCTAAAGTCAGGCATAGTATGAAGAATAAAGCTGTTAAGCCCCAAGTCAGCTGAGATAAAAAATTAGATGGTCCTAATGGACCAAATAAGGAATCTGAACTTCCTCCACCAAAGGCAGACCCCAGATCAGAACCCTTACCTTGTTGCATTAAAACAGATGCAACAATAAGCACTCCTAGAATAACTAAAATAATTTTTATCAGCATGACTGAGCTATAATATCAAATTCTTTTGGATTAAGTGAAGCTCCGCCCACCAAAGCACCATCAATTTCTTTAAGTTTCAAGATGTCCCTAGAATTACTGCTGTTTATACTTCCACCATAAAGAATTTTCTTATTCTCTCCACAAAATTCTTTTATTGTATTAGACACTTCTTTAATTTCATCTAATTTTGGCACTCTGCCAGATCCTATAGCCCATAATGGTTCATAACCAAAAATTATCTCTCCTTCAAAATCATGAAATTTTTCTGTTTGGTTTTTAATATAGTCTCTAACTTTATTACTTTCTCTAATTTCCAAAGGCTCTCCAATGCAAATAATAGGTCTAATTTTTTTATTATTTAATTTTTGAAATTTCTCAAATATTTGGTGATCTTCCTCCTTAAGGAGCGATCTAGATTCTGAATGGCCTATAATGCAATTTTTTACACCTAAATCCAAAAGCATTGAAGCCGTATGTTGAGATGTGAATGGGCCCTCTTCAAACTCACAAACATTTTGAGAACATAACTCAAAATTAATTTTTTTTTTGGAAAAAAAATCTAAATATATTGATGGAGGTGATAATAATATTTGATTTTGAAAATTATTATTAAAATATGAAAGCCAATTATTAAAAAATTTTTTACTACCGTTAGCTTTGAAATTGGCAATTATAATTTTTGACATTACACAACTAAACTTTTTATTTCTTGAAGAACAGTTTTTACCTCATCATCAGAGCTTGATTCAACCATAACCCTTATTTTGGAAATTTCTGTTCCAGATTTTCTTACGGATATTCTTGATCTAGGAAATTTCTTCTCAATTGAATTTACAGAATCTTTGAATTCTTTATTTTCAATAACATTTTGGTCAGCAACTTTAATGGACTCTAAAATATTTGGCTTGTAATCTATTTTGCTTTGAATGTCTTTAAGTGTTGTTTCAAGTTCTTTTATAGCTGCTAGAGATTGTATAAGAGCGATATTTGCGTCACCACTTTCGGAAAACTCTCTCTGGATAATATGTCCTGAAGTTTCTCCCCCAAGATTTAAATCTCTACTTACTAATTCGCGAGAAATATACTTATCTCCAACTTTAGTTCTAAAAAACTTGATACCTATTTCACTTAAAGCTTCAACTATGCCCTGATTTGTCATGTCAGTTCCAACAACAGCATCCGACTTATCTTTAGCTTGCGACTTATTTCTTTTTGCTATTGTGTAAATAACATCATCGCCATTGAAAACGTTTCCTGAGTTATCAGACAAAACTAATCTATCACCATCACCGTCCACAGCTGCACAGAAATCAAATTCATATTCTTTTGCATATTTTTTAAACTTATCCTCTTCTAAAACTGCACTTGCCTCATTGATATTAAATCCATCAGGCTCACAGTTTTTTCTTATAACTTTTGCACCTAGTTCCTCTAATAGCATCGGTGTAATTTTATAATTCGCACCATGAGCAGCATCAACTAGAATAGTTGTACCTTTCAAATTTGAAGCTCCTCTTAATGTACTTTTACAATATTCAATATATCTACCGGTTGCACTATCAATTCTGAAGGCTTTTCCTAAATTTGATACGGGAACAGGCTTGATAGGTAAATTAAGTTTTTCTGTAATTAAATTTTCAAATTCCTCAGAGATTTTTCGTCCATGCCTGTTAAAAAACTTTATTCCATTGTCTTGGAAAGGATTGTGACTTGCGCTAATTACTACTCCAAATTGTCCTGAATAAGTTGATGTTAAAAAAGATACAGCTGGAGTAGGAATAGGTCCAGCAAGTTTCACGTCAATTCCTGCAGAAATAAAGCCTGCTTGTAAAGCTGACTCAAGCATATAGCCTGAAACTCTTGTATCCTTTCCAATAATTACTGATTCGTATCCTTTGTCCTTTAATAAGCAGCCTGTATGAAAGCCAAGTTTGAGACAAAATTCAGAAGTTACATGCGTGTCGACTGGGCCTCTGAACCCATCGGTTCCATATTTCATGGCTTAAGAGTCTTGGACGGGTTTAGAGCTTGAAGATGTTTTAATCTTTTTATTATCCTTTCCTTTCTGATCATCATCATTTTTCTCCCTTGGAAATGCTCCAGCCATTATATCTGAGATTTGCTCTTGATCTATAGTTTCATATTTTAACAGCGCATCTGCCATATTATGAAGTTTATCAAGATTCTTTGAAAGAATAGTTCCAGCTTTCTCATAGCACGACTGTATGATGGATCGCACTTCAAAATCTATTTTTTGTGCTGTCTCATCTGAGAAAGTTCTTTTCGTAGATCCTGCTGTTCTCCCTAAAAAAGGACTCTCATCCTCATCATCATATTTAAGAGTGCCAAGCTCTTCAGAAAATCCCCATTTAGTAACCATGTTTCTTGCCAACTCACTAGCTCTTTCAATATCATTTGATGCGCCAGTTGTAATTGCTTCTTTACCATTAATTATTTCTTCTGCAACTCTACCTCCGAAAAGTGTAGTTATTTGGCTTAAGATTGCTTTCTTAGATTTCATGTAAATATCTTCCTCTGGAAGAAACATTGTCACACCAAGAGCACCTCCTCTTGGAATAATGGTAACTTTGTAAACTGGATCATGATCTGGAAGATTTAGACCCACTATTGCATGTCCAGCCTCGTGATAAGCTGTGATTCTTTTAGTTTCGTCATTAAGAATCATTGATTTTCTTTCAGCACCCATCATTATTTTATCTTTAGCGTAATCAAGCTCAGATTGGCTTACTTTTCTTACATTATTCCTTGCGGCTAGTAATGCAGCCTCATTTACTAAATTGGCTAAATCTGCTCCAGAAAAACCTGGAGTTCCCCGTGCGATTACTTCAGAATTTACAGTTTTATCAATTGGAACTTTTTTAAGGTGTACATTTAAGATTTGCTCTCTACCTTTAATATCTGGCAATCCAACCATTACTTGACGATCGAATCTTCCTGGTCGTAAAAGTGCTGGATCTAAAACATCTGGTCTATTGGTAGCGGCAATTACAATTACTCCAAGATTTTCTTCAAATCCATCCATTTCAACCAAAAGTTGATTTAAGGTTTGCTCTCTTTCATCATGTCCACCTCCAAGTCCTGCACCTCTGTGTCTTCCTACCGCATCTATTTCATCTATAAAAACTATGCACGGAGAATGTTTTTTTGCTTGCTCAAACATATCTCTCACTCTTGAAGCTCCAACTCCGACAAACATTTCAACGAAGTCAGAACCTGAAATAGTAAAAAATGGGACTTTTGCTTCACCAGCAACGGCTCTAGCTAATAGAGTTTTACCTGTCCCAGGAGGACCTACCATAAGGATACCTCTAGGTATTTTTCCTCCAACCTTTATAAATTTAGCTGGGTCTTTAAGGAAATCGACAAGTTCTTTAACATCGTCTTTTGCTTCTTCGCATCCTGCGACATCTGAAAAATTTGTTTTTACGTGTCCGCCATCCAATAGCTTAGCTTTGCTTCTACCAAAAGTCATTGGACCACCTTTACCTCCAACACCTCCCTGCATTTGTCTCATGAATAAAAAGAAAATGCCCAGTAATAAGAGCAAAGGAAAAGCTCCTACAAGTAACTGTGTCCACCACTTTGGCTGTTCTACTTTTTCAACAGTCTCTGAAACATCTGCCTCTTTAATACTCAATCGAAGGTCATCGTCAATTAAGTAAACCGGAGCATTAGTGGTAAATTTTGTTCCATTTAATCTTTCTCCTTCAATTGTCTCTCTGTCTTTCTTGTAAACAATAGATTTAACTTTTTTTGCTTTGACTTCATTTTTAAATTCAGTAAATGAAAGTTCTTCTTTCGAAGTTCCAATTTGATAATTCTCCAATAGCATGAAAGCTAGGCTTCCGACTATTAGCCAAAAAAAGATGTTTTTACCCAAATTTTTCATAATTGTTATTTAAGGTCTAATCCTAACAAATAAACCTCTTTTGAAGAAGTTTTTGAGGCAGGCGGCTTTTCTGCAACAACTTTATGAAATAAACCCTTAAAAAGACTTTTTATTTCAGGAAGATTCCGATTGTTAAAAGTCTTCATTAATAAATTCCCTCCTCTTTTTAGTAACTTTTTTGATAGATTAATGGTGGAATAGTTCAATTCTTTGTTCTCTTCTTCATCTTTTACATTAATTCCAGACAAATTTACAGACATATCACTTAAAACTAAATCAACTTCGTTGAAATAATTTTTTGCTAATAAGTTAAATTCAATTGAATTTATATCTTGTTTAAAAAAAGAAATATTTTTAACCTCATTCATCGAAAGAAGATCAAAAGAAAAACATTTTGATTGTTTAATCATATACTTCGATACTATCTGCGACCACCCTCCTGGTGCTGAGCCAAGTTCAAAAATTAAATCTGATCTGGAAATAATTTTGTACTTGTTTTCAATTTGCTCGAGCTTGAAGCTTGCCCTAGATCTATAGCCAAGCCTTTTTGCTTTTTCTGCCCAATTATCTGAAAAATCTTTCAACTTATTTTGATTTCAAGTATTTCAAATTCTTTTAATCCACTTGGTGTATTAACCTCGACTATATCACCAGTCTCTTTCTTAAGCAGAGCTTTACCTATTGGTGTTGTAATTGAAATTGTATTGTTATCAATATCAGCTTCAAACTCACCAACAATCTGATATGTTTTTTTTTCAGATGAATCTAGTTCAATTATAGTTACAAGGCTTCCAAACTTTACTATACTTTCATTCCCTAAATCTTTGTACTCGATTACTGTTGAAAGAGATAAGGCTGCTTCAATTTCTCTAATTCTTGCCTCATTCAACCCTTGCTCTTCCCTAGCAGCATGATATTCAGCATTTTCTTTTAAATCTCCATGAGCTCTTGCCTCTGAAATTGCATCTATGATGTCCTGCCGTTTAATATTTTTAATGTAATCAAGTTCATCCTTGAGCCTTTTATGGCCCTCGGGAGTAATAGGTTTCTTATCCATAGTTATGAATTTTGAAGAGAGTCATATGACCAAACTTTCTCCCCCTGTTCTAGAGACTCAACAATTGCGAAACCTCCTGAAATTGTTGTTGTAAGAAAAACATTATGTTCTAAAGCAGATCTTCTTATTGAATAAGAGTCTTTTATAGACTGTCGACCCTCAGTTGTATTTATAACCATAGATACCTCATTATTTAATATTGCATCAACAATATGCGGCCTTCCTTCCATAACCTTATTTATTATTTTAACTTCAAAACCCTCTTCTTTCATTTTCAATCCTGTTCCTTTTGTTGCAAAAAAGCTGAATCCTAGATCTCTTAATTTTATACAAAGTGTTTTTAATTGTGACTTATCTTCATCCTTGACGCTTATAAAAATGTTACCTTTAGTGGGAATTAACAGTCCAGCTCCCATCATTGATTTTCCAAATGCTTCTCCAAAAGTTTTA
>CESP01056315.1_pt1 | contig 10962 bp, 9 predicted proteins | sample 531211 | NCBI WGS metagenome assembly CESP01 (sample SAMEA2622074, study PRJEB7988) | marine metagenome | biome: marine biome (ENVO:00000447); feature: surface water layer (ENVO:00002042); material: "saline water (ENVO:00002010), including plankton (ENVO:xxxxxxxx)" | depth 5 m | reverse complement strand
GACCTACTTAATCGTGCCATGGCTTCGTTTCTATTTTCACCATGTACAATTAACTTCCCAACAAGACTGTCGTAGTATGGTGGTATAGAGTAACCATTATAAAGTGCGCTGTCCATTCTCACTCCAAGTCCTCCCGGAGCGTGATACGCAGTAACTTTGCCCGGACTTGGAGAAAAATTAGGTAATTTTTCGGCATTAATGCGGACTTCTATAGAATGTCCGTTTATTTTCAATTTGTCTTGCTCAAAAGATAGGGGCTGGCCTGCTGCGACACGAATTTGCTCTCGCACCAAGTCTACACCGAATATAGCTTCTGTGACAGGATGCTCTACTTGCAATCTTGTATTCATCTCAATGAAGTAAAACTCTCCATTTTCATAAAGAAATTCTATGGTTCCGGCACCAATATAATCAATTTTTGCAATAGCGTCTGCACATGTCTTTCCAATAATTTCTCGCTCTTTTTTTGAAATGCAAGGGCCCGGTGCTTCTTCTAGAACTTTTTGGTGGCGCCTCTGAAGCGAGCAATCTCGCTCGCCCAAATGTACAGCACCTCCATTGCCATCGCCAAATACTTGTATTTCTATATGTCTTGGAGTGGTTAGGTATTTTTCAATATAAACTTCTTCATTGCCAAATGCTGCCTTTCCCTCCGCCCGAGCAGTTGAAAAAGCATTTTCTAGTTCGTTAGCAGACTTAGCAACCTTCATTCCTCGACCACCACCGCCTGCAGTTGCTTTAATAATTACAGGATATCCAATTTTGGATGCTATTTTATGTGCTTCACTTAAGCTATCCACGCCGCCTATGGAACCAGGGACGCATGGGACTCCAAGGGCCCCCATAGTATCTTTAGCCGTAATTTTATCACCCATAACGCGAATATGTTCAGCTGTTGGTCCAATGAATCTTAGCCCATGATCTTCCACGGCTTGTACAAAATTAGCATTTTCTGAAAGAAACCCATAGCCTGGATGTATTGCTTGTGCTCCCGAAATTTCGCAAGCTGCAAGTATAGCTGGCATCGATAGATATGACCCAAGGCTTGAGGGCGGACCAATGCAAACACTCTCATTAGCCATGCGAACGTGCATCGCGTCACTGTCGGCCGTGGAATGTACCGCAACCGTTTGGATGCCCATTTCCTGACAAGCACGAATTACCCTGAGTGCTATCTCGCCGCGGTTTGCAATAAGAATTTTATTAAACATTCGATGCTCTTATTCAACAACGACTAAGGGCGATCCAAATTCAACTGCAGCACCGTCTTCAACAAAAATGCGCTTAACTGTTCCTGATTTCGGCGATGGAATTTGGTTCATTGTCTTCATCGCTTCGACAATAAGCAACGTATCGCCCTCAGAAACAGTGCTACCAACGCTAATAAATGGTTCAGCACCAGGCTCCGCTTGCATATAGATCGTACCCACCATTGGTGAAGTAACTGCGCCTGGATGTGAAACTGGGTCATTATTATTTTGGACTGGTGTTCGTTCCTGTTGCACTATGCCTGCAGAAGGTGGGTGAGCTATATTTGTTTGAGGTGTCGAAACATAAGGGATTTGAACTGACCCAGATTTGCTTACACGAACGTTTATTTTATCCGTTTCTCCATATTCACGACTTACTTCCAATTCCGTGAGTTCATTTTGATTTAGAAGTTTAGCTAGCGATTGAACGAATTCTACGTCTTGATCTCGATTTTTCTTAGTCATGGTATTCCTATACGACGTCATTTTGCCTTATTATTTGATACTATACTGAAAAAAAACAATGATCAAAGAAAAGGGGCAAACAAAGCGTAGCATGTGCCCGTTTTTTCAAAAAAGAAAAAGATTTTTAAGCTTACTTCTCTTAAACGGCGAAATGATATAATCTAATTACTCTCTTCTCGGTTCATTCGGTTCTCTATCAAGTCTTCAACCACTGCTGGCTCAGCCAAAGTGGAAGTATCTCCTAAGCTGTTAAAATCATCTTCAGCAATTTTTCTTAGAATGCGACGCATTATTTTGCCAGAGCGTGTTTTGGGTAAGCCGGGTGCCCACTGCACTAGGTCAGGTGAGGCTATCGGACCAATTTCTTTGCGTACCCAGTCACGAAGTTCTTTTCGTAAATCTTCTGTAGGCTCTTCTCCTGACATAAGAGTGACATAACAGTATATACCTTGTCCCTTTATATCGTGAGGGTATCCGACCACTGCTGCCTCTGACACTTTTTCGTGTGCTACTAATGCACTCTCCACCTCAGCAGTTCCCATACGGTGCCCTGAGACGTTTATTACGTCGTCTACGCGCCCGGTTATCCAATAGTATCCATCTGCGTCCCTCCGGCAACCATCTCCCGTAAAATAATAACCTTTAAAATCCGAAAAATACGTTTTGATAAACCTTTCGTGATCACCGTAAACGGTTCTCATTTGGCCAGGCCAACTATCCTTAATACATAATACTCCCTCACATTCTACATCAGTTAGTTCCTGACCAGTCTGGGGGTCTAAAATTACTGGTTCTATTGAAAAGAATGGAAACGTGGCGGATCCTGGTTTTGTAGCAATTGCCCCAGGTATTGGAGTAAGCAAATGGCCACCTGTTTCGGTCTGCCACCATGTATCAACAATTGGACACCTGCACTTACCCACTACTTCGTTATACCAGTTCCAGGCCTCTGGATTAATAGGCTCTCCCACCGTTCCAAGTACCTTTAATGAAGATAAGTCACATTTTTCCACAAATTTAGAACCTTGCCCCATTAATGCTCTGATAGCTGTCGGTGCTGTATAAAATTGATTAATTTTGTGTTTGTCACAAACTTGCCAAAAACGAGATGCGTCAGGGTAGGTGGGTACGCCCTCAAACATGACTGTTGTAGCACCGTTTGCGAGAGGTCCATATACGATGTAGCTATGCCCAGTTACCCACCCTACATCTGCTGTACACCAGTAAATATCACCGTCATGATAGTCAAAAACATACTCGTGTGTTATCGAAGCCCAAACAATGTAACCACCTGTCGTATGCAACACACCTTTTGGTTTTCCAGTTGAGCCGGACGTATAGAGAATGAATAGTGGATCTTCGGCGTTAATAGGTTCTGGGGGACATTCCTCTGACGAATCTGACATAAGGGCTGTATAGCTATAATCTCGATTGTCTTTCATTGGGACATCGCCATGTGTCCTTTCAACGACCAGCGTGCTGATGTCGCCACAAATGTTTAAAGCTTTGTCCACATTTGTTTTTAGGGGTGTTATCTTGCCACCGCGAGGAGCTTCATCAGCTGTAACGAGCAAAGATGCTCCGCAATCCTCAATCCGTGATGCTAAAGCTTCGGGAGAGAATCCTGCAAATACAATGGAGTGAACCGCTCCAATTCTTGCACATGCCAGCATTGCATAAGCTGCCTCTGGTACCATGGGTAAATAAAGGACAACTCTGTCGCCTTTTTTAACACCAAGCTTTTTGTAAACATTGGATAATTTACAAACCTGGCGGTGGAGTTCAGCGTAACTTATGTGCTTACTTTCATCTGGGTTGTCGCCTTCCCAAATAATCGCTGTCTGTTCCGAACGTTTATCTAGATGCCTATCAATGCAGTTTGCTGACACATTAAGTTGGCCATCCTCAAACCACTTTATTGAAACATTAGGGTAAGAAAAATCTACATTTTTTATCTTAGAGAATGGTTTAATCCAATCAATACGCTTTCCATGTTCGCTCCAGAAGTCTTCTGGATTGTTGACTGATTTGGCGTACATAATGTCATAGTCTGACTTATTGATTTTTGCATTTGCGACGAAGCTGGCACTCGGCGGGTAAATTTGATCAGACATTTTAATTCCCAGTTAATTTTTGTCTATTCTAAACAGTTGTAGAACTCTCTTTCCAGAAAAAATTTCTTAAATGGCCAAGTATTCCGCTCTCAACTCCGAATTATCTAAGACTTCTTTGGCTGTTCCGTCAAACACTACACCACCGGTGTCCAAGATCACTGATCGGTCAGCTAATTCCAAGGCTCTTACGGCATTCTGTTCCACTATTACCGTTGTTATGCCTTGTTCCTTTATCACATTTAAAGTTTTCTCAATTTCATCAACAATTACAGGAGCAAGGCCTTCGTATGGCTCATCCAGAAGTAAAACCTTTATGTCTCGTGCAAGAGCACGCCCTATTGAGAGCATCTGCTGTTCCCCACCCGATAAAGTTGTCCCCTCTTGCTTTCTGCGTTCTCCTAAACGAGGAAACAGGCTATAAATTCTATCCAACCCCCATCCTACAGGTTCAGCTATTTGAGCGAGCTGAATATTCTCTTCCACTGTAAGCCCCGAAATAATCCGCCTGTCTTCCGGTACCAATGCAATGCCATTGGTTGCTGCTTCATAGCTTTTCATTGAATGCAGATTTTTATGGTCAAGCCATATTTCGCCTTTCACAAGCTCTGGATTATCAAGTCTTGCTATTGTTCTCAATGTTGACGTTTTTCCTGCACCATTTCGTCCAAGTAGCGCAAGTATTTCTCCTTCATGTACATTGAAGCTTACTCCTTGAACAATATAGCTTTCACCATAGTAGGCATGTATATCGTGAACAGATAAGTATGCTGGTGCATGGGTTTCCAAGGCTAAATTTCCACTCATAAAGTATCTCCTTAATGTGCCGTCTCACCAAGATAGGCTTCTTTTACCTTTGGATGCCCTTTAATTTTATCTGGCACATCTTCTACCAATGGTGTTCCTTGAGCCAAAACTGTAATTCTATCAGCTAAAGAGAAAACAACATGCATATCATGTTCAATGATTGCTATAGTTATATCACGTTCGTCTCCAATTTGCTTTAATAGGTCTATAGTATTGTTTGTATCTGCGCGCGCCATACCGGCGGTAGGCTCGTCCAATAAAAGTAGTCGGGGCTCCTGGCTAAGACACATTCCAATTTCTAATCGTCGTTTATCTCCTCTGGACATCGAAGACGCCTGCATACCCTGTTTGTTTGACATATTCATTTCTTCTAATATTTTTTCAGCACCCTCTACTATATCCTTGTGCTTCATAAAATCTGATAGTGCATCCAAACTAAAAGATCCGTCTCTCTTAGCAAATATTGGGATCATCATATTTTCCATTACACTTAAATCACCAAATATTTCAGGTGTTTGGAAAACACGAGATATCCCCATTTGGTTTATCTCGTATGGAGATCTACCTAAAACCGAATTTCCATCAAATTGTACGGTACCAGTATCTGGAAAAAGTTTACCTACTAGGCAATTTAGTAAAGTCGATTTACCTGCACCATTGGGACCTATAATCGCGTGGATTGTATTTTCTTTAACGCTTAAGTTTACGTCTTGCAGTGCTTGCAACCCACCGAAGCGCTTACCTACATTTTGTACCTCTAGAATTCCCATCTATATACCTCTACTCCGCAGGTTTTGTATTTGGAGTGCTAGTTGGTGTTGAGTTTTTCTTCTTAAAAATAGAAGCTACTTTTTGCCCTAGCTCAACCAATCCACCAGGTAAAAAGATAATGACAGCCATAAATATCAATCCCAAAGTCAGATGCCAACCTTTACCGACGAATGGGTATATTATCGAGACAATAAAATCTTCTGCCCCGTCTGGCATAAATGCAAACCATTTGTGCAGGAGGTTATCATTAATTTTTGAAAAGATGTTTTCAAAATATTTGATTAAACCAGCGCCAAGTACTGGACCAATTAAAGTGCCAACGCCTCCAAGAATAGTCATAAGCACAACCTCTCCGGAAGCGGTCCACTGCATTCTCTCTGCCCCTGCAAGAGGGTCCATAGAAACCATTAATCCACCAGCCAAACCCGCGTACATCCCAGATATTACAAAGCAGGCAAGCATATAGGGTTTTGTATTTAAGCCTGTGTAATTAAGCCTTTGCTGATTAGACTTGATTGCTCGAAGCATTATCCCAAACGGTGATCTAAAAATCCTAATTGCAAGGTAAAAAGCAGAAAGCATAACAAGAGCGGCAAGATAATACCCCACATTAAATGTCCAAAGCCACCCTCCTAAGCTTACTTGTATACTATCACCCATTTGTAGTCCAAAAATAGACGGAGCAGGGATGTTTCCCGTAGCATTTGCACCGTCCAAAATCCTCGGATCATCTAATGCTGTCTGTAATCCTGTTTCTCCACCAGTTATAGGTGTTAAGACTGAGGCTGCGAGAGCAAATGACATCTGGGCAAAAGCGAGGGTCAAAATTGAAAAATATATTCCAGAGCGTCGGAGCGATATAAACCCTATTACTAATGCGAATAGCCCGGCAACAGCCGTTGATATTATTATGGCTGGAATGACATTAATTGTAAGTAACTTAAGCATCCAAACACCAGCATATGATCCCGCTCCAAGAAAAGCTGCATGGCCAAAAGACAGATACCCGGTTAATCCGAACAAAATGTTAAAGCCAATTGCGAATATACCAAAGATCACGAAGCGTTGCATCAAATCAGGGTAGCCAGCGTTAAACTGGGCTAACCCTGACTGTTCTGGGAACGGATTTAACAATACTGGTGCTAAGGCTACAAGGATTGCCACAATTATTAGTAAACTGGCGTCTTTTCTTTTCAATCCTAACATAATTAGTCCTCCATGACCCCTTTGCGACCCATCAGACCCCGGGGTCTCGTTAAAAGGATCACAATTGCGGCGAGGTAAATCACAACCTGATTGATACCCGGCAGAGCTTCGATGACTTGTCGCATAGAAGCAAAGCTTTCCAGTATTCCAAGTAATAGACCAGCGGCTACTGCACCTGGTAATGAACCCATTCCACCGACAACAACAACCACAAATGAAATTACTAAAAAATCCATACCCATGTGATAGTTAGGAGGGTTGATAGGAGTATACATAACACCTGCTAGCCCAGCAACGGCTGCCGCTACCCCAAACATTATAGTGAATCTTTTATCTATATTTATACCAAGAAGTTCAACCGTTTCGCGGTCTGCCATACCAGCTCTTACAACCATGCCAAATGTTGTAAATTGTAAAAATGCAAATACTGACCCTATTAACAGCATAGCAAAACAAAAGTATACTATTCTCCAGTATGGGTAAATAATCGTACCAGCTTTCAAACCTATCGCTGCTCCAAAATCGAAAGATCCGATGAATGCTTCGGGTGCTGGGTTTGGAATTTGATTGGCACCAAAATAATATTTAATAATTTCTTGAAGTACTATCGCTAGTCCGAAAGTTACTAAAATTTGGTCGGCATGAGGTCTTTTATAGAAATGTTTAATTAGACCTCTTTCCATAATTACTCCGATTATAATCATTACGGGTATTGCAAAAAGAATAGCTAAAGGCACAGACCAGTTTATGATTGCCTGCCCTGCGCTCTCTCCGAACCAGTCATATATATATGGGACATCAACTTTTAATGGATTTCCAAGGAAATCTTTTTGGGTTTCATCTATCACAACGTGAGATAAAGAGAGTATCCTGCTAAATGTAATCGCACAAAATGCTCCAAGCATGAAAAGAGCGCCATGTGCAAAATTTACCACTCCGAGTGTTCCAAAAATTAGAGTTAGGCCAAGTGCTATTAAAGCATAGGCACTGCCTTTGTCTAAACCGTTTAGTACCTGAAGAATAATTTGGTCCATACATCCCCCCAAGAACGACGCAAAAGTCGTTTATTTGTTATTTGAAAATGCTGTGTTTTAAAAGTTTAAAAAAGCCCCCAAGAATCTGGAGGCTTTTCTATTAATTATGCACCTGGATTACACGAACCCAATTCGCCGCCAAAGATTGCCGGATCAAAAGTAACCGCTTCTGCAGGTGTGACATCTACGAGTTCAAGCAGATCGAAATCGTTTGCAGGGTTTTCTTTCCCCCGCACGACTAGAACGTCTTTGATACACTGATGGTCTTCAGCGCGGTAAAGAGTTGGGCCATTGCCCATACCGTCGAATTCAAAACCTTCAAGAGATTCTATAACCGAACAAGGGTTAAAAGAACCCCCACGTTGAACTGCATCTGCATATAGCAAGGTTTGACAATAGCATGTGTGCGCCGCCTGTGATGGAGGAAAGCCATACTTTTCCCCAAATGATTTAACAAACGCATTTGTGCCCGCGTAACGGGAACCGGCTGTATTTTCCAAAGACCAGTGCCATCCGGTTGTACCAAAAATCCCAGCAACATTTTTACCTGCACCCTTAGCCATAAGACGAGAATATAAAGGAACAACAATTTCGAAATTTTTACCATTTGCTTGCGCAGCTCTTAGTCCAAACTCAACAGCAGATGTAAGAGAATTAACCATGTTACCGCCGTAGTGATTGAGAACCAGAACGTCTGCTCCCGAGTTCAAAACAGGAGCTACGTAGGACGAAAAGTCTGTTTGTGATAATGGCGTTTTCACTGCTGCTACGGTTTCCCAGCCCAAGGCTTCTGTAGAGTTCCTAACAGCTTCTTCAGTTGTATAACCCCAGTTATAGTCAGCAGTAAGATGATAAGCTTTCCTGTCAGAGCCATATCGGTCTGCCAAAACGGGTGCAAGGGCCGCACCTGTCATATATGAATTGAAGAAGTGCCGAAAACCATTAGCTTTCTTGTCTTTCCCAGTAGTATCGTTCGAATGTGTCAAACCAGCCATGAAAATAATGCCAGCTTCTTGACACAGGGCTTGTACAGCAACAGCAACGCCAGATGATGATCCGCCAGTAACCATTATTGCCCCGTCTTTCTCGATCATTGATCGTGCAGAGGCGCGAGCTGCATCTGGTTTTGTTTGCGTATCGCCAGTTACGTACTCAACCTTCTTGCCTAGTATACCAGTTCCGTCTAGAGCTTTCGAGCTGAATGTCTGAAGCATTCCGCCGTCTCCCTCGCCATTTAAATGCTCAACTGCTAATTTGTAGGCGCGCAGTTCGTCCGCACCTTCATCAGCATACGGGCCTGACTGCGGTACGTTGAAACCTAATGTTACGCTTGATCCAGTTGGTGCATTTGCGAAACCCGAATGGCCTCCTGCATTTAGCAAAGTGGGTACAGCTAGACTGGCTCCAGCAACTGCACCTGTTTTTATCACGCCGCGGCGCGTAAGTTTAGTCTTGGACATATAATCCTCCATATAATGATAAGTAACGCGGTCCTCCAACACGCGCGACAGCACCACCCGGTGCACAGTTGGAAATAAGTTTTTTTTTCTTTAATTCAACAAAAAAATAAACTACTTCCGTTACGTTAACTATCGAAACATACGAAACTTCAAATTTAGTGTTTCCTAGATATATTTTTTGATTAAAATTTAGTCTTATTAACCTTTATGCTCAGAAAATTGAAGCAGTGTCGGCTCTAGGCCGTGTAGGTTGTATCCAGCGGCTGACGTTTTTTCTAGGATGTAATTTATGTTAGTTCCAGTCATTGCTTCCCCTAAAGCCCAGACGACGCTGCACCTTGTGCCCGATGCACAATAGGCTAGCACTGGTCCACTTGCATCCATGAATATTTTCCTCTGTTTTAAAATATTTTCAGGGGTCATTGTCTCATGTGTAAGCTCCAATATATGGAATTCTATCCCTGCCTCTGAAACAAGGTCTGCCATCACTAAACTACTGAGCGAGGAAGGCACCTCAAAATCGGGTCTATTACAAATTACTTTAACAAAGCCTTGGTCAGCAATATCAGATATTTGAAGCGGCTCTATTTGCGGTGAAACATGATAGTTCTTATCAATACAGATGAAGTTCATTGGACTACTGCTATCCCTATTTGTTCAAAGTGAACCAGTTTTCAGCGAAGAGCGTTTTATTCTTACTATTTTCTAAAAAGATACCGTTTTTATCAGAAACTTTAAACTTAAGAAGTTCATTCAATTGGGTTTTGTTTTTCTCACATTTTATTAATTGGCACCTTGATAAAAACATCACCTTGCTCGTCAGGCTTCGGCATATTTCCAGCTCTCATATTAACCTGAAGTGACGGTACGATAAGCTTTGGCATTGAAAGAGTTGCATCACGTTCATCTCGTAATTTAACAAACTCATCTTTTGATTTACCTACTTTTATATGAATATTCTTATTTTTTTGTTCACCAACAGTTGTTTCCCAGGCATAATTTTCTCGACCAGGCGCTTTGTAGTCATGCCCAACGAATATGCGAGTAGCATCAGGAAGAGCTAGTATTTTTTGAATTGAGGAGAAAAGTTTTTCTGATGATCCTCCTGGAAAATCACACCTAGCCGTTCCAAAGTCAGGCATGAATAGAGTGTCTCCAACGAAGGCGGCATCCTCGATTACATAGGTCATGCATGCAGGAGTATGGCCGGGCGTATGTAAAACATCTCCTCGAAGTTGTCCGATATGAAAAGTATCTCCCTCCACAAATAACTCATCAAATTGACTGCCATCCCGTTGAAATTCCGTACCCTCATTGAATATTTTGCCAAAGGTTTCTTGAACATCTGTAATACGAGATCCGATGCCTATTTTCCCACCAACTTTCATCTGGATGTATGGTGCAGCTGAAAGATGATCGGCGTGAACATGGCTTTCTAAAAGCCATTGTACATCAAGATTATTATCCCTTACAAAACTTACCAGCTTATCAGCTGACCGAGTATCCGTACGACCTGATGCAAAGTCGAAATCTAACACACTATCAATTATAGCACACGAAGAGCCATTAGGGTCTCGGACTATATAGGAAATTGTATTTGTAGCGTCATCAAAAAATGCCGTGATATCAGGTCCCATTATTTCCTCTCTAAGCTTTAATTAACATGTATCAAATTTTGAATATGAATCAATTTTTTTCTATGGCGATATTAAAACGCCAATTGTTACTGACATTAGGCCTAAGACAGACAAAAACAGCGATGCTAAGTTGAGCGGCATTGCTGCCTGAATTGATATACGAAGATCCTCGTCGGATGTGGTATTTTTTTTTGCAGAAGCGACTTTAAACATGCTGAACA
>CESP01027099.1_pt1 | contig 10964 bp, 10 predicted proteins | sample 531211 | NCBI WGS metagenome assembly CESP01 (sample SAMEA2622074, study PRJEB7988) | marine metagenome | biome: marine biome (ENVO:00000447); feature: surface water layer (ENVO:00002042); material: "saline water (ENVO:00002010), including plankton (ENVO:xxxxxxxx)" | depth 5 m | reverse complement strand
GCTTGTGTCAGTTTGACTCGTTGTAGTGGTGTCGGAAACATTTGTCTCTATGGTAGATATAGGTGTTGTTGTGGTTGATACGGGTGTTGCCGGAGTTTCTTCATTCTCTCGAACAACATTTGGTGTAACCTCTTGCAGCTCCACTGTCTCAGAAGAAAATGCTCCCACACACTGTACAACTTTGAATACACCTGCTTTTTCAGGATCAGTTCTTCTATCTTCTCTTTCTGTACTTAATATAGGTCGAATCACAGCTCCATATCCAGTGTCTGATGTTACTGATAGGTCTGGTAATCTATTATAAGGTATTTGTTCAACTATTTCAATAGCTGCAATTCTTCCATCCTGAACAATTGGTCGAATGTCATCTGAAATTTCCGCATCTTCGTATCCTATTCCGGGATCTTCTATAATTACATCTCTTATAAATGCTTCTTTTTCTTCAGAGCCGTCAGCAGGGAAGTTTTCACCGGGGCTAAGTATAACCACCGATAACACTTGACCATATGTTGGTGATTTCATATTTCGGTCAACTATTGCTTTACCATATGCTCCACGACCTTGATTACATTTATCGTTAAAATCAATTAATGGGCCTTCTGCGTATCCTTCACCCGGATTTGTAATATCAACACCAATTATACTTGCTGTTCTACTTAATGTACCAAACATATCCTCTTTATCAAACTTTGATATAAAGTTTCCAAGTATTACCTTGCCAGTTGCACCTTGTCCACTGCCACCAAATATATCAATGTTTGCAGGGCCACAACCAAAATCATTACCAGTGTAACAGTTACCACCACCAATACCATGATCTGCTGCCTCACCGACTGTTGATCCAAATATTTTCCATTGTCCATATTGTTCTTCAAATTTAGATAATCCAGATGGAACACCACTATCTAAAAATCCCTTAGCTTTATCAATTAATCCTGAAGTTGTGGATGCTGCGTTAAATGCCTGATCTAAAAGTCCTTGACTTTCACCCTTTGTTTTATCTTTTTTACTACCACCATCAATCACAAACTTTGAAGAAGATGTTTGTTTTTTAGGAGGTTGACACTTGAAGACATTACCAACTTTTTTCATAAAATCAATTCCACCTAGAATAAAATCTTTCACATCAAAACTTGCACCTATTGGGCCAAGAATATCAAGTATTGGAGCAAGTAATGGTTTTGTGATTGCTTGAATTGAATCAGCAATTTTGTTCGTTAAACCACCAATAAATTGTTGAATTGCGCAAGTAGGAGCATTTAACATATTTTTAGTCATGCCTGTTAACATGTCTTTTATTACTCCACCCATCGCACCAGTTACCTTTGATGTCAAACACTCCATACCACTAAACATCTTATCTGTAACACCAGATAAATTTCCTGCTAATCCTGTGACTATGCCTAAAGCACCGGGAACTTTACTAGCAAACACCTGACTTGCTAGTTTTGCCATTCCACCATCAACAAAAGATACTAAACTATCTTGAAGGGCATTTGAAATACTTCCTATAAATGTTTGTGAAGCTGAACCGATTGATTTAGTAAGTTTACTTAATTCATTAGGTAAATCAGTAGCAAAATTATTAACATTAGATACCATATTGAAATAATTTTGTACCTTTGCCTCAACTTTTTCAAAATATCTATCACTGTCACCATCAGGTAAAATTATAACTTCACCTGTGGTTACTGATAATGACTCAAGAGGATATATTTTTGCCATTTCTTTATACGACTTATTCCTATCGAGCAATGAAGAAAAGGCATTTTTGTCTAAGGACTCTAACTCTGATTCAGTGAATGGATTAATTTCAGAAAAAATGTTCGGATAATTATCCTTAAGTAATTTAATATTATCTTCATACTCAACAGGATTATCCTTTATTAATTGAGTATATACCTTAATCTGTTCAGGAGATAAGAAACTCGGTATCGGAGACTTTTCTTTAAAAATCTCAGTAGTTTCACTTATGTTTGGTAGAAATTTGTCTGCCATAATTATTTTTTTCCTATATTATATTTATTAGAACATCTCAAAGGTGCTTTCAACATCAAAACTTTCTGCAGTTTCTTTCAGTATTGGTGTTAATCTTTCTTGAACATTTTTCAATTCATCAAAAGGTGCTTCTTCTATAATAGTATCTTTTACACCAGATACAATGTCTGCAATCTTACTTGATGCAATTTTACTCTCATTTACTATTTCTTTTATAGTTTCTTGATCTAACCCTTCAAAATCAAAATTTGAAAGACCTTTCGGATCTGTATTTGCATTTAACTCTTGGTTTTTTGGATCAAGACCTGCTGCCTCAAGTTTTGCATTGTTTACCTCTTTACCTTGACCTGTGCCAGTTTTCCCATCATTACCTAAACCCTGTGTGGGCATATTATCCTGTTGATTAAATTCATTTTTTCCTGTCCCACCAGGCTTTAACTCATCTGTATGACCAGATCCAACCCCAAACTTTCCGCCACAATCTTTCTTCGCTGGTGTTCTCCCCATCACACCAGTAATCACAGGAAAATTTTGATCTGGTGATAGAAAGAATCCAAAAACAATATCATTCTGAGTGATCTTGACTGATTTCATTCTGTTCGCTGCACCACTACCATCAGTCACACCTAACATAACTACTGCTGTATGACAGTCTTTGTCCTGTACATTATCATTCTCAGAATATGTACCCATGATGCGTACTTTAAATCTATGACCCCACCCCATACCATTAAGTTGAGCCTTTTGTGCCTTTTGGGATACAACTTTACCTATCCAAGGTTCAAGTTTTGAATTAAAAAAACTAGGTAATTCAAACATTACTTCTTACTCCTCTTTATACCATAGGTATCTCTTACTAAAGTCAAAGATGTAATTGATCTACGATCAGTAAAATGATGACATAGATTTAAGATAAGATAATTACCACTTTGCTGTTCATCTTTTGCACCTTCTTCCTTATTAGCACTTGTTGATTCAATCTCCATCTTAATCACACTACCTGCCTCAAGTTTCAAATTACATGGAATCTGGATATGAACCACTTGTGAGTGTAGTAAGTTATATCTCATTACAGATGATGCTTGCCATTCTCTAGGATCATTATTAATTTCTGTACTTGGATTAGAATCCAAACTTCCAACATCTAGAATATGGTGAAATGTTTTTGTGAAACTTTTGACATCATCTGCAAAAGGAGGTGCTCCACCTAGAGTTTTTTTGACTCCCTCTTTACTAATATCGTAAGTAACTTCTTCATAGCAAAATGTTCTTGGATCAAAAAAGATGTTACGACTTCGATAAACACCACCTTTCAAAGATTTGATTACATCTTGATCTTTTTCAAATCTTGGTGGTATCATAATCTTATTATCATTATTATCCTCTGTATTATCCTGTTTAAATCCACCAAAATACACGAGTGTAAACTCAGGTTTCTGAGATATTAATTCGTTTATAGATTTAAATTTAAATCCACTTTTAGTTTGATAAAAGAAAAATCCAGCGTCTCCTTTGACAGGAACTGATCTTTTACATAAATCTAATACTAGATCAAGACCTCCTCTACCTTTACCTAAAAAATTATATCCATTTTGAGTTGGTTCAATATCTAATTTATCATTACTAATTTTTAGTTTCTCCTTCAAAATCTTTTTGACAGTATCACTTATCTTTCCCTTGTACTTATCAAAAATTGGATCATCATTATTTTGTTTAAGTTGAGGACTCACCACTGAAAGTAATACTGCTTGCCTGTTAGATTCACGAGTCATCACAGGAGCTTTAGACACCTTAAAGGCATCTTTCTTTAAAAATTTAAGTTCTCCAGTTTCATTAGTTATATTAAAGAACAAATCTTCTAAACCTGTAATTGGTAACGCTTCTTTTACACTGGTCAATTTATTTTTGTCGTCTTCTAAATTACCACCTGCATCCACATACATGACATTAGCAGTTATAGTTGGTGAATATAAACTCTCATAGTAATCAACAGACACTACTCCTCCCTTCAGTTCGACTGGTTTCTTACCCTTTTTCTGAAGTTCTATTCTATTGTACTTTGAAGGACTGACTGCTGACATTATACTGGGACTGCTACATTTGTTTGAACTATCTGTCTTTGAACTATGATAGTTTTACTACCGTTAGTGCCACTACCATTATTATTTAACATAGAAATAGTATCGTTATTTTTTGATTTCAATTGTGAACTATCAAGTTTTTGAACTTTCCCGTCTGAATCTTGTACAAGAATAGTTGTATTTAGTGGGTTGATACCTAATTTGTTTTTATAAAATTGAATTTTTTCATCAACACCCACTATCTTAGAAGTTTCACCATTTTTTACATATTCAATTCTACGGGTTTCAGCTTCCTTCAATTTTTCTTTGTAAAATCCTTCCTCTTCAAGTTCTTTTTCTGTTTTCGTTCCAGTAACAGTGGTAGAAGAATCCGATTTATCAGTAGTAGTCGTGGTGGTTGTAGTGCTTTCACTTGATGATTCTGTGCCACTTGTTCCTGATCCATCACCACCTCCAGTTGATACACCAGATTTTTCAGCAGCCTTATTAAAATCACCTGTGAGTTTTCCAACTTTATCGGTTATATCATCTAATGGTTTAAGTTGCTTTTTCAAATTTTCTGCATCATCCATCAATTTTTTATTTTCATTATCCTTATCATTAAATTCTATACCGGTTACAAATGATATGAATGGTTTAAAAAAATTAAACACCCTACTAAAAAACCCTGAGATTGAATTAAATACTTTCTTAATAGTATCCATCATTTTTGGTAGTGCATTAACAAGAATACCAGTTAATATTATCGAACCAAATTTCATAATGTTATCAAAAACATTTGCAACCTTTTTCACTGGTGATTTAAGAACACTAATCTTCTTTGGTTTTTTTGTTTTTTCTAAATTTTTTTCCTCTTGTTGTATTAATTTCTTCTGTTCAATATCCTCTAATAATTTTTCTTTTCTAATTTTTAGTACTTGAGTTCTCTTAGTCCCAATTAGTAAAGAACTCCTAATATTAGATACATTTATTTTGAGTTGTTCTGCCTGTTGCATTACTCAATACCTAAAAGTTGGGGTGTAAAAATCATATAATCATTCAAGGGATTGATTGAACTTACAGGTTCAGCTGCATTAGCAGTAACACCCTCTTTTACTGGCACTGCTGGCATCGGAGTGGTGATTGGTGGTAAATCTTCAGTAATAATATTAACTTGATTTGCACCATCTGCTAACATCGCAAGAGTTTCATTACTATTTGTTATTTGACCATCAGTATTTGGTGTAAATAATTCAGGGCCTTGTTCTCCAACAAGTATTGTTCTACCTCTAGCACCTCTACCACCTCGTTTTCTTGCGACAATATCACCAATTTTCGCCTCAAAGTCTGCTCTAACACTTGCTTCTAATTCTGCTTTCTTTTCATTATCCTCCTTAGAAAAATATTTCTGACCCTTATCTCTACCAGTTGTTCTCACACCTGACATTTGAACTGTTGCTTTTTGTGCGTCCATCTCCTTACGCATATCATCACGAAGTTGACGAAGTTCTTTTCTTTTTGCCTGAACCTTTTGAAATAATGCTTCCTGTTCTGCATTTCTATCACCTTTCTTGATAAATCTCCCTCTTTTATTTGTATATCCAATTCTACCTTTAGAATCCATACCAGCATCTTTAAGTTGTTGATCCAACTGATCTTGAGCATCAACAAATGCTGATCCACCTTCTACCTTCCTTTCAATAAATTCTGCTAGCTTACCCGCACCTATTGCAAGACCTATCGGTGCTCCTATTAATGCTATCGCACCCAATATAACTGGGTTTGCCATTACAAATGCTAACCCACTGAATGCAATTTTGATTGCTCCTATCACACCACCTAGTGTACTTATTAAGGGTAGTGCAGCAAGAATACCCATACCAGCTAATATAAACTTCGCATTTTTTTGTATAAATCCAAAGAACTTTGCTATTTTTTCAGAGTTCTCAGGATTTCTGATAAATTCAAATGCAGCATTTCCAAGTATACCAATTCCAAGTGTTGCTGCTAAATTTTTTAAATTATCAAACATATTTGCAACTGGTTGTAATGCTTTCATTGAAGTCTTCTTCAATCCACTTGCAACTTTCTTACCACTGCTTTCTACACTTTTCTCATCTTTTGATACCTTACCTTTATTCTGTTCCTCTCTAAGTTTATCTATTTCTTCTTTTTCTTTTTCCTGTTCAACTGCAAGATCGGTTGATATAATTTTTGCGATATCTGCCAAAATCATATTTGACTGCATCAAAATTTTTTCAGTGCCTTTGGCATTTTTATTCATCAACTTGGCAGCATCTAATTTTTTTTGAGCCTTTTTAAATTCTTTTAAATTAATATCTGCCTGCACTTCTGCAAGTGTTTGTAATTTCTTTGGTCTACCTCTCCCCCTCTTTGGTGTAACTTCAGCAGCATCACCCATGCCCATATCCATGAGTTTAGTAACATTTATTTTAGGTGTGTTTTTTACTGCCACTATGAGTTACTTTGTTGTCTTTTTAAGTTTTCTTCTTCAATATATTGTTTGAGTAAAGCGACATACACATCTCTTTCCCAAGGCATCATGTTTTCAATCTCAGTCAATGAGTATTTATGATGCTGAATCAGGGCAAAATTAATTTTATAGTATGACTCCAGATTCGTGTGGGCCATACCTAGCTGAAAAAAGCAGCTAGACCCTCCAATACAACATCTGATTCAACTCCAGTTTTTGGATTTGTAACCTTAACTTTATGAGATAATTTAGGCATTGAATCAAAAAACTTTTCAACCTCTTTAAATTGTTTGGTATTTAATTGATCAATAAATCCATCCAATTCCTCTTGAGTACATTCATCAGCATCCCAACTTTCCTCCTCATCATATACCATATCAATACAACCTGATAACATACTAAGTGATTGATTTACATTTGTTGATTCAACATCAAAATTATTTTCAATAAATTGTTTCATTGAAGGATACTTCAATTTCATAGAATACTTATCATCAAGTTTAATAATACTATTATGACCTTTTGTTTTTTTGACTTTGATAGAGTCTATGTTGACAGCCATTTCCACAGCAGTGACTCCATCATCAGGGCAAGTCACATTCACTTCAACTGTCTCACCTACAGACTTAGATCGAACATTTAAAAATAAATATTCAATGTCAAATGTAGGTAAAGTAGTAACATCTACATTTTTAGTAAGAATACATGATGTAAGTATATCAACAATTGCATCACTAACCTGTTTCGAGTCGTTTGATTCTAAAGCAAGTATTAATATTTTTTCTTCACGAACTAAAAACGGGCGATACTTAATTTTTTTATTGTTCGATGGCAACACCAATTCATAAGTTGGAGTACTAATCTTTGGTAAAGGCATAATTATTCAATTCAGTGTTTTATTTAGCATTATATCACGAATCTATTTGATTCGCAACTATATAGCGGTCATAATTGAAACTGACAGTAACTTTTAGTAGATCCGCAGCTCCGTATGTAACAGGAATGGGCGATATGGATTTTGGAAAAGTATTAATAAACTGATATCTTAATTTTCTTTTTTGATTTTTTTCAAACTTTGTAATAAACATCGTATCACATTTATAAGAATCAGGATATCTCATTCTACGATAGAATGGTTTTTGAAAATCTGCAACCTCTCTCTCAGCACCACTGGAAATATAATCCATCCAACCCTCAAAGATGTTCAATAGTGTATAATCCTCATCCACATAAAATGTAAAGTCAATATCTGTGTAGATTCTTGTATGAGCAAACTCCTGTGGCACACCCATAAAATTATCCTTCACTTCTGCTGTCGCATATGCAGTTGCAGGTAGTGATGCATCATTGCAGAGTATACCAGCCTCACGACTGATAAAATCTTGTGCATTTTGAATTCTTTTATCAAATCTAAGATAATTTATGACAGCACCATTGATGCCAGCAAAATGAACTTGATATTGATTATTCAGCGATAAACTACCAAATTTAACTTTGGCATCGGTCATCGTGATTTTTTGTACAAAACTCACGCTAAATACCTATATGATTTTTCTTATTATTATTTATGTCATATAAAGGGAGATATTCACCATCTTACCCACGAAAGTATAAAGGTAATCCATCAAACATCATATATCGTTCACTTTGGGAGCGAAAATTCATGGTTTACTGTGATTTGAATGAGAATATACTTGAATGGGGTAGTGAAGAGATTGCAATACCATATCGATCTCCAATAGATAATAAAGTTCATAGGTATTTTCCTGATTTTTATGTTAAACTGAAGGAGACTACAGGTAAAATCAAAAAGTATATTATCGAAGTCAAACCTAAAAAACAACTTAAACCTCCTAAAAAACCAAAAAGACAAACAAAAGGCTATCTTTACGAAACTTATGAGTATGCTCGTAATCAAGCAAAATGGAAAGCAGCATCAGAGTATTGTAAAGACCGATTGTATGTTTTTAAGGTAATGACTGAGGATGAACTCGGAGTCAAATGAATCGTATTAGTCCAGTATTAGATCGTTTAATCGGAATCGAAGATCCTGATGAATTAATGACAGAACTTACTGAAGTGGTGAGTGACACAGCAACAACACCACAGGCAGGTCAATTCTTTTTGTTTTCATATGTACCATCATCTACTGGTAGATATGATGCAAATCCCCTAGTTGCAGTCACAGATGTGTACTCATGGGGTTTTCGTGGTACAAATTTTCATCATGGTGAAGCACGATCATATTCATTCGCAAATGTAACTAGCAGCACATATCGTGTATATCCTGAAGAGATTACCGACCTTCAGGCCCTACCTTTCGGTAAAATGCGTCTAAATAGTTAAAAAAGGGATAAAATAAATGTTACCAGCAGGTATTGATTCAAATTATAAAAAGCAAGAGGAGTTTTATGCATCTGAAAAATACCAAACAGGTGCCAAAGAAGCAATAAAAAATAATCAACCTCTTCCAAAATACGAAGCACCTAAAAGTGAATCAAATGTTACCACAAAAGGGCAGAGATCTGCAAAGTCTCAGCGTCGTGGTGGTGTTTTAAGATATCCTCTTGAAGCGTTAACTGGTGTCACTGATTACTTACAAATCAATATTATTGAATACAAGAGACAACCAAATCAACTTACTCGCCCAGCTGGATTTGGTGCAAATACTTTAAACAGTGCAGTTGGAGGAACTACATCAGGATCACTAGCACGAAAGTCTGTGATAAATGACGGATCTATACTTTTACAAGTACCATCAAATGTTCAAGATGGTAATGCAGTCAACTTTGGTGATAGTTCAATGAACACTCTTGTTGGTGCTGCAGCAGGAGTTGTCGGAAATGTCATGAAAGAAGGTGGAGATGCTTTAGCAAACATGAAAGAGACAGGATTAAGTAAGGCACTGGGCAATTTTGGAGAGGGAGTGAAAAATGACTTTACAAAAAGATTTGAAAATAGTGAAGGTTTAGGGCAAGCAGCTCAAAACTTTATGAATGCGAAGCTTACATCATCAGCATTAGGTATATTCGGTGGTAATGTTTCTACTCAGCAATTATTAGCAAGACAGCAAGGGCAAATATTTAACCCTAACTTAGAATTATTATTCGATGCTCCAACACTTAGAAGTTTCACTTTTTCTTTTAAGATGACTCCAAGAAGTCAGCAAGAAGCAAGACAATGTAAATTAATTATTCGATCATTCAAACAAAACATGGCTCCAAAAGCAAATCTTGAAGGTGGTCAAGTAGGAGGCACAGGTATATTTTTGAAAACTCCAAACATATTTGAATTAAGTTATAAAAGAGGAGGTCGCGATCACCCCTTCTTACATAAATTTAAACAGTGTTTCTTAACGAATTTTTCTGTAAACTATACAGCAGAGGGCACTCATACCACATATGATGATTCAACACCAGTATCAATGACTATGGATATGACATTTAAAGAGATTGAACCAATATATGATATAGATTATAAAGATAGTGACAATTCAGTAGGATTCTAACATGGGATATTTTAGAGAGTTACCAACATTACGATACCCATCTTTTCTAAGTGATAAGAACTCATCACTCGATTATGTTGATGCAAAGAATTTATTTCGTCGTGTTAAATTAAGAGAGGATTTACAGAGTATCATTACTTTGTTTGATAAGTATGAAATACCAGATGGATTCAGACCAGATAATGTTGCAGAGGAATTATATGGTAGTGATACACTAGACTATGTTGTGATAGTATGTGCAGGTATCGTTAATATTCGTGACGAATGGCCACTTTCAAATAAAGATTTATATGAGTATTCAGAAAATAAGTATGGTGTGAGTGGTTTAACAGACATAAAATATTATGAGACAAAACTTGTAAAAGATTCCTCTGGAAAGATTATACTACCAAAAGGTAATAGAGTTGATGCAAACTTTAAACTATCATACTATGATGGTGGTATTACATATACAAATGACTTGACAAAACTTGGCACAAATGTAGCAAGTATACCAAACCCTATCAATGCTATATCTAATTACGAATATGAGACTTTAAGAAATGAAGAGAAAAGAAATATATTTGTTTTGAAAAATGGATTCTTACAACAGTTCCTTGATGACTTTAAAGAGATAATGACATATGATGAGTCGAGTCAAAGAATTGATGATAATATAGCACAAACAGAGAATTTAAATTTAAGTATGCCATAAAAAAAGGGAGGTTGCCCTCCCTTGTATCTTAGTTTTCAGCGAGTTGTTGGAAATACGATAATGTATCATCGTCTTCAGTTTCACTTGAACTTGAAGCAACAGAGGAGACTGTCTCTCTTGTCTCTGCAACAGGAGTTGTAAACTCCTCTTCTTCAATCTCAGGATCTTGAGCAACTGGTTTTGCACCTCTCTTACCAAGAACATACTCTA
>CESP01163982.1_pt1 | contig 10974 bp, 9 predicted proteins | sample 531211 | NCBI WGS metagenome assembly CESP01 (sample SAMEA2622074, study PRJEB7988) | marine metagenome | biome: marine biome (ENVO:00000447); feature: surface water layer (ENVO:00002042); material: "saline water (ENVO:00002010), including plankton (ENVO:xxxxxxxx)" | depth 5 m | reverse complement strand
AGAATTGCAACGTGAGCATCATGCCCACAGGCATGCATTACACCTACATCGTTCCCAAGATATTGGGTTCTCACAGTTGATGCAAATGGTAATCCTGTTTTTTCTGTAACTGGCAACGCGTCCATATCTGCTCTGAGTGCAACTGTAGGGCCAGGCTTCCCACCTTCAATTAAGGCAACAACGCCTGTATATGCTATACCAGTTTCAACTGCTAGTCCTAAGCTCTCCAAGTGGTCTGCAACTTTTCTAGATGTTCTAAATTCTCTATTTGCTAGCTCAGGATGCTGATGGATATCATGACGCCACTCTATAACTTTTGGCATTAAATCTTGGAGACTCTCTTCAAGATCCCTTTTGAGGTCAGTTTCTGCAAAAATAAATGAATTGAATATTAACAATGATATGATGCTTAATCTCATACCTTAACTATAATACGACCTTGAGTTACAGAAAAGACAATGGCTTTAAAAGATTTATATAAAAGAATTAATAAAGAGACTGGAAAACCATTTAAGCAAGGTTATAAAGATGAAAATGGAAGGATTTTCTATTCGTATGTCAACAAGATTGGTAACGATGGCTGGTATTTAGAAGAATGGAAAAAAGATATGGAATCATTCAAGGCAAAGAAATCACAAGAGAGAAATAATGAGTAGTTTTCAGTTGAGACCATTTCATCTTGCTATCCCTGTAAACAGCCTCCAATTAGCAAGAAATTTTTACGGGGACATTCTTGGCCTTTCTGAAGGAAGATCAGCTTCAGAGTGGATTGATTATAATTTTTTTGGTCATCAGCTTGTTTGCCATCTATCAGATAAAGGCCCTAATACTATGAAAGAAGTCGATGGAAAGAAAGTACCTATTCCACATTTTGGGATTGTTCTTAGTTACACTCAATTTCAAGAGTTTAGTAAGTCTCTATTGGGGAAAAAAATAGAATTTATTATTGAGCCATGCGTAAGGTTTAGAGGTAAACCAGGTGAGCAACAGACTATGTTTTTTAAAGATCCATTTGGCAATGCTATTGAGTTCAAGGCTTTTAAACACGATGAGGATTTATTTAAAAATACATGAAATACACAATTAATGATTTTCACAAAAAGGCTATTGAAGATTACCATCTGCAAAACGATTGGCCACAGGAGGTTTTAACTGAAACCAAGATTATTGATTCAAAAATTTTAAAAGATGATAGCTATATTGATTTACCCTTCGTTACTATTGATGGCGAGGACGCAAAAGATTTTGATGACGCAATTTTTTGCGAACTTATTCCTGATGGATTCAACCTGAAAGTAGCCATTGCTGACGTTTCTCACTATGTCAAAGAAAATTCTGCACTTGACGATGAAGCTATGAAAAGAGCAACTTCAACTTATCTTCCGCGAAAGGTAATCCCAATGTTACCTGAAAAACTATCAAATGAAGTTTGCTCACTTCAGCCCAATAGATACAGAAGGGTTTTATATGCAGATATCCTTCTTGATAAAGATGGGCATGTAAAAAGTTATGAATTTAAACGAGCTATGATTAAGTCTGCAGCTAGATTAACTTACAACGAAGTTGAAAGTTATTTGAAAAATGGTTTTCAAAAACTTACAAGCGATTTTAAACAATCGCTAGAAACTTCTTATCTCCTTTTTCAAAAACTACTAGAGTTAAGGTCATACAGAGGTGCTTTGGAATTAGAAATTTCCGAACCAATACTTAAACTTAATTCTGAAGGCACTATCAAGTCTCTGTTCTCCAAAAAAAGAATGCTTGCACATCAACTTATTGAGGAATTTATGCTAGTTGCAAATGTTTGTGCAGCGAATATTTTAAGGAAGAACTTCTCCAATTCAGTATTTAGAAACCACGACTATCCAGAAAGCTTAAAAATCGATAGACTTAGTCAAAGTCTTAAGAGAAGAGGCTTAAACTGGAATGGGTCCCCAGAAGATGTAAATAATTTACCAATACTTATGGACAGACTCAAAAACCGTCCAGATAAATCAACATTGCATATTATGGTCTTACAGTCTATGCAGAGAGCAACTTATGAATCTATATGTAAAGGCCATTTCGGATTAAAATTCGAGGAGTATACACACTTCACATCACCCATACGAAGATATCCAGATTTAATGGTTCATCGATTATTAAAAAGTTTGATAGACAAGAGGGCCGAAAGTCGATCCAATGACGCCTTAGAGGATTGGGATGAGCTGTTAGAGCATTGCTCTATAAAAGAGAGAGATTCTGAATTTGCATCTAAACAAGTAACTCAAAGCCTTATCTGCTCACATTGCAAACAATTCAAGGGAAAAAGTTTTAAAGGGTACATTAGTGGTGTCAAAGATTTTGGTTTGTTTGTTGATATACCTGAACTTTTTACCACTGGCATGCTACATGTTTCAGAACTTCCATCAGATAGATACAGTTTTAATGCTAGATCACAATCACTGGATGGCCGAAGAAGGGGTAACAAATTTATTCATGGCGATAAAATAGAAGTTTACATTGGTGAAATTTTTGAACTAGAGGGTAAAATTTCACTCTATTATTAAAGATATGGTAGTAAATATTAGTAACTTGCATTGCATAAGAGCTCTTTTGGATTTCAATCCTAAAGTCATTAAAGAAATTGATATTAATGCAAATTATTATCAAAAATATGAAGAGATCATATCTTTGGCAAAAAAAAATAGTATCTCTGTCAATGAGGGTAAGTTATCAATTCAAGCAAAATGCAAAGCCCCAGTTGTGAGAGATATAAAATCTGATAGTTATGATTTAGGAGAGCTTGTAATCATTCTAGATGAAATCCAAGATACTAGAAACTTGGGGTCCTGCTTAAGATCAGCCTCTTTTTTCGGTGCCAATTCAATTATTATTCCAAAAAATAATTCAGCAGATTACGCAAATCCTGCAGTGATTGAGACATCAACAGGTGGCATATATTCTATGAATCTCTACAAGGTAAGCAATATATCTCAAACTATTAAGAATCTACAACATAATCATTACTGGGTCTCTGGATTTTCAGAGCATGCATCACAAGAAATTTCTAAAGATGCTTTATCACAAAAGAATGTTCTAATATTCGGAAATGAAGAAAAGGGCGTAAGACGTCTAAATCTTGAAAATTGTGATCAAATCTTGAAAATTAGTTCAAAAGGCCAAACATCTTCTCTGAACGTATCAGTTGCTTCGGCAATTGGATTGTATGAATTTTCCAGATGTGCTGATATTAAAAATTGAATTATTAAACTAAAATACTAAGCATGCTTGCACAAAGAACAATTAGAAATAAAGTTACAGCATCAGGGGTCGGTCTTCACTCGGGCAAGAAGGTCAATCTTATTCTTCATCCTGCTGATCCAGACACAGGCGTAATATTTCGTAGGACAGATGGAGATAAAGTTGTTGAAATTCCTGCACTTTTAAATTTTGTGGGTAATACCACACTATCTACAACCCTAGAGAATGAAGGATTGGAAATCTCAACAATTGAACATTTACTTTCAGCACTAGCAGGAACAGGAGTAGATAATTGCATCATAGAGTGTGATGGTCCAGAAATACCAATTATGGACGGAAGCTCATCACACTTTGTTTTCTTAATTCAGGCTGCGGGTATTGTAGAACAAAGTGCGGTCAAAAAATTTATTTATGTTACTAAATCAGTCCAAGTTAAAAGAGGTGACGCCGTTGCGAGAATTAAACCCTACGATGGCTTTCGAGTTACCTTTACCCTTGAATTTGACCATCCAGTTTATAAAAAATATCCCCAAAGCGCCTCTATAGATTTTTCTCAAACTTCTTTTATTAGAGAGGTAAGTCGTGCTAGAACTTTTGGGTTAATGGATGATCTAAAGAAATTGAAGTCGAACAACCTAGCACTAGGAGCAAACCTTGATAATGCTATTGGAATAGGAGATGACGACATTGAAAATGATGGAGGTTTAAGGTTTTCTGATGAATTTGTGAAACATAAAATACTCGATGCCATAGGTGATCTTTATTTACTTGGACATAATTTAATAGGCGAATTTTATGGCTTTAAAACCGGTCATGCTCTAAATAATGAGCTTCTTAAAAAAATAGAAAGTGAAAATGCTTACAAGATAATTGAGATTGACGAAATTAAAGATGCTCCAATAAATTATCTCAAGCCAATTTCTGAAGAATTTGCCTAATGCTTAATTTCTTTAGAAATATTTTTCAATCTTCAAATCAAAGAAGAGTCAAAGAACACCAGACTATAGTTGAAAAAATTAATGCTAGAGAGTCTCATTTTTCAGAATTAAAAGAGGAAGACTTTAAAGAGTTCCGTTTTGATGGAGAGCCTAAACCTGAAAAATTAATAGATATATTTGCTGCTGTAAGGGAGGCATCTAACCGAACAATTGGGTTAAGGCATTTTGATTGTCAATTAATTGGAGGCTTAGTCTTAAATGGCGGCAATATTGCTGAAATGAAAACTGGAGAAGGAAAAACCCTAGTTGCCACACTACCAGCAATCCTAAATGCTCTTGCAGGTAAAAAGGTATTCGTTGTTACCGTAAATGATTATTTAGCTGAAAGAGATGCCAATTGGATGCGTCCTGTTTATGAATACTTTGGTTTGTCAGTTAATTCGTTAACCTCAAATCAGAGTTTCGAAGATAAAAAGGATACTTATGAATGCGACATTATCTACTGCACCAGTAGTGAGCTTGGATTTGATTATCTTAGAGACAATATGGTTCTTTTTAAAAATCAAAAAGCACAAAAAGATTTAAATTTTGCAATTGTTGATGAAGTGGACTCAATCTTGATTGATGAAGCAAGAACTCCCCTAATAATTTCTGGCGCTACAGATGATGATGCTTCAGCCTATCCAGTCTTTTTAAAAATTTTACCCTTATTGAAAAGGCAGCTAAGAGAAGGAACAGAAGAAGAGCCATTGCAAGAAAATGAGAAAGGTGATTTCTTAATTGATGAAAAAATACGCTCCGTTGACCTAACTGAACAGGGCTTTGAGAAAATTGAAAAATTCTTAACGGAAAGGGGAATGATTAATCCTGATGAGTCTCTTTACACAACGAACAATTTAAAATTTTTAAAATATATTCAGGCAACTCTAAAAGCAAATCTGTTGTTTGAAAAAAATGTTCACTACGTTGTTGAATCAGGAAAAGTTGTCTTGATTGATGACAATACCGGTCGAAAGCTAACAGGTAGGAGGATTTCTGAGGGAGTTCATCAAGCTTTGGAGTGTAAGGAGAAAGTTCAGATTCAACAGGAAACTCAAACACTTGCATCAACTACTTATCAAAATTTCTTTAGACTTTTCCATACCATCTCTGGAATGACTGGAACTGCAGATACAGAAGCCGCAGAATTTAAACAGATCTACAACATGGATGTTGTGGTTATACCTACTAATCAACCAATGGTTCGGGATGATGTTAATGATGTTGTTTACGTTAATGAAGATGATAAGTATCAGGCACTAATTGCAGAAATTAAAAATATAAATACAAAAAAAGCTCCCATCTTAGTTGGTACTGCAAGCATCGAAAGTTCTGAAAAATTATCAAACATTCTTAAAAGGGAGGGTGTGAGACATCAAGTCCTTAATGCAAAATATCATGACAAAGAAGCTGTAATTATTGAAGAGGCCGGGCGACCAGGAGCCATAACAATTGCAACTAATATGGCTGGCCGTGGAACAGATATAGTTTTAGGTGGCAAGCGGGAGGACGATGATACAGAGTGGGAAAAAAAACATCAGGAAGTTATTGCAGCAGGAGGTTTGCATGTCATTGGAACTGAACGGCATGAATCAAGAAGGATTGATAATCAATTAAGAGGAAGGTCAGGCAGACAAGGCGATCCAGGATACTCAAAATTCTTTCTCTCACTTGATGATACTGTTTTACGATTGTTTATTGATGAAAACAGGAAGCAATTATTCTCTAGGCTTAGTGATGGTATGGACGATTCTAGCATTGAACACCCCCTCCTTAATGGTGCGATAGCAAATGCCCAAAAAAAGATTGAGGGCAGGAATTTTGAAATTCGAAAGCAAATTTTAGAGTTTGATGATGTATCTAACGATCAAAGATTAACTGTCTATGAGTTAAGAAATTTCTACCTTGATGAAAATGATTCACAAAAACTAATTTTTGAATATTTAGATAACTATCTAGAAAAAACTGCCGATAAGCACTTGCCAGAGGAACAGGTTGGAAGATGGAAATTTGATGAGCTTGAAAAGTCGCTGTCATCAACTCTTAGCTTGGCACCAAATTTTAAAGATTTACCAAAAGATCTCGCAAGCTTTGGTGCAATAATGGATTATTTAAATGAGTTCTATCAAAAGGAATATATTGAGAAACTTGAGAAACTTAACGAAAAAAAACAGGAATTAGAAAGACAAATTGCCATACAGGTTTTAGATGCATGCTGGAAGAGACACCTTCAAAATGTAGACTCCCTTAGAAGTAATATTGGTTTGAGGGCGTATGCTCAGAGAAATCCTATCAATGAATTTAAAAGAGAATCCTTTGAGCTCTTCGATGCGATGATCGAATCTTTTAAGGACGATACTGTCAAAATCCTCTTTAATCTAAAAGTTCAAAAGATGTCGCAAGCTGACTATGAAAAACAAAAAAGTCTGAGGGAAAATAAAGGCAAGAAAAATTGATACCTCAAAAATGGATTGCTACCTTCGATGATGACGTTGTTTTTCTTATTACTGGGCAATTTAAGAAAATACCAACATTCAAAAACAAACTTAAAAATGCACTCAAATTTAAAAAGTCAGTCCTGGTTTTAAGATTTAATGAGGATCAGGAAGATCAAGAACAGGTTGTTGAGATTTCTCAGAAATTTTGTAAAAAGAATAATATTCCTCTGGTGTTAAATATTCCGAATAAATGGAATTTTCGGTGCGATGGTATTCATTTAAAATCAAATGAACTTGATAAAAATCCAAGAAAAGACAAAATTCTTGGGGCCTCTTGTCATAATAAGAATGATATTCAAGCAGCCATTAACCTCGGTGCTGATTATATTTTTTTGTCTCCCATAATTGCTAAGGCAGAGTCACAACCTATTGGGTGGGATGCGTATTTCGAGTTATGTTTAATGTTTCCAAACATCAAAATAATACCACTTGGTGGTGTGAATGAAATGAATTCAATGACTGATTCTTATGCAGGCATTAGTCATTGGTGGGATCTTCAAACGTCTCAATAGATACCTCCTCATTGGCCCATTTTAAAAAATCTATACTTTTACAGGCGCGCGAGCAAAATGGCTTGTATTTAGAATCTATCTCTACGATCTTTTTGCAATTTGGACAGGTAATATTTACTTTCTTGTTCATGCCATTTTATCGTAGAGTTGGAAATAAAAATCTAATTTTTTCAAGAAGGAATCTAGGCTGCCATCATTGGAGATGAAATCGTCAGCAAAAGATATTCGCTCTTTATAAGGCATTTGGTCGGCAAGTATTTTTCTAATAACTTCATCTGAGGAGTTGTCGCGCTCTTTTATTCTTTGGCTTTGGATATGTGGTGAAGAATTGATGACCAGTGTTCTTTTAAATTTATTTCGATTGCTCCATAATGGCGCACTGTAAATGCCCCATTTGGATTTAATATTTTCAAAGCCTTGCATAATTTCTGACCTAATAAGAGGATGCATAATCTCTTCTAGTTTTGCTTTGTTGGTTTTATTGGCAAAAGCAATTTTTCTTAAAGCTGAGCGATTTATCTCATCAGCATCATCAAGAATATCTTTACCAAACTCTTTCAAAACTTGTTTATAGCCAGCTTCACCTTTGAGCTGCAATCCCCTTGAAATCTCATCAGCATCGATAATTTCTATGCCTTTACTGGCAAAGAAATTGGTAGCTGTCGTTTTGCCACTAGCAATACCGCCAGTTAAACCAAGAATAAACATATAAATATCCTAAGTTATTACAGAAAATTTTGTAAAATATTTAACGTGCTGGGGTAGCTCAGTTGGTAGAGCAGCTCACTCGTAATGAGAAGGTCGCAGGTTCGATTCCCGCTCTCAGCACCAACCTTATTTATATACTTTACCGAAATCCGTTTCTAAGAAATCATCCCAACCAATAGATTCTTGAGAAATTAGACCCTTTCCCTTGATTTTATTTTTCAGATATAGCTCAAGCACTGAACAAACTCCAGCAGCTGTAGTTATTTGAATAGCGCTAAATTTTCCTTGGCCCTGTATCTTTCTGCAGTAAGTCTTTTCTTGGAGCACACCATCAATTTTGCCAATAACTTTTACGAAAAATATAACGACGTCATCTGTTGTTCTTGGAACTTCTTTATCAAATAGGTTCTCTAAAACTTCCCTGTTTTTCTTAAGAGATAAATCATTAAAAAGGAATTTCATATGTGCTTGATGGCCAGGGTATCTGATTGTTTTATATGTTAAATTTTGAACTTTGCCCTCATAAGTGTCACACATAGAGGCACATCCGCCAGAAGTATTGAAAGCTTCATAGCTCTTACCCTCAATTATGAGTTTTTCCATCCCTTCAAGTGGCATGACCTTTGCTTTAGATCCCTCATAGATTACATCTGAAGCATTGCAATATTCATTTATAAGGCCATTGGTTGACCAACTTAAGTAATAGCTCATTTCATTAGTTGTATATTTTGGTAATGCTCCAACCCTCATGAGAACTTCATCAACTTCATCAAACTCTTCAATAAGATAAGCTGCACAGATGTTGATTGCACCTGGAGCTAAACCACACTGTGGTATCAAAACTGAATTTGAGTTTAATGTTTTTACATAATCTGTGGTTGCAACATCCTCAGTTAAATCTAAATAGCCTATGCCCATGTCAGCAGCGACTTTAGCTATTGTTTTATTTACAGCATATGGTCCGGCAGATATTACTGCTTCTCCGCCTTCAAGAAATTTTTTTACTTGCTCTTCAGATGTCGCATCAAGACCGTCTTTAATGTCGCCAATTTTTAGGTCATAGTCATTTTTGAGTAATTTCTTAATTGCCCATCCAATGTTTCCGCTGCCAATAATGCCAATCTTATTTTTCATAGATTAATCTCCTCAGATAATGAAAAAATCTAATCCTCAACCTAACATTTCAATCAATTCTTATCTAGTAAATGTAAATACTTTCCCATCTTCACCTTGCAGAACAACTACTTTCTCGCCATCATCACTTATCACCAGATCATCTCCAAACCTTGCGTCCTCCACTGTTCCGTCTAAGTCATTTTCAAGCTGATTCCACTCACTACCAGTATATTCATACACTCTAACGTGGCCAGCGCTTTTGTATTGGTCTGAGACGTCTAAAGCGCCTGGATTTTTTCTAGAACTGATAGCAACAATATTTCCATCGTCTGAAATGCTTACCTCATGACCAAACTCATCACCTTGGAAGCCTCGGCCATCGTCATCGTATTCGCCAAAAATAGAACTACCTAATTGTGACCATGAATTTCCTGTTTTTCTGTAAACATTGGCATATCCTCTTTTGCTGCCTCCATCCCCTCCATTAGCAGAGATTATTACTGTATCTCCATCAGCATCAATATCGACACTTCCGCCAAAATTTTCACTTGAATTAGCCCCTGTTTGGAAGGTAGCTTCAAGATTCCAGCTTGCACCATCCCAACCATAAACTCTTGCATACTCTCTATTTGGAGCACCCCCTACAACTACATTTCCGTCATTTGAAAGTGCAACACTTGTTCCTAGGCCACTACCAGAGCCGGCAATAGTGCCGTCTATATCCTCTCCGATTTGAACCCATTCAGTCCTATTCTGTCCTTGGATTTCAGTCCATTCGAAGACTCTAATATGTCCAGCATTAGCTATACCATCTCCATTAGATGCTAATCCGTCTGCAAAATGAGCGCCAACTGCAATTTTGTTTCCGTCTGCATTAAGGCTAATTGAAACACCAAAATAATCATCATTCCCAGAGCTACCTTCTCCTGTCATGCCAGCAAAATTTTCTGTTCCTCCGCTGAAGCTAGTGTTATTTTTATTTTGCCAAACATTGCCATTCCTTGAGAAAACCCATACTGCTCCCGGACCAGTTGCACCATTTGTATTTCCCGAATGTATTGGTGAAGATACAGCAAGAGCCTCACCATTATCACTGAGGGAAATAGCAGCTCCCCAGGTTCCATCGAAAGATCTGCTTGGGAAAGGAGTAGTAGAGTTATCCATTACTGACCACGAGCTATTGGCAGAATTCCATAAGTAGGTTCTCATCCCTACACCTGACCCAACTGATCCCTCAGGACACACTAAAACACTACCGTTTTCACTCATATCCATGTTTCCATTGCAATTTTCAATTACGCTACTAGACAATGTCCAGAGATCTTCATCGAGGAGTCCAATGGTAACGTTTTGCGAACTCGAAGCACCTCCAAGGTCTGAAACTGTAACTACTATGTTATAGCTAGATTTTGTTTCGAAATCTGCTGGAGATGCAAAACTTAATAAACCACTTTCTGAAATGACAAAGTATTCGCTATCCTCTCCACTCAAACTAAATTGAAACTGTGTATCGCCGTCCTCATCGGAAGCAGTTACAGTACCAACGTTTATTGTTTCTTCAGGGAGAGGCCCCCATCCAGATTGAGAAGTAATTTGTGGAGGATCATTTCCGTCAGTAATGTAGATGATAATATTTTGATCTGTAGAACTTTTACTATCAGATACTGTAACTATGGCTTCGTATTGATTCTTCTCTTCATAATTTGCAAAGTCAATGAAACTTATGTTTGCCCCTGATTCATAACCTTGAATACGCAAAAGATTTGCATCCTGTCCAGAAAGACTAAAAGTTAAAGGGTCATCGTCTGCATCACTAGCACTCACAAATCCTACCCAAAACTGATTTTCTGGAGCTTGATAACTTGTTGCTGATGTAAATACTGGAGCAGAGTTAGGGGCCGGGGTTGGCGCCGGGGTTGG
>CESP01163914.1_pt1 | contig 11019 bp, 7 predicted proteins | sample 531211 | NCBI WGS metagenome assembly CESP01 (sample SAMEA2622074, study PRJEB7988) | marine metagenome | biome: marine biome (ENVO:00000447); feature: surface water layer (ENVO:00002042); material: "saline water (ENVO:00002010), including plankton (ENVO:xxxxxxxx)" | depth 5 m | reverse complement strand
ATCAATCAACTTAATCGCTTTTAATATTTGTTTTTTATTGATAATTAATGGAGGTGCGAATCTTATTTTATTTCCCTGAGTTGGTTTTGCTAAAACTCCATTATCACGCATTTTTAATGATAATTGCCATGGGACTTTTGAGGTCTCTTCACAATCTAAAACAATAGCATTTAGTAAGCCTTTTCCTCTGATCTTTTTTATTAATTTATACTTAGTTCTTAACTTTTCCAGATTCTCTCTAAATAAATTTCCCATTTCTGTTGCATTTTTAGATAAATTTTTACTAAGGGCAAAATTTATTGATTCTTTTGCCACAACGGCCCCTAATGGATTTCCACCAAATGTTGAACCGTGTTGTCCAACTTTTAAAACACCCATTATTTTTGAATCAGCAAGTACACCTGATACTGGGTAAAATCCACCGGAAAGTGCTTTTCCCAATATAACTATATCAGGTCGAACGTCTTCATGGTCGCAGGCTAACAATTTCCCAGTTCTGCAAATGCCTGTTTGAATTTCATCTGCTATGAATAAAACATTATGTTTCTCGCATAATTTTTTTGATTTCATTAGATACCCTTTATCCGGAACTACGACACCACCCTCACCTTGTATCGGTTCAACTAAAAAACCTACAATATTCTTATCTTTTTTAAAAACTTCATTTAATTTTTGGATATTATTGTATTCAATGATTTCAAAACCAACAGTTAACGGCCCAAAATTTTCTTTACTTTCTTTACTTGATGAAAATGAAATAACTGTTGTTGTTCTACCGTGAAAATTACCATTACAAACAATAATTTTTGCCTTATTCTTTGCAACTTTTTTAACCTCATATCCCCATTTTCGACAAATTTTTAAAGCTGCTTCAACTGCCTCAGCTCCAGAATTCATAGGAAGCATCTTATCATATCCAAATACAGATGTGATGTACTCCAGAGAATTGCCAAGTTCATTATTGTAGAATGCTCGCGATGTTAGAGTTAGTTTTTTTGATTGTTTTAAAAAAGCATTTAAAATTTTTCGGTTACAGTGGCCTTGGTTTACAGCAGAGTAGGAGGATAGAAAATCAAAATATTTTTTTCCATGTACATCCCATACAAAAACTCCCTTTCCCTTAGAAAGTACAACAGGAAGAGGGTGGTAGGTGTTAGAACAAAACTTTTCCTCTTTCTTAATGTAAGAATTTTCTTTACTTGAAAGCACACTTAAAAATAAATATTTAGGATGTTTTTTTTTATGATTTAATCATTAAGTAATTAACAAAAAAACCTTATGTTATTTCCATAAGGTTTTGAGCGGAGAGAGAGGGATTCGAACCCCCGGAGGTGTGACCCTCAATGGTTTTCAAGACCACCGCATTCGACCACTCTGCCATCTCTCCTCTGGCAGCAAATATAATTAACAATTTTTGATATTTAAGGAAAAAACACTTTATTACATCTATGTAATAATTCATGTGGATTTAATAATAGAAAATTTTTGGCATTATCCAGTTTTGGTTTTAGTTGGATGTATTGTGGGGGTTATTAATACAATGGCTGGTGGTGGATCCCTCATAACACTACCAATACTTATTTTTTTAGGATTACCATCTAACGTTGCAAACGGTACCAACAGGATCGGCCTGTTAATGACTGCTTTCTCAGCAAACATGGGTTATAAAAGTAAAGGAATTTCAACATCCCCCTTCAGTACTTACATTGGTCTCTTTGCTTTAATCGGTTCCCTTATTGGAGCACAAATTGCCATTGATATTGATGATAAGATTTTCAATAAAATCCTATCCATAATAATGATAATTGTAATTCTTATAATATTGTTCAGTCCACACCTTTTAAAAGGTGATTTAAATGAAAGAATAAAAGGAAAAAGTTTAATAGTATCATGTTTTATATTTTTTATTATTGGAATGTATGGTGGATTTGTTAATGCAGGAATAGGTTTTATTATTATGCTTTTTTTAAATCTTTACAATCGCATGAACTTAATTAGAGTAAATGCTACAAAATCTGCTGTAATCTTAATATATACTATTGGTGCATTTTTAACATTTTTAATCAATGATCTTGTAGACTTTGGATATGGTCTTTCACTAGGATTCGGAACTCTTTTCGGGGCATGGTGGGCAAGTCGTTACAGTGTAAAAAAAGGTGAGGATATAGTAAGAATATTTCTTGTGATTTCCGTTCTATTATTTTCGTTTAAGTTGTGGTTTTTCTAATATTTTATTCTTTCAACAATTTTAAGACCATATCCACTTAAGCCAACTCTCTTAACTTTACGTGTGTTAGTTAGCAGTTTTATTTTTGTGATTTCTAATTTTTCTAAAATTTGAGCTCCTATCCCAAAATCTTTTAGGTCCATTTTTTTATTCAATGATGTTGACAGTGGTTTGTTAATTTCTTTATCCCCAAGCTTACTCAAGCTTTCAAGAACATCAATACTCTCATCACTCTGATTTATAAAAATAATTGACCCAGCTTTATACTTAACGATTAGATTAATACATCTGTTCAGTTCATTATCACTTTCATTATGAATGCTAGTTACAGAACTATTAATTGACTTAGTTGAGATCATTCTGGTTAAAACGGGAGAATTTTTTTTCCATAAACCATGTGTTATTGCAAAATGAATTTTATCAGAATTTATTTGGCTGAAAATATGTAGTTTAAAATTTTTATTTCTAATATTCAGCGATGTTTCATCAATTTTTTGAATTAAAGTATCGTTCTTCATTCTGTAGGCTATCAAATCTTCAATTGAAATAATTTTTAAATTAAATTTTTTGGCAACAACCATTAATTCAGGCAATCTAGCCATTGAACCATCTTCGTTCATGATCTCACAGATTACACCGGCAGGCAAAAACCCAGCTAACCTTGCGAGATCCACTGCAGCTTCCGTATGTCCTGACCGTCTCAAAACACCCCCATCTTTAGCAACAAGAGGAAAAACATGCCCTGGTCTAGTTAATTCATCAGGTTTTGTTTTTGGGTTAACTAAAGCTTGTATTGTTTTTGATCTATCATTGGCCGATATCCCAGAGCTAACCCCATGCCCCTTCAAGTCAACAGAAACTGTAAAAGCCGTATCCATTACTTCTGTATTTTTTGTTACCATTGGTTGTAATGACAGTTTTTTACATCTTTTTGATGTCATCGGTACACAAACTAAACCTCTGCCATTTTTTATCATAAAATTGACAATTTCTTTAGTTATTATTTGAGCTGGAAAAACAAAATCACCCTCATTTTCTCTATTTTCATCATCAACAACAATTAAAACCTTTCCCTTTTTAAAATCATTAATTGCTTCAGAGATGGTATTTAATTTAATTTTCATTTTTTTAACTTGAAGAAGCTTACAATTTTTGAACTGAAAAATTCAATGTTAAAAATTTCTTTGTCTTGACTTGCCCTTCTAAATAAATAAATTGATAAAGGGAAAATCACTAATGTCGAAATTATACTTCCAAATGTTGCACTTATTGTGCCATCTTCAGCAGCATTTTTAGAAAAAGTCCCAATGAAGTGATAAATTAAAAATACCATTAAAGCAAAAACAACGGGATAACCAAACCCACCTTTCCGTATTATAGCACCCAAAGATGAACCCAGTATAAATAAAATGAGAGGCGATAAAGAAATAGCAAATTTTTCATAATAACTCAATTTATGCAGATTAATCAATTTATTTCTAACAAAAAAATTTGTTCTTTGTGTTGAAAGTGTTACCCTTTGGTTTTCAATATTTCGTTGAATGGATTTTAAAATGGGTTTTTTATATCTATCCTCGAAATCATTTAGTATAGTGTTGTGATCATTGATATTAATTTTTTCAATATTTCCTGAACCTTTATAGCTTGTTTGAAAACTGTATATTCCTGTTCTTTTATAAAAACTTTCACTAAAATTTTCATATTGTTGCACGAGCTTCTTTTCTAGCGAATCAACGCTAAACCGGAGTTGTTTTATATTTTGCATGCGAAAAGTGTTGTTATATTTCTCTTCACTAAAATCAACTTCGTAAAACTTTTTTAAATCGAAAACTATTGTATGCTTATCAAATTTTATGGTTGTGTGAGGCTTAAACTCTTTATTATTAGTTCCCTCTGTCAGTATTTCCTCATATCTATATCCATCATTTAGAATAATATTTAAGACATCGAGTGTCTCATCAAAAACTAGTTGACCGCTTTTTGATTTTATTACAGTTAAGTTATCATTGTATTTGTTTGTTTTATGAATTATAACATTATTCAATTTGTTATTATCAATTCCATATTTATCATCAACTTTTATATTCATGTTTCCTAAATTATTGAAGATGCCCTCTGTTATTGCCAAGGTTGGTTTTACTTTTGCTAAATTTTTTCTCAGATTGTAAGATTTAAATTCTGAAAAGGGTATCAGGTTATTTGAAATAAAAAAAACGCAAAAACAGAGTAATGTATTAAATATTAACAAGCTTTTCATTGATCTAAACAAAGAAACTCCTGATGATTTAATTGCAGTAAATTCATAATTCTCTGCTAAATCACCAAAAGTCATAATCGATGCCAAAAGAACGGTTAGTGGTAAAACTAGTGGTATTAATTTTGGGCAATAGAAAATAATGAACTTCAATAATATTTCGGCATCGAGCTCCTTTCCAGCTAAATCGTCAATAAACATCCAAATAGTTTGAAAAATAAAAACAACCATGATAATGATAAAAAAACTGATAAATTTTGTCAAGTAGGATTGTAAAATATATCTATCTAGAACCTTCATAGGAAATTAAAATAATAATCTTTATATGATGACTTATCAAAGCCAATATTTAAAGTTTTTTCAGAAAATACAAGGTTATTGATCAAAATGGTAGTTTTTGAATTGTTTCCTTTTGTATTGAAAACTAATTTAAAAATATCATAATTTTTATCTAGGAAAAAGATATAAGTTCTTTCCAAGTCTGCAATGTAAAACGAAACATTTATGTAATCATTTTTGTATTCGATTAAACTTGAGTTAATTCTCTCAAGAAAATTTTTAAAAATATTAATTGGATTCCAAAGATTATTGTTTGCATATTCCACAATGTTTATTTCTTTGGTACTATGAATTATATTATAAATTTTCTCTCCGTCACTAATGACATCCATATTTTTGTGATTAATAATATAGGATGCATTATTTCCATACATTGTACCGAACTCTTTGATTATTATAATCTCTTCGGTGCTGTTCATTGACACGATTAGTTCATAGTTAAGATTGTATGATTTAATTGATCCATATTTTTTTTTTATATTTTCTAAGTCATTTTGAGCAGAAACAGAAAAAAAAAATAAAGAAAAAAATAAAAAGTAATATTGTTTCATTTTAAGTAATCATCTAAATCAATAAGATCTTTAACATTGACTGATCTGGCCTTACTTCCCTCAAATGGACCAACAATTCCTGCTGCTTCTAGTTGATCAATAATCCTTCCAGCCCTATTATATCCTAATTTCATTTTTCTTTGTAACAAAGAAGCAGAACCTTGCTGTGCATTTACAATAATCTCTGCTGCCTCCTTGAACAATGGGTCTCTTTCTGAAATATCATTCTCTAAACCTATATTTGTTTCTTGATCAATAATTTCTGGTAAAATATAAGGTGTAGAATAACCAACCTGATTACCAACAAATGCTACCATTTTTTCAATTTCGGGTGTGTCCACAAATCCGCATTGTAATCTTGTTAAATCGCTTCCTTGTGAAAATAACATATCACCCCTTCCAATTAATTGTTCAGCACCTGACGAATCTAAAATTGTTCGTGAGTCAATTTTACTTGTTACCCTAAACGAAATTCTTGCAGGAATATTGGCCTTTATGAGACCTGTTATTACATTTACAGAAGGTCTTTGTGTAGCTAAAACCAAATGTATACCAACTGCCCTAGCCATTTGCGCCAATCTTGCTATGTTTGTTTCAACCTCTTTTCCAGTAGTCATTATCAAATCTGCAAATTCATCAATTATTAATACTAAATATGGAATATATTTATGACCGTCTCTGGGGTTTAGAACTCTTTTTTTAAATTTTTGGTTATATTCTTTTATGTTTCGGCATTTTGCATTTTTTAGCATTTCATACCTGTTATCCATCTCTTTACACAACGATTTTAGTGTTTTAACTGCTATTTTACTGTCAGTAATTATTGAATCATTAACTTCCGGAAGTTTTGCCAAGTAATGTTTTTCGATTTTGTTAAATAACGTTAATTCAACTTTTTTGGGATCAACAAGGACGAACTTTACATCTGCTGGATGCTTTTTGTAGATTATTGAGGTTAAGATTGAATTAATTCCTACAGATTTACCCTGACCAGTTGCACCAGCGACAAGTAGGTGAGGCATTTTTGTTAAATCAACAACAAAAGTCTCATTACTAATTGTTTTTCCAAGAGCTAGAGGAATTTCCATTTCAGCATCCTGGAATTTTTTAGATGATAGTAGTGACTTAATTGAGACTGTTTTTGGTGATTCATTCGGAACTTCAATCCCAATTGTTCCTTTTCCTGGCATAGGCGCTATTATTCTGATTCCTAAAGCAGATAACGAGAGTGCTATATCATCTTCCAGATTTTTTATTTTTGATATTCTAACCCCAGCCTCGGGAACAATTTCATATAGAGTGACAGTTGGTCCGATAGTAGCCTTAATGCTCTTTATTTCGATCTTGTAATTTAAAAGTGTTTCTTCAATCTTATTTTTGTTTTTTGTAAGCTCGTTTTCATCTATTTTGATTGCTCCGGTACTGTCGTGCTCAATTAACAAATCAATTTTAGGCTTTATAAATGAACTTAGATCTAATTTTTGATCATAATCAGGCAGATTATTAACATCAACAATTTCCTCTTCTTTGGATTCCTCAATTTCAATCTCAATCTCTTTGTCCTCATTGAGAGTATTTTCGTCAGAATTTTCCTCAAGTTTTGAAAAGTTTGAAATTGTAGGTTTTATTTCTTCATCTGTGGTTATATTTTTATTAAAGCTGATATTTTTAGAATTTTCTTCATCAACATTAATATTCTCATGATTATCAACTGTTTTTATCTTTTTTAAACTTTCAAAAAAGTTTCTGAAGTTTACATTAAAATTTAAAATTATAAATGAAAGTAAAATGAATAATAATAATAGTATTAGACCTACATTTCCAATGTACTCTATTAAAAAAATGTGAATCTCGTAACCAAATACACCACCAAAAATTTTATTTTCTACAAGATAACTTAGTGAAATTGATGTCCATACACAAAGAACCAAAGCATTAATCGAAATATCAATTAATTTTTTTGTAAAACTATTTATTAGCAGAGATAATCCATAAAAACTTAAAAGTAAAGGAAAAACAAATGATCCAATACCAAATCCTTTAAATATTAATAAGTTGGAAACAATAAGACCAATTTTTTTTCCAAAATTTTGAATGTCTTTAGTAGAACTTATAATCTCATCCAACTCAGACTGATCTGCTTGCCAATTAAAAAGAAACGAAGTCATTGAGATAAAGATTAAAGCCGAAAAAAATATGAGAAAAATCCCTGTGATATTCTTGTATTTATTTTTAGCTTCTGACATTAAACTTTTTTTATTTTTAATTTTAGATAAGCTACAGTTAAGGTTGTTATTGGACTTAACCAGTTAAAAATAGCGTAAATAAAATAGTCAAATACACCAACATTTAATACCCCTGATTGATATGCTCCGCATGTATTCCATGGAATTAATACAGATGTAACAGTTCCAGAATCCTCGATTGTTCTACTTAAATTTACAGAGCTAAGACCTCTTTCTCTATAAGATTCTGAATACATTTTTCCTGGAATCACAATTGATAAGTATTGATCCGATGCTGACAAATTTACAGTTAGACAACTGAAGACAGTATTGGCAAATAAACTAAAAGTTGATTTTGCATAATATAATAGTGTTGAGCTTATCTTTTTTAAAGCACCTATTCCATCCATAGCACCACCAAAAACCATTGCACAAATAACTAACCAAACAGTATCTAGCATACCTGCCATACCGCCGGAATATAAAAGCTCGTCTAAAAAGTTGATATTAGTTTGAATGTTAGTGTCACCAACAATTGAGTTCATGATAACCATATATTCATTAAGTTTTTGATCTGGGTTATTGTTAATAATGGAATCTATTGTATCACCTTGAAAGATTAAGGAAAAAAACGAAGCAGATAATGTCCCCAAAAAAAGTGCTATTACTGGGTTTATTTTTTTTATAATTAGTATAATTACAAATATGGGTACTAAAAATAGAATTGGGGTGGTATTGAAAAAGTTTGGTATCAACTCAATGTAGCTTTGATTAGATATTTCATCGTTAGGAAGATTAATTAGGTTAAAAATTAAAAAAAATATAAATGTGACAACTATGGTTGGAAATGTGGTAATCATCATGTATTTGATATGATCAAATAAGTTGGATTCAGTAACAGCAGCTGCAAGATTAGTTGTATCACTTAGTGGGGACATTTTGTCCCCAAAATACGCCCCAGATATCACCGCTCCAGCAACCATTCCGGTATCAAAGCCTAAGACCTTCCCAATTCCTATTAATGCAATTCCTACAGTTGCTGACGTTGACCAACTGCTGCCTGTAGCAAAAGATGTTAGGGCGCATATTATTATGCAGGCTGGAAGAAAAAAAGATGCATTAATAATTTTAAATCCATAATAAATCATTGAAGGAATAATTCCGCTAAGCAGCCACGATCCTGCTAAAGAACCAACTAAAAGTAAAATCAAGATTGGAGTACCTATAGATTCTATGTTCTTGGAAATGGAATTAAAAATTGAGTCAATATTAATTTTATTTTTAACCCCAACCAAAATTGCCAGAAATGCACCAGTAAGCAATATAAATTGATTCGAACCCTCAAGTGCCGAATCACCATAGAAAATGTAGACGTTTAAAAATAAAAGAAGAATTAAAAAAAATATTGGTAATACAGATTCAAATAAACTTATTTTAGTAGCAATATTAGCAGTGTTTTTTTTCGTTTTCATTTGTTTGCTAATATATTCATAAAAAGCGACATTAATTGACGGAATTTAAAGATATAAACGAATAAATATCTACCAACATTTAGTATTTTTGTTTTGTGAAAAATTATGATTTAGTTGTTATTGGTTCGGGACCTGGCGGTTATGTTTGTGCAATTCGTGCATCTCAATTAGGAATTAAAACAGCTATTATTGAAAAATATTCATCTCTTGGCGGAACCTGCCTAAATGTAGGTTGTATCCCATCGAAGGCACTACTAGATTCATCTCATCATTACCATGATGTGGTGCATAATATTTCAAGTCATGGAATAAACGTTGAAGGTGCAATTTCTTTAGATTTTAAGAAAATGATAGATAGGAAAAATAATGTCGTTTCTCAAACTGTTAAGGGCATTGATTTTTTAATGAACAAAAATAACATTGATGTATACAATGGTTTTGCAAGTTTTGTTGACCATCATTTAATCAATATTGAAAACGATACAAATCAAAGAATTAAATTTGATAAATGTGTAATAGCTACTGGATCAAAACCTGCTACCTTACCATTTATAAACATTGATAAGGAAAGAATAATAACATCCACGGAGGCTTTGTCACTCAATGAAATTCCTAAATCACTAACTATTATAGGAGCAGGTGTCATAGGCCTAGAGCTTGGTCAAGTATACAATAGACTTGGTTCTGAGGTTAATGTTGTTGAGTACTCAGATAAGATTACACCTTTTATGGACAATGATGTTTCTAAAGAATTACTTAAAATATTCAAAAAAGAAAAAATCAACTTTCACTTATCATCAAAAGTTTTTGATGTAAAGTCAACTGATAGTAATGTTTTTGTTAAAGCTGAAAATAAGTCTGGAGAAATTTTAGAGTTTGTTTCAGATTATTGCCTAGTTTCAGTTGGAAGAAAACCCTACACTGAAAATTTAGGTTTGAATTCGGTTGGTGTTAATACAGATAAGTTCGGAAGAATTATTATTAATAGACAATTTAAAACAACCAATGATAATATTTTTGCAATTGGTGATGTTGTTAATGGACCTATGTTGGCACACAAAGCTGAGGAGGAAGGCATAGCTGTTGCTGAAATTTTAAAAAATCAAAAACCGCACATTGATTATAATTTAATTCCTAATGTAATTTATACCTGGCCAGAAGTTTCTAGTGTTGGTAAGACAGAGCAAGAACTAATTGAAGAAAAAATTAATTATAAAAAAGGAAGTTTTCCTATGAGAGCCCTCGGAAGGTCAAGGGCAAGTAATGACTTAAGTGGTTTTGTAAAGATTTTAGCAGACAAAAAAACTGATGAGATACTTGGTGTCCACATAGTAGGAGCAAGAGCAGCTGACCTAATTACCGAGGCTGTAACCGCTATGGAATTCAAAGCCTCATGTGAAGATATTGCTATGATGAGTCATCCACACCCTACATACTCTGAAGCACTAAAAGAAGCTGCTCTTGCTGCGTTAGAGAACAGGCCTCTTCATATTTAGATTTTTAACGTTTCTAATATTTTTATATACTTAGGAATTGCTTCCTTTATTTCATCCAAAAAAACAAATTCATTAGCAGTATGCGACCTTTCTGAGTCACCTGGTCCAATCTTGACAGAATCACATTTGATTTTTGATTGGTCAGAAAGAGTTGGTGATCCATAGGTGTTTATTTTTAATTTTTTTGCAACATAATTAATTTGATGATTACTGTCTATTGACTTACTGTTTAGTTCAAGATTTCTGGGTAGTATTTTACAGTCTACATTTTGCTGAAATATCTCCAAAATCTCTTTGTTTGAATATAAATCATTAACTCTTACATCAACAACCATTTTAACATTAGATGGAACAACATTATGTTGTTTACCAGCATTTATTTGAGTGATTGTTACTTTAACTTTTCCGAGAGTTTTGGAAACTTTATTAAAATCTAATGCGTTAATTTGATCAAT
>CESP01148861.1_pt1 | contig 11025 bp, 9 predicted proteins | sample 531211 | NCBI WGS metagenome assembly CESP01 (sample SAMEA2622074, study PRJEB7988) | marine metagenome | biome: marine biome (ENVO:00000447); feature: surface water layer (ENVO:00002042); material: "saline water (ENVO:00002010), including plankton (ENVO:xxxxxxxx)" | depth 5 m | reverse complement strand
TAACTGGCATATCTGGGCAAGATGGTGCTTATCTAGCAGAGTTTTTACTAAAAAAAAATTATAGAATTATAGGAACTGATAGACGATCAGCCAGAGGAAATAACTGGAGGTTAAATAGATTAGGAATAATCAATAAGATAATTTACGAAGAAATGGAATTAGGTGAATTATATGAAATAGAAAAAATATTTAAAAAATATAAAATTGATGAAGTATATAATTTAGCTGCTCAATCCTTTGTAGCAACATCCTTTAACAGTCCATTAAATACATCGAATATAACAGGGCTCGGAGTTTTAAGAATTTTAGAAACAATTAAATCTATAGATAAAAAAATCAAATTTTATCAAGCATCTTCATCTGAAATGTTTGGAAAAATCGTAGAAAAAAAGCAAAATGAAAAAACTCCTTTAAACCCTCAAAGTCCTTATGCAATTTCAAAAGTATTTGGTCATCAAATTACTGATAATTATAGAAAATCTTATAGGATATATGCGGTCTCTGGAATATTATTTAATCATGAGTCCCCTCTAAGAGGAGAAGAATTTGTAACAAGAAAAATTGTTTTAGGCTTAGTAAAAATAATAAATGGAGATTTAAACAAGATTGAATTAGGAAACATTTATGCAAAAAGAGACTGGGGATACGCAAAAGAATACGTTGAAGCAATGTGGAAAATGCTTCAACAAAAAAAACCAAAAGATTATGTTATATCTACTGGTAAGACTTTTAGCATAAAGTATTTTATAAATTTAGTTACAAATTACTTAAATATTAAGACTAAGTGGATCGGTAAAGGTTTAAATGAAAAGCTAATAAATATTGAAAATAAAAAAACGATTATAAAAATAAATCCTAAATTGTTTAGACCCTCTGAGGTTAATATATTAAGAGGAAACTCTTTGTTGGCAAAAAAGGAACTTAAATGGTTTCCAAAAACAAGCTTGAGAAAATTGGTTGAAATAATGATTGATGAAGAATTAAAATACTATAAAAAATAATCAATTAAAAAATTTGTACTTAAATATACAAAGTAAAGCCACAAAGGCATCTTTAAGACCAATTTTTTTACCTTGTAAATATGTTCTTCCTTTATAACTTATGGGAACTTCATAAAAAACTAGGTTCATCTTTGCTAATTTCACTGTAAGTTCAGGCTCAATTCCAAATGATTTTTCTCTAAGTTTAATTTTATCCAAATGTTTTTTTTTTATTAACTTATAACCAGTTTCCATATCACTCATATTTAAATTTGTGACCAAGTTACATATGAAGGTTAAAATTTTATTTGCTAGAAAATGCCAAAAAAAACTCAGTCTGACCATGTCACCCCCTAGAAATCTTGATCCATAAACTACATCAGCATTACTTGTTAAAAAAGGTTTTAATAATTTTTTATACTCTGAAGGATCATATTCGAGATCAGCATCTTGTATTATAATAATTTCACCTGTGGTTAATTCAAAACCTTTAATTAAAGCAGATCCTTTACCCTCATTTTTATCTTTAAAATGAAATTTAATTTTTTTATTTATCTTTGATAGATCAGTAATAATTTTTTTAGATCTATCTGAAGAATTGTCATCGACTATTATAATTTCATGGACTATGTCCTCATTAGCACTTACCTGTTCAATAATCTTTGCAATTGTTTTTTCTTCGTTGAAACAAGGTATAATTACTGATAATTTGAAATTATTCATTTTAGGATTAGAAATTGTTTTACTCTATTTATTAATTTGTAAATGAGAAATTTTATTATATGAAATAAATTAAATTTTATATCTAAAATTTGTAATATTTTTAAATTTTGTTTAATTATTTCATTTATATTTTTGTTAGATTTGCCTCCTGTTCTCATTGTAACTAACGTTTTATTTAGATGAAAGCTGCTTATTTTATTTTTTTCTAAAAATCTAAACATTAATTCAAAGTCAGAGGAATTGCCATTTTTTATATCAAAATTACCAAATTTTGTGTAAATATTTTTTTTTACAAAGAAAGTTGGATGTGGAGGTGACCACCCAATTTTAAAACTATTGGATGTAAAAGCATTTGATTTCCAATACCTCACTATTTTACCCATTTTGTTTCTTTTAACATAATCTAAGTTTCCATAAACAATATCAACTTTTTGTTTCATAAAAATTTCAATTACGTCTTTCAATGTTTCACTACTATAGTAAAAATCGTCGGAGTTAAGAATTGAAATAATATCACCTGAAGCTATTTCAATACCTTTGTTAAAAGCATCATATATTCCCAAATCATTTTGAGACTTAATTATCAAATTTTTTCCATTCTTTTTAATAATATCAAGGGTGTTATCGCTAGATTTGTTATCTATTATAATATGTTCATAATTTTTATGCGATTGACGATTAATAGAATCTAGATTTGAGTGAATATAATTTTCACTGTTAAAAGTTGCTGTGATTATTGATATTTTCATAAACTGATCATCTCAATATGAATAAATATGAGTATTTGTTTATAAATTTATATTCTTTTTTTGGTGTTGTTACACAAATTTCATCAAAGTCTGCACATTTACCATAATTTGTGAAAACGTCATAACTATTAAATGTTCCAATTTTTTTTATAGAACTGAAGTCATGTACTCTTTTTGGAAGTTCATTTAAATTAGAATATTTGATCTTTGGAATTACTTTAAAAGAAGTGAATAAAATTAGAGAAATAAACGGAACTATTAAATATATATTCTTACTTTTAAACATTTTAATATCTAGTGAATATACAACTAATGTAAGAAATAAGCATGACAATGATATATGAGGCCCCCAGTAATATCTTATTTCTGGTATTAAAATTGTACAAGTAATATTAACTAATAATATTGATACAAAAAGTATTTTTTCATTTTTACGAATTAAAAAATTTTTTTTATAACCTAAATACACAGAAATAATTAAACTAAAAATTATAATTAATGAATTTAATTGATGCATCGCTGTTGTAAGATAATAATTCAAAAACCATGGTTTAAACCAATTAAATGTTTTCAATGTTTTATATTCATCATTTAACATTTCTAAACCGGGTAAACTTCGACACCAGCGCTTCATTTCATCTACCATGTAATTTAAAGTTGAAATATCTATTGTCCAATCAGTATTTAAGCAAGTTATTGAGATAGGAAAAACTAGGCATCCATTTATAGCAACACTTTTTAAGGACCAAATCAAAAAAGTTATCGAAAGAAAAATGAATAGCATCATTTGATCTTTAATCTTTATATCTTTAAAAAAAATAAACAAAAAAGTTAATATGATAAGTCCATATATTGGAGTTTGCATAATAACTAATGACAAAATTATTAAATATATTGATATAAGGTTTTTTTTTTCTTTATGATCATCATGTTCATATAATTTTATAAAAACATAAATTAAAGTTAAAAATAAGAGCATATTAAATAAGTCCTTCTCAGGATTTCCAATATGGTTGAGAACAACTCCATAATTAAAAGGGTGAATTAGCCCAAATAAAAATAGATAAGAAAGTGAAAAAGATAGAAATATAAGACTTTTGCTAAATATTTTGCTTGTCAGTAATTCATAAAAAATAAAAGAAAAAATAATTAAACTCAAATAGTATTTATTCGAAAAACCTAAGTGCTCTATATTAAGTAAACCTAATATTGAATACCATGGATAGTTAATACCATATCTATATTCAAGATTTGCAATACCAAATGTTAGTTTATGATCAGTTAACCAATTTATGACTTGCAAATGATATAATGGAGAGTCAACGTTATCACTCCCGTAATAAGCAATTATCGAAAAAATTAATACAATTAGAAAATAATTGATTAATGAAATTTTTAATTTTTTATTTATTAAACAATAAAGAAAAGATGCAATTCCAAATAAGATTACTATCGTAGACATGTTGTTTAATGGCACAAAGAAATGAGCAAGCAATGAGATAAAATATATAAAAATTATTCCATAAAAAAAATCTAAATTAGTTATTTTATAATCATTGCTATTTTCGCTGTATAAAATTTTTTTGAAAATAAATGAATAACCAAAAATCGAAAATATTAATAGATAATTAATTAAGCTTAATTTTATCATTAAAAAAAAATTTATTAAGATTACTTGTAAGATTCAAAAGTTTCTTTTAGTTTTTTAAAAATATCTTCTTTTGGGTTCCAACCATATTTTTTTGCTATGGTAGTATTTAACAATTTTCTACTAACTCCATTAAGATCTTTTTTAACATTTTTAATTTTAAGATTTGACCCTGATATTTTTATAAGCATATTTGCATATTGATTTATACTTCTTTCAAAACCAGAACCAATATTAATCAAACTTTCTTTTGTTTTCCTATTTAAGAAATAAATTATTGCGTCCGCAAGATCATCAACATGCATAATTTCTCTTTTTGGCTTACCTGTTCCCCAAACCTCTATAAATGTTTTTTTCTTTTTTATTGCAGTATGAATTTTTCTTATCAATGCAGGTATAAAGTGGGAATTTAGTAAGTTATAATTATCATTTTTGCCAAAAATATTTGTTGGCATTAAACAAATATAATTTTTATTGTATTGTTCATTTAAAGACTGACAATATTTAATGCCTGAAATCTTAGCTATAGCATAGGCATCATTAGTTTTTTCAAGAGGACCCGTTAGTAGATAACTCTCCTTTATAGGTTGTTTAGATTTTGCAGGATATATACAACTTGATCCCAGAAAAACTAGTCTTTCAACTTTTTCCTTAAATCCAGCACTTATAAGATTATTTTGAATTGTCATGTTCTCATAAATGAAATCTGCTTTAAAAGTATTGTTTGCGTTTACTCCTCCGACTTTAGCTGCACAAATTATTATAGCATTAGGTTTTGTTTTTTTTATAAATTTTGAAACTTTGTCTTGATTGAGAAGATTCAGTTTTTTTTTAGAAGCTACTATTATTTTTTTGTAACCATTACTTTTTAATTTTTTAAGTACAGAATTCCCAACTAAACCTTTATGACCTGCTAAAAAAATTTTATCTTTTTTCCCTACATATAATTTTGAATTTTTCATAAATAATTTTTTAAAGAGCGAATATTAATTTCTCTGTTAAAAATTTAATTAAGTATTTTTAAACAAGTTATACTTTAATATAGAATATATCGCTCTAAAACCATCAAAGTAAACAATTTTTTTTCCCTGGGCATGTGTCCTACCATAATAATCAATCGGGACTTCTTTTATTTTAATTCTTAGCCTCGAAACTTTAGCTGTAATTTCTGGACAAAAACAGAAACCGTCTTCATACAATGTAATTTTTTTTAAAACATCTGCAGAAAAAACTTTATAGCAAGTATGACAGTCACTTATAAATTGTTTATTTAATATATTTGATAAAAAAGTTAGAAACCAATTAGCAAAATATCTTATAATAAAATCAAACGTTTTAGGTCTCGTTCTGTTTCCACCAGGCATTACTCTTGAGCCATATACAACTTTGGCATTTTTTTGTTTTATAGGCTCTATCAAATTTAAATAATTTTCAGGATTATACTCAAGGTCAGCGTCTTGTATTATTATAATATCACCTGTAGAATTTTTTATACCCTCCCTACATGAAAAACCTTTGCCTCTATTCTTTTTATTTGTAATTAATTTTGTATATAATGACTTGCAATCATTCTTTAAAATATTTAATGTTTGATCATTAGATTGATCATTAATCACAATTACTTCTTTTTCAATATTTTTTACTTTGTTTACTCTCTGTAAAAGTTCAAAAATATATTTTTCTTCATTATAAACTGGTATTACTATTGAGACTAACATTAATTAATTTTGGTTGTTTTTGGAATAAAATAAATATTTCTTATAGATAGAAAATTTTCTTTATTTGTTCTAGATATTCTTTTCTGACTAATTTTTACAGGTAATTTAATCATTTTATTTTTTTTTAGGTCATATATATATGGGGAATATTCTTTTAAAATATTTTTGACATTATTAAAATACTCAACATTATATTCTATCAAAAATATTGGATTATATTTTTTTATTGTTTTCCTCATACCTAATAAAACATATTGATCATAACCTTCGGTATCTATTTTAATAAAATGTGGCTTGATATTTAGTTTTAAATCATCGAATTTGCGACAACTAATTTTTTTTTTTTTTATTTTCAAATTTTTAATTATAGATGGGAAAGTAATTTTAACGCTATTTAGTAAATACTTTTTATCAAAACTACAAAAATAATGAATGCAACTAGAGTTGTAGAAAGGCATATACATAATTTTTGAATTATTTTTATTTCCTAAAGCAATATTTTTTAAATTAATGTTGTCATAGTTCTTAAGATTTTTTTTTAAAAAATTCTTAAATAAAAAAAAATTTGGTTCAAATGCATATATTTTGTTTTTAAAACCTAATCTTCGAAATCCCAATGAAGATATTCCTAGGCTAGCACCTATATCCAATATCACGTTATTTGTATTATTTTTACACAATAATAGCATTCCAAAATAATCTTTTTCATGGGGTAATAAAAATTTAAATAGATGAATATTATTATAAATTAATAGATTTATTTTATAATTGCTTTCAATATATCTTATAAACTTATATTTTATCTCATTGAAAATTTTAAAAAACATATGGCCATCTTTTTAAGTAAAAAATCATAATTATTGAAATTTAAATGGTTGAGATTTTTTTTTACAGTTACCTGATATCATTACATATTTATATATGTGGATATTTATTTTTCTATATTATTATTGATAAAAAAATCAAAGAAAGTAACAATATATTTGAATTCTTTTTTTTTGGTCTATTTGCAATAGGTTTTGTATCACTATTTTTAAATTTTATCGTAAGTTTAAATAAATTAACTAATATAATTATTTTTTTTGCACCTTTTTTTTTATTCTTATTAATATTTAATAAAAATTTCCTAAAAAAAAGTTTAGTATTATCATTTCCTGTTTCGTTACTACTATTATTAACAATATCTTATGATGGAACTTATCGACCAGATGCTGGATCATATCATTTGCCCTATATAAGTATTCTAAATGAACATAAGATATTAATAGGAATTAATAATATTCACTTTAGATTTGGCCATACATCAATAATTCAATATGTATCTTCAATTTATAATAATTATATTTTTAATGAGCAAGGTATCACCATACCTATAGGTTTGGTATTTTGTAATTTTATAGGATATTGTGTTTATGAGTTATTTAATCAAAAAAATAATCATACGCAAAAAATATTAATATTTATTTTGCTTTCGTTCGTCTTCTTTAGAGTAAATCGATATAGTGATTTTGGGAATGATGCTCCAGCAAATTTATTATTTTTTTATCTTATTATAGAAAGTATTAAAGGAAGTGATCTTATAATAAAAATAAAAAAAACTATACTAACATCTACATTTATTTTTCTAAATAAAGTTACACTTCTACTTGGATTTTTAATACCAGTATTCTATATTTTTAAATATTTTAAAATAAAATTATTAATAAACAAAGTTAGTATCTTTTCTTTAATATTTTTGTTTCTTTACTTTGGTAAAAATATTTTAGTATCAGGCTGTTTAATGTTTCCAGTTGAGCAAACTTGTATAGAAAAAATATTTTGGTACGATAAAGATAGTAATCGCGGCAGTAATGCTATTAATGCTAGGCTAGAAAATGAAGCGTGGACTAAAGGGTGGATGGATCAAAAGGGAGAAAAAAAAACTCATAAAGAATATTTAGAAAGCTATAATTGGATAGAAATTTGGCTAAGTTCAGAAGGAAAAAAAATTATTAATAAACTTGCTCCATTTTTTATTTTCACAATAATTTTATTAGTTAGTCTTTTAATTTATGAGACGAAAAATAAAAATATAAATAATAAGAAACATAATTTAAGTTTTGATTATTATTTATGTTTAATAATTTCTATTCTTGGATCAATATTATGGTTTTTGAAGTTTCCTGTATTTAGGTACGGATATAGTTATTTAATAACGTTTTTTGCTATATTAATTGTTATGTATCTCAAAAATTTTAATTTTTTTTTAAATGGCAAGAAAACAAATAAATACTTTAAAATAACTATGATTATAATGTTAGCGGGTATTAGTTTAAAAAATATAAATAGGATATATCAGGGTATTGATGATAATATTAATGCTTGGCCGAACATATATAACAGCGATCTAGTTTTTAAAAAAAATAAAAATATAGGAATAAAAAAGAATGATAAAATTATATTTTATAAAGCTAATAAAGGTGAGTGCTATTTTAGCAAAAGTCCTTGTACACACTTTTATAATGGTCAAGATTTTAGTTTAAATGAGATAAATGTTAAAAATATAAAAGGATATAAAATATATTTTTTTAATTAAAATTGATAATCTAGATGAGGATAAAAAATATTTCAAAAAAATATAAGATAATATTTCTATCCAATGCAATTGCTGGTATCGCAAGTTTTCAAAGTAATCTAATAAATTATTTTTCTAAAAATAAAATTAACACAATTCTTATAGACTCAAATTATGAAACAATTATAAATTTAAACTCTAAACTTTTTAATAAATTTTATAGGTCCAATATTTTAAAAGAATTTTTTAAGACATTTAAAATTTTGAGAAAAATAAATAATATTGAGAAAAAAAAAGAAAGTATATTTATAATTAGCAACACAACAGTACATGCTTTATATTTTTTAATGATAAAATTATTTTTCCGAAATTCAAAATTTATTGTTATCTATCACAGTCATATATATAGCTTAAATTTTCTTCAATTATCAGCGGGTATGATAAGTTCGATGCTATCATTATTTAGTTTTTACAACATTTATGTCTCTGAATTTACTAAAAAATGGTGGAATGACTATTTTCCTTTGACAAAATTAAGTAATCAAAAAGTAATATATAATTATATAGAAATACAAAAAAAAATTCGAAAAACAAATCTTAAAAGTTTAAAAATTGGATTCATTGGAAGGTTCGAAGAAGAAAAAGGTATTAATAAATTTTTAAAAATAGCAAATAATTTAAAGAATGAAAGTTTTAAATTTTTTGTATTTGGAGAAGGTTCTATAAAAATTAAAAAGAATCAGAATAAAAATATTAAAATTTTTAAATGGACGAAAAAAGAGTTTATATATCGAAAGATAGATGTTTTATTTGTAACAAGTAAGATAGAAAATTGCCCATTAAGTGTAATAGAAGCAAAGAGTTATGGGATACCGACAATCACAGTTTCAAAAGGTGGTATCAAAGAAATAATTAGAAATAGAAAAGACGGTTTAATCTTGAATAAAGATGCATCATTGAAGGAGATTGAAGATAAACTTTTAAATCTAAAAAACAATTATAATTTTTTTAAAAAAAATTGTTTCGAAAATTCAATTAATTTTAAATTAAATAATTATAGAAAATTTTTAAACCTTTTTTAATTTTAATTTAAAGAAAATTTATTTAAAATTTTTATTTTTTTAAATATATAAAGGATATCAAAATAACCATTTAATATTGATAGTGTCATTTTTTTGTTATAACTCATCAAAAAGTTATCTCTAAAAATTATTTTCTGCGTCAAATTAAATTTATTGTTTTCACCGCGAATTCCTAAAAAAATAAATTCATATTTTTTTTTTGCATAATTGAATGATTTTTTATCTACATCATCTAATTTTCCAAATGGAAACGAAAAAAATTTATGCTTAAGTATTAAACGTTCAAAAGGTTTACTTGTATAACCTAATATCTCATATTTTAATTTATTTATGGATTTACATTTCGATAATTCAATATGGTTTCTAGTGTGGTATCCAATAACATTTCCATTCTTACTTAATTTCAAAACATCTTTTAAATCCATATTATTCTTTTTGTAGGTCTCACTTTTATATTTGTTTATCTTTAAGTTATTTTTAATAAATTTTAGACTATCTTTTTTATTTTTTGAAATCATAAAATTATAAGGAATGAAAAATATAGCTTTTACCTTATGCTTTGAGAGAATTTTTCTTTCAATAACATAGTTGGAAAAAAAACCATCATCAAAAGTTAAAATGACATTTTTTCCTTTTATTTTATTTTTTCTTAAGTGAAAAAGGTCATTGGGATGCAAAATATTCCACCCATCACTTTTAATAAATTTAATATGCTGCTCAAAAAATTTAAATTCTTTTTTTTTTATGTCATGATACATTAATACTCTTAAAGTATTTTTGTTTTTTAAATTCAAAAGTTTACTTAATTTATAAATAAAATATGTTAAGTTTGAAAAAATATAATGAAAAATATTCATAACTTTAGAGTTTTTTTAGATTTTTATTGTAAAAAAAACAATAATAATATTTATTATTTATCAGAAGATAGTGGTAAAGAGATTACTTATTCTCAATTGTTAAAAGTATTAAAAAACTTTAGTTTTTTATTAAAAAAAAATAATATTAAAAAAAATCAAAAAATCTTAGTTTTACTAGACAATTCTCTAGAATTATTGATTATATTTCTTTCAATATTGTATAATAATAGAGTTTTTATTCCAATAAATCCAAATAGTGGGAAAAATGAAATTAATTATATAATAAAAAAAACAAAACCTAGTTTTATTATAACAAGTCCGAATTTTAAAAGTAAAATTAATAACTTAAAAAAAACTAATAATTTAATAATAAATAAAAATAATTTTCTTAAAATTTTGTTTTCTAATAAAATCAGAAATAATTTAGGTAAAACTGGTAAAAACATAAATAATATAGCTCAAATTCTTTTTACATCTGGCTCAACAGGGAACCCTAAAGGAGTGGTTTTGACACATTCCTCAATGATAGCTAACCTCTTTGATATACATAATCAGCTTAGTATAAAAGATTATAGACCTAGATTTTTATCTGTTACTCCTATTTATCATAATAATGGTCAGTTTATTCCAACATTACTTCCTTTTATTCTGAACGGGAGCACCTTCACGATCAGCCCTGAAACAAGTTTACTTAATTTTTGGCCAACTTGTTTA
>CESP01153089.1_pt1 | contig 11043 bp, 18 predicted proteins | sample 531211 | NCBI WGS metagenome assembly CESP01 (sample SAMEA2622074, study PRJEB7988) | marine metagenome | biome: marine biome (ENVO:00000447); feature: surface water layer (ENVO:00002042); material: "saline water (ENVO:00002010), including plankton (ENVO:xxxxxxxx)" | depth 5 m | reverse complement strand
GATTGGATGGAGCAAGAACAAGAAAGAGGAATTACTATTACTTCAGCAGCTACAACATGTTTTTGGAGAGATAACAGAATTAATATTATTGATACTCCGGGTCATGTGGACTTTACAATAGAAGTAGAGAGATCTTTAAAGGTTTTAGATGGAGCAGTAGCAGTATTTGATGGAGTTGCTGGAGTGGAGCCTCAGTCAGAAACTGTATGGAGACAAGCCGATAAGTATAAAGTTCCTAGAATATGTTTTGTCAATAAACTTGATAGAACAGGTGCAGATTTTTATAGATGCGTTGATATGATTAAAGAAAGGTTAGGTTGTAAACCATTACCATTGCAACTACCAATAGGATCAGAAGCTGATTTAAAAGGGGTAGTAGATTTAATTAAAATGAAAGGGATAGTCTGGCAGAACGAAGATTTAGGTGCAAAATTTGATTATGTTGATATTCCTGAAAATTTAAAAGAAAAAGCAAATCAATATAGGAAAGAACTGGTTGAAACAGCTGTAGAGGAAGATGAAAAATTGATGGAATCTTACCTTGACGGGAAAGAGCCCTCTGAGGCTGATTTAATCCAATGTGTAAGAAAAGGAACATTATCTTTCAATTTTGTACCAATTTTAACAGGCTCAGCTTTTAAAAATAAAGGTGTTCAACCTTTACTAGATGCAGTTATTGATTATCTCCCTAGTCCAAGTGATCTCAAATCAATCGAGGGAACAAAAGTTGGTTCTGAAGAAAAAGTTACAATGGAGTTTAATGAAAAAGAAAAATTTTCAGCTTTGGCCTTTAAAGTTGCTAACGATCCTTTTGTTGGTTCATTGACTTTTATAAGAATTTACTCAGGTACACTAAACGCTGGCACATCTGTTCTTAATTCTTCAAAAGATAAAGATGAGAGAATTGGCAGAATGCTTCTGATGCACGCAAACAGTCGGGAAGACATTAAGTCTGCAAGTGCAGGCGATATTGTTGCACTCGCAGGATTGAAGCATACAATTACAGGACATACACTTTGTGACTCTCAAAACCCAATCCTGTTAGAACCAATGGAATTTCCAGACCCAGTTATTGAAATAGCAGTTGAGCCTAAAACAAAAGGAGATCAAGAAAAGATGGGTGAAGCTTTAGCAAGATTAGCTAAAGAAGATCCTTCTTTTAGAGTTTCATCAGACGAGGAGTCAGGACAAACAATTATTAAAGGTATGGGAGAATTACATTTAGATATAATCGTAGATCGAATGAAGAGAGAGTTCAAAGTAGAAGCTAACATAGGTGCCCCACAGGTAGCCTATAGAGAAACGATACTTGGTACTGCTGAGATGGAATATATACACAAAAAGCAAAGTGGCGGCGCAGGTCAATTTGCCAAAGTAAGATTGAGTGTAGAGCCTTTAGAGGCAGGCAAAGGAAGAGAAATAGAAAATTTAATCAAGGGAGGTGCGATCCCAAAAGAATATATACCTGGTGTTGAGAAAGGTGTAGAAGGTGTAGCAGACAGTGGGATATTAGCAGGTTTTCCTATAATTGACTACAAAGTAAAAATTTTGGATGGATTACATCACGATGTTGACTCAAGTGTTCTAGCTTTTGAAATTGCAAGCAGATCATGTTTCAGAGAAGCTTGTCAAAAAGCATCGTTAAAATTATTAGAACCAATGATGAAAGTTGAAGTTGTAACTCCCGAGGAATTTATGGGTGACGTAATAGGAGATTTAAATAGTAGAAGAGGTCAAGTGGGATCCACTGAACCAAGAGGAAATGCTACAGCTATTAATGCAGTTGTGCCTCTTGCTAATATGTTCGGTTATATTAACAATCTAAGATCATCGACACAAGGAAGGGCTCAATACACAATGCAATTTAGTCATTACGATAAAGTCCCACAAAATGTGCAAGATGAAGTAACCAAAAAACTAGCATAAATATGGAAAATCAAAATATTAGAATACATTTGAAAGCTTACGATAATAAAATTTTAGATTTGTCTACCGAGGAAATCGTAAATACTGCAAAAAGAACAGGCGCCCAGGTAAAAGGACCAATACCTTTACCAACACGAATTGAAAGGTATACAGTTTTAAGATCGCCTCATATTGATAAAAAAAGTAGAGAACAGTTTGAATCGAGAACTCATAAAAGATTAATTGATATTATAGAACCCACTCCACAAACGGTAGAAGCATTAATGAAATTAGATTTAGCTTCTGGTGTGGATATAGAGATAAAAATTTGATGTTATGAGCATAGGATTAATTGGAACAAAAATTGGAATGACAAGAGAATTTATAGAAACTGGACAGTCTGTTCCTGTAACAGTCATTAAGGTCGAGAAAGGCAGAGTTTTAGATGTGATTTCAAAAGAAAAAAGAGGGTACAGTGCTGTAAAAGTTGGTTTTTTTAAAATTAAAAATTCAAAATTAACAAAACAGATGAAAGGGTATTTCTCAAAAAAGAATACTGAACCTAAAAAGATTTTAAAAGAATACAGAGTAGAAAATTTAGATCAATACAAGGAAGGAAACGAGCTTGGTGTTGAAATTTTTAAAGATAAAAAATTTTTAGATGTTAGATCTAAGACGATCGGTAAAGGTTTTGCTGGAGTTATGAAGAGATGGAATTTTAGAGGTCTAAGGGCATCCCACGGTGTTTCAGTTTCTCATAGATCTCACGGATCAACTGGTCAAAGACAAGATCCAGGAAAAGTTTTTAAGGGAAAAAAAATGGCGGGTCATATGGGTGACAAATCCAGAACAATGTTGAACTTAGAAATTATAAAGTCTGATCTTGAAAATAACCTAATTTACTTGAAAGGATCAATACCAGGTTCAAAAAATTCAACGGTTTTTTTAAGAGAGTCAGTTAAACGAGTTACAAGAAAAACAATAAAAGAAAAACACGAGGCTAAAGCGAAGGCCGCAGCTGCTAAGAAAGGTAAAAAATAATGAAGTTCCCACTTTTAAATATCGATGGATCAAAAAGTAGCTCGATAGAAATTTCAGATAAGTTGGTTAAATTAAAAGTAAATTATAAACTTATTAAATATGTAATTGATTGGCAGCTTAATCACTCTAAACCTAGAATAGCTAAAACTAAACAAAGAAACCAAATTAAAGGATCAACAAAAAAAATTATAGCACAAAAAGGAAGCGGAGGTGCGAGACATGCTAGCAAAAAAGCGCCTATATTTGTTGGAGGTGGTGTAGCACATGGTCCGAAGGGCGCTGTTTATAAAATTAAAAAAATTAACAAAAAAGTAAGAAAATTAGCCTTAGCCCAGACCCTATCTAAAAAAAATTATGATAAAAATTTGCACGTATTAGCAGATGTAAAAAAAGAAATTAAAAAAACAAAAGAATTTAACAATTTTTTGGAAAAAAATAATCTTACAAATGTGTTAATTATCTCTGATAGTGACACTCTTAAGAACATTAACAAATCTGCAAGAAATATCAAAAACTTAAAGTTAATAAAGCAAGATGGCACAAATATTTACGATTTATTTAAATACCAAAACGTCATAATGACATCTACGTCGATAAAAAAATTACAAGACAGGATAATAAATGAAAAAAATTAATTATATAGACTCAATTCGAAATCCTATAATCACTGAAAAAGCTACAGTACTTTCTGAACAAAATAAGACAGTATTTAAAGTTCATGAAAAAGCAAATAAAAAGATTATTAAAAAAAATATTGAAAAATTATTTAAAGTAAATGTTGTCAAAGTGAACATCATAAACCAGAAAACAAAGAAAAAAATGAGGCAAGGAAGAAAATCCTACAAAAGTGGGTATAAAAAAGCGATAATAACTTTGAAAAAAGGTCAAAGTATTGATTTAACAACTGGAATTTAAATTATGGCATTAAAAACTTTTAAACCATACACTAAATCTACTAGGGGAACTGTTGTAATCGACAAAAGTTCTCTGTGGAAAGGTGCTCCTTATAAACCATTGACAAAGGGTCAAAATTTTACTGGAGGAAGAAATAATAATGGCAGAATAACGTCGCGTCATATTGGTGGTGGCTCTAAACACAAATATAGAATTATAGATTTCTATAGAAAAAAGAAAAATGTTGTAGGAAAAGTTGAGCGAATTGAATACGATCCTAATAGAACCGCATACATTGCTCTTATTGAATACTCCGACAAAGAAAAATCTTATATTATTTGTCCACAAGGTTTAAAAAAAGGAGATACAATAGAGTCAGGTGAAAATATCGAAATTAAAATAGGTAATTCATTAAAACTTAAACATATACCTCCTGGAACATCTTTACATAATGTTGAATTAATTCCAGGAAATGGAGCAAAGTTAGCTAGATCTGCTGGATCTTCAGTGGTGTTGTCTGGATATGACGGTGACTATGCAATACTAAAACTTTCATCTGGTGAAATGAGAAAAGTGAACAGTTCTTGTGTCGCTACAATTGGAACAGTTTCAAATCCCGATCAAAAAAATATAAAAATTGGTAAAGCTGGCAGGAATAGATGGAGAGGTAAAAGACCTCAAACTAGAGGAGTTGCAATGAACCCCGTAGACCATCCTCACGGCGGTGGCGAAGGAAAAACATCTGGCGGAAGAAGCCCAGTTTCTCCTTGGGGTCAATCTGCAAAAGGATTAAAAACAAGAAGACCTAAAAGGAGTGACAATTTGATAATTACTAGGAGAAAGAAAAGGAATAAAAATTAATGACTAGATCAGTTTGGAAAGGTCCATTTGTGCATCCAAGTTTATTAAAAAAAGTTGATAAACTTAAAAATACGCCTAATAAAAAACCAATTAAAACGTGGTCTAGAAACTCAACAATTATTCCTGATTTTGTTGGACATAGCTTTATGATACATAATGGAAAATCTTTTATTCCAATCACTATTTCTGAGGAAATGGTTGGACATAAACTTGGGGAATTTGCGCCCACAAGAACATTTAAAGGACATACACCTGCAGATAAAAAAGCCGCAGCTGTAGCTGCAGCGCCAGAGGCTAAATCAGGTAGTGGAGATAAGAATAATGGAAAAAAATAACTTTTTGGTTAAAGCAATAAATAAAAATGTGAGGTCAAGTCCAAGAAAACTGGCTTTGGTTTGTAATTTCATAAAAGGCAAAAAGGCAGATGTTGCACTTAGGGACCTCGAGTTTACTAGAAAGAAAATTGCAAAGGACGTAAGTAAAACAGTAAAATCAGCCATAGCAAATGCTGAAAATAACCACCAATATGACATTGATAACTTATTTGTAAAAGAGGCATTTGTTGGAAAATCTTTAGTTATGAAAAGATACAGACCTAGAGCAAAAGGAAGAGCAAGCCCTATAAAAAAACCATTCAGTAGAATAACTGTTATTCTTGAGGAAAAACAACAGAAGAAAGCGAGTAAATAATGGGACAAAAAATTAATCCAATAGGTTTAAGATTAGGAATAAATCGGGGATGGGATTCCACATGGTTTGCAAAAAAAAAGGATTTTGGAAGATACTTAATCGAGGATTTTAAAATAAGAAATTACATCAAAAAAAACATAGTTAATTCTGGTGTATCAGAAATCATAATCGAAAGATCTTCCAAAAAATGTACAGTTTCTATACACACCTCTAGACCAGGATTTGTTATTGGAAAGAAAGGCGCTGATATAGAAAAAATTAAGAAAAATATAATTAAAATTACTGACAATGATGTGACAGTAAATATTAAAGAGATAAAAAAACCTGAATTAAATTCGAATTTAGTTGCTGAAAATATTGCTCAACAGCTTGTAAAAAGAGTTGCCTATAGACGTGCTATGAAAAGGTCAATGCAGTCAGCTATGAGATTGAACGCAAAAGGAATAAAAGTAATGCTTAGTGGAAGACTTGCTGGTAATGAAATTGCTAGGACTGAGTGGTTAAGAGAGGGAAGTATACCTTCACATACTTTAAGAGCGGACATTGACTACGGCTTTGCTGAAGCTTTAACAACTTATGGGATAATAGGTGTTAAAGTATGGATTTATAAAGGTGAGCTTATGGCCAAGGATGTTGAGAAAGAGAAAAAGGAAAGGGTAAAAAATGCTACAACCAGTAAGAACTAAATATAGAAAAGCTTTCAAAGGTAGAATTCACGGCAATGCTGCAAGAGCAGTAAAATTAAATTATGGCCAATTTGGTTTAAAAGCCATTCAGCCAGATAGAATAATTGGAAGACAAATAGAAGCAGCAAGAGTAGCTTTAACCAGATATATGAAAAGAACCGGAAAAGTCTGGACTAGGATCTTTCCTAATATACCAGTATCAAAAAAACCTACGGAAGTAAGAATGGGTAAAGGCAAAGGCTCTCCAGAATATTATGCTTGTAGAGTCAAACCAGGAAGAATTATTTTTGAAATTGATGGTGTTACAGAAGAAGTGGCTAGAGAGGCTTTATATAAAGCTTCAGCTAAACTACCAATAAAAACAAAGTTTATAAAAAGATAAATTATGTCGAAGAAAAAAGAAGATAAAAAATTAACTAAAGATCAAGCTGAAAAGAAATTACTTTCGTTAAAGAAAGACTTATTCAATATAAGATTTAAAAAAATTAATAATCAAATTAATAATCCTGCGCAATACAGTGAGATTAAAAAGAATATTGCCAGATTATTTACAAATATTAAAAACTCAAAATGACAAAAAAAATTTTAAAAGGAACTGTGACAAGTGCTAAAAACAATAAAACTATAGTAGTTGAAGTGACAAGAAAATTCAAACACCCTTTTTACGAAAAAGTGATAAAAAGGTCGAAAAAGTATCATGCACATGATGAAAAAAATAAATTTAAAGAGGGTGAAAAAGTTACAATAATCGAGTCTAAACCTTTTTCAAAAAAGAAAACATGGCAGGTAATTGAATAATGATACAAGTACAAACAGAGCTGAATGTAGCAGATAATACCGGCGCTAAAAGAGTAGAGTGTATTAAGGTTTTAGGTGGTTCAAAAAGAAGATATGCCTCTGTGGGTGACATCATAGTGATCAGTGTAAAAGACGCTATCCCAAAAGGTAAAGTAAAAAAAGGGGCGGTGCATAAAGCCGTAGTTGTTAGAACACGAAAAGAAATTTATAGAGATGATGGCTCAAAAGTTCAATTCGATACAAACGCAGTGGTTCTCACCGATGACAAAGGTGAACCAATTGGAACTAGAATATTTGGACCAGTGACTCGAGAATTAAGGACAAGAGGTCATACTAAAATAATTTCTCTTGCACCGGAGGTACTTTAATATGTTATTGAAAAAAGGAACCCAAGTAAAAATTATTGCTGGCAAAGACAGAGGAAAGACTGGAGAAATATTAGAAATTGACCGTAAACTAAAAAAAATAAAAATTAAATCAATTAATATGATTAAAAAGCATTTAAAACCGACTAAGGAAAACAAAGGTGGAATAATTTCAAAAGAAAATTTTATACATCAGTCAAATGTAAAAAATATTGATATTAAGAAAAATGAAAAAAAAGTTGGAGGTAAAAAATAATTGTGTCCAGATTAAAAAATACATACGATAAAAAAATTGTTGACAATTTAATTGGAAAACTATCTCTTAAAAACAAACATGAGGTTCCAAAATTTGAAAAAATCATTCTAAATATGGGCCTTGGTGAAGATGCTTCAGATGGAAAAAAACTAAAAGCATGTGTAGACGACATGTCACTGATCACAGGTCAGAAACCAGTAATAACTAAATTTAAAAAATCAATTTCAAATTTTAAAACAAGAAAGGGCTCGAATGCGGGTGTTAAAGTTACATTGAGATCTAATAAAATGTACGAATTTATTGATAGACTTGTAAATATTGCTCTGCCAAGAATTAAAGATTTTAGAGGGCTTTCTTCAAAAGGAATTGATAGTTCGTTTAATTATTCTTTTGGAATAAAAGAGCATATTGTTTTTCCCGAAGTAAACTTTGATAAAGTCGATAAAATAAGAGGATTGGATATCACTATTGTAATATCAAGTGATACGAAGCAAGGTACTTTAGAACTTCTTAAAGAATTTAATTTTCCAATTAACATTAAAAAAAACTGAGGATATAAATGGCAAAAAAAAGTGCGGTACAAAAAAATTTAAAAAGAATTAAAATGGCAAAACGATATGCAAAAAAAAGAGCAGCTCTTAAAAAAATAATTAAGAATAAGAAACTAGAATTATCTGAAAGATTTGAGGCACAACTTAAATTAAACAAACTTCCGAAAAATTCTGCCAAAATTAGAATTAGAAATAGGTGTGAAGTTTCTGGAAGGCCTCATGGTGTCTATAGAAAATTGAAAATTTCTAGAATAGCTTTACGAGATATGGCTTCATCTGGTAAAATTCCTGGGATAACAAAATCAAGCTGGTAGGAGAAATATGACATTTACAGACCCAATAGGAGATATGTTTTCAAGAATAAGAAACGCGCAAATGAGAAGTTTAAATTCTGTTGAAATACCTTCATCTAATTTTAGAAAAAATATATTAGAAATTTTGAAAATTGAAGGTTATATAAAGGATTACTTTATTGAGAAAAGTGAAAATAACAAAATAAGTCTAAAAATATCTTTAAAGTACTATGAGGGCGATCCTGTCATTAAAGAGATCAAGAGAATTTCAAAACCAGGTAGAAGAGTTTATTCTAGAGCAAATAGTATACCAAAAGTTATGAATGGACTAGGATTAGCAATTTTGTCAACTCCTAAGGGAGTTATGAGCGACACAGAAGCACGTAAACAAAACGTTGGTGGTGAAATAATTTGTAGGGTTTTTTAATGTCTAAAATCGGTAAAAAAAATATAATTGTTCCTAAAGAGTCATCAATTAAGATTGACGGTTCAAACTTAACAATTAGTGGACCAAAAGGAACAAAAAAACTTACAGTAGATGATAAAATATTTTCATCCAATTTCAATGATGGGGAATTTAAACTTTTACCTTTAAAAAAAGATATTGATAAAAAAACCTCAATACTCTGGGGAACATACAGAAGTTTAATTAACAATGCTGTAGATGGTGTATCTAAAGGACATGAAAAAACTCTTGAATTGAGTGGTGTTGGTTTTAGAGCGAATTTAAAAGGTGAGATTTTAAATCTTCAATTAGGATTTAGTCATGATATTGATTTTAGAATACCGAAAGAAATTAAAATCGCTGTTGAGAAACAAACAATAATCAAAATAAATGGTGTGGATAAAGAATTAGTATCTAAGGTAGCTGCTGATATTAAGAATCTAAAGCCGGTGGAGCCTTACAAAGCGAAAGGCATTAAAGAAAGAGGCCAATTCGTTTTAAGAAAAGAAGGAAAAAAGAAATAATGAAAAAAATTAGTAGCAAGATTAAAAGAAAACTAAGAAATAGAAAAAGATTAAAAAGCCTTAATTCAAATAGATTTAGGATTTCAGTTACTAAATCAATAAATAATTTATTCGCCCAAATAATTGATGACAAATCCAAAAAAACAATTGTATCAGCTTCATCAATTGAAAAAGATATTAAAATTAAAAAGATGAAGAAAATAGAAAAATCTAATTACATTGGAGAAATTTTAGCAAAGAGAGCTAAAGATAAAAATATTAGTGATGTTTACTTTGACAGAGGAGGATACAAATACCATGGCCGGGTAAAAGCTTTTGCTGAAACATTAAGAAAAAACGGATTGAAATTTTAAAATGAGTGAAAATAAAAAGATAGAAAGTGATATAAAAGAGAAACTGGTAGCAATTAATAGAATAACAAAAGTTGTTAAAGGAGGAAGGAGATTTGGTTTTGCGGCTTTAGTTGTTGTAGGTAATCAAAAAGGATCAATAGGTATTGGGCAAGGTAAATCAAAACAGGTTCCAGATGCTATCAAAAAAGCAACTGAAGTAGCTAAAAGAAATTTAATAAAAATACCTCTTAAAGAAGGAAGAACGCTACATCATGATGTTAAGGGAAAAAATGGATCTGGCAAGGTCTTTTTAAGAGCTGCACCTGCAGGAACAGGTATAATTGCTGGTGGAGCCATCAGATCAGTATGTGAAGTTCTTGGAATTCAGGACGTTGTAGCAAAGTCTTTAGGTTCTGCTAACCCTCATAATGTTTTAAAAGCTTGTTTAAATGGTCTTAAATCCCAAAATTCACCTAAAATTTTATCATTAATAAGAGGTAAAAAAATATCTGATATTGTCATAAAAAGAGAGAGCAAGTAATGAAGTTAAATAATCTTTTAAAAATTAATAAGAAGAAAATTCGAGTAGGAAGAGGGATCGGATCTGGAAAGGGAAAGACTTCTTCAAGAGGTCACAAAGGACAGAAATCTAGATCAGGAGTTGCAATAAAAAGTTTCGAGGGAGGCCAGATGCCTCTTTATAGAAGGCTACCTAAACGAGGTTTTAAAACAATGAGTAATAAAAAAGTTGCAATAATGAACTTATCAAGAATTCAATATTTACTTGAAAAAGACCCAAATAGTTTAAAAGGTTCTTTGGACTTAAAAATTTTAAAAGAGAAAAAATTAATAAATAAAAAATACTCAAAGCTAAAAATTCTCGGAAAAGGAGAATTGAAAAAAAATATTGATATCACAGCTCATTTCGCTTCAAAACAAGCTCTTGAAAAAATAAAGAAAGCTGGAGGAAAATTAAACATAATTAAAAAATAGTTTTATATGTCTAGTGAAACTCTAAATACAACCGGCGCTTTTAGCCAAGCCAAAGATCTAAAAAGCAGAATTTTTTTTACAATCATAATCTTAGCAATTTATAGATTAGGAACTTATGTACCTTTAGCTGGTATAGACCCGCTTGCATTAAAAGAGATTATGGCCTCCAGTCAAAAAGGGCTTTTGGGAATGTTCAACATGTTTTCTGGAGGAGCAGTAACACGGATGGCCATATTCGCCTTAGGCATAATGCCATACATCTCATCTGCAATTATAGTACAATTACTTACTGGAGTTTCTGATTACTTTAAAAGTTTAAAAGAACAAGGTGAAATTGGAAGAAAAAAAATCACTCAAATTACAAGATACGGCACTGTCTTAATCGCATGCCTTCAGGGTTATGGTGTTT
>CESP01166834.1_pt1 | contig 11044 bp, 13 predicted proteins | sample 531211 | NCBI WGS metagenome assembly CESP01 (sample SAMEA2622074, study PRJEB7988) | marine metagenome | biome: marine biome (ENVO:00000447); feature: surface water layer (ENVO:00002042); material: "saline water (ENVO:00002010), including plankton (ENVO:xxxxxxxx)" | depth 5 m | reverse complement strand
TTATTTATTTCATCATCTCCACAAATGATTCCATTAATTTTTTCTTTATAATTAATTAAAATATCAGCAGTTAAGGGCCCTCTTAGATAAAGAGGGTTCCATTTTTTTTTCTCTAATAAACTAATATGGGAACCTGGAGTATCCTGAAATGATGTACTTGTAATTAGAATGTTCATTTTATTAATAAATCAAAACTTTTAAAATTTTTAATTGAATATACTACATCGTTACCTATTAAGTGATTATTATCTCCAGTTAGTCTTAAGCAAAAGTCAATTGAAAAAAAATTTGCAGCATTTTTATCGCTTAGTGCATCTCCAACAAACAAAGAATCGCTAACAGAGATTTTATTTTTTTTAAGCAAACTATCTAACCAAAATCGTTTATCATTAGGTGAGCCGTAAATACTTTTAAAAAAACTCCTAAGATTTAATTCATCTAAAATCTTTAACAATTCATCTGTAGGTGTAGCAGAAATAATATAAAAATTATATTTTTTTTTATTTTCTTTTAAAAAATCTTTGATTCCTTCGACTAATGGTGAATCGCATACTCCTTTATAAACTGTAGATGAAAAGTTATTAATTATTTTTGTATAATCTTTTTTTGGAAGGTTAAACTTTTTAATAACATGATTCACCTTATCAAATCTGGATACTCCCCTATTTTCCAAATGATATTCAAGGCTATACGAAGCTATGTGTTCACCGTAATCATAAAAGATTGAATAAAAAGCTTTATCTTTTACGCGATTAGAATCGATAATTACTCCATCAAAGTCAAAAATTATGCTTTTATATTTCATTATCCATTAGCTAAGATTATTTTTACTTTTTCCTTTTGTTCAATAAGTTTATTTAAAGGATAAAAATCACGATTAAAAAATTTATTATATGCCTCAATTTTTTTATTTCCTCTAAAGTATAAAACTATAGTTTTCGATTCAATGATATAATCTAAGTTTAAAGAATATCTATTATATTTGTGATTTTCAGAATGGCAATAAAAAGAATGTTTTGAATTAGATATAAAATCGCGCTGGTTTGGAAAGATTGATGCAATGTGTCCATCTTCACCTACTCCTAACAAGCATAAATTAAAAAAGTTATCTGGGAGATGATTTTCGTAATTATGTAACGTTTTTTTGTAATTTTTTGCAGGAATGAAGCCATTAAATCTAATGTTTTTATAATTTAATCTATTATATGAGAAAAGATTGGAATCAGATGAGCTATTTTTAACATCTCTTTCATCTGTTAGATAAAAATTTACTTGATTATTTTGGAGGGACAAGCTTTCAAGCATCAATAAAAAACTCGTACCCCCTGAAATCAAAACATCATTATATTTTCTACATTTTCTTGTAACGTATTTAGCTAAAAAATTATCTGCTATCTCAAGCTCGTCAAAATGTTTAGTGCTTATCATCTAGAGATTCGATAATCTGAATCAAACCTTCTCCAAGATCTATATGAGGATTATTTGTAAGTTTTTTTACAAGATCTCTTTGGTAAGAATATGGAGTCTGCTTGTAATGAGTTTTCTTGAGATTTTCTTTTATGTTAATTTTTAATTTGTTATTAAATATTTCGTTTATCATATCAAATAAATCTTTGTACTTCATTGATTTTGTTCCTGTGAGCATTAAAATATTATTATCATATTTTTTATTTAAACTCTCAATTGTTAAATCAGCCGCATCCTTGACATTAATGAATTCTCTTACTTCATTACCAGTGCCTGAGTAATTAATCTTAGATTCATTTAAGGCAGATTTTAAAAATCTGTATATAGAATTCCTACTATCTGAACCTATGCCATATAAAGATCCATAACGTAAAATAGTATAATTTATATTATAGTTTTCGGAATATTCTTTAATAATACTTTCAGATGTTTTTTTAGCAATAGCATAGAATGAACCACTTGACCCAGAAGCATATGCAGAACTTGCATAAATATATTTTTTTAATTTTTTTGAATTTTTAAAAATATCAAGAATATCAATATTTGATTGAATGTTAAATTCGAGCGATTCTTTGGGATTTTCATGACAATAATCTAGATCTGAAATTCCTGCAAAATTAATAACGTAATCAAAATCTTCACTATATCTAGATAACTCTTGAATATTTTCTGATAAGTTTAAACTAATAAAATCAAAATTTTTGTGCGAAATTTTTGAAGGATTTAAATCTACACTACATACTTTATAATCTTTCAATAGAAGTGCATTTATGACATGATTTCCTAAAAAACCAGATCCACCAAGTACTAATACCTTATTTTTCATTATATTTTTTTTTATATATAGCTTCAGCTACTAACCAGTCAAATGGTGTGTCAACGTCTTGTGACTCAATTTCATCTAATTTATAAAATGCAGGAGCATTTCCAACAACTCTTTTATATTTTTGCATTATTTTTTTATCTGTGATGGTTATACCATAATTCAGTTTTACTACATCTGGTAAATCTTGTGAATTTGGTACATTATTTAAATCGTAATTAATAGGTTCATTATTCAACCATAGATGATTTTTAACTTCAGTAACTGATATGGTACTGTCAAATTTTATTTCATCTTTTTTGTCATAAAAACCATTTAAATATAATTCTATAGCCTTTTCGTGAGATTTTATTGAAACAAAAGGAGAGCACACTGGAGCTAAAAATATTGTGTCAGAGTTGGTTACTTCGGCAATATGCCCATGAAATTCACTATTACTACATTCAGAGCTGGCAAAATATTCGCTTCTTTTATGGATTGAAACCCCATGCTGTAAACCTATATCTAACATCTTATCACAGTCTGAATTCACAATTATTTCGTCAATATTTCTGACTGATTTTAATAGATCGAGCTTCATATCTAATAAATTTGATTTACCAAATGGCTTAATATTTTTATTAGGTATTCGTTGAGATCCTTTTCTCACTGCAACTACAGCAGCTATCATAATTGACCGCCATTTACGTCAATTGTAGTACCTGTAATATATGAAGCTTCATCAGCTAAAAGAAATAATACTGCACTAACTACTTCGTTAACCTCAGCGATTCTTCCTAAGGGTATTGTTTTACCCAAACTTTCAACTTCTTTGTCTGTCATTGATTGAGTCAACATTTCAGTTCGTGTCTGGCTTGGACATACAGCATTTACTGTAATATTTCTTTTTCCTACTTCATATGCTATTTGCTTAGTTAGCCCAATAATACCAGCTTTACTTGAAGTATAATGAACTCCGCTAACAATACTTCTATGTCTTCCCGCTATTGATGATATATTGACAATCCTTCCTCCGCTAGGCATTTTTTCCAAAACTTTTTTTGATATGTAATAAAAGCTTCTCAAGTTAGTGTCTATAACTTCGTTCCATTCAGCAAAATTTATATTTTCAATTTTATGAGTATAATTGATACCAGCAACATTTATTAAAAAATCAAATTCACCATTGTGTTTTTGAAAAAAATTATCTATTGCAGATTTTTTCTTTATATCGCAATTAGTGCTATTGATTTCAAGTGTAATTGCTCCAGCGTTATTAAGACTTTCAATAACTCCTTTACCTATACCTCTGCTACCGCCAACTACAATGGCTTTTTTGTTACAGAAATCCCATTGGATATTACTCATAAATATGACCTACATCTGGTTTAGTAATCGCGTAACGAACGCCCAATGATTTTCCAACACACTTTATATGGTGCCAAGTATTCTTAGGAACAACAACAATATCATTTTTTGAAACTTTTTGAGTTCCTATTCCTTCAATCCACCACTCCCAGTCACCTTCCAGTATAACCCAATTTTCATCAGCATCTGGATGATAGTGCTTTCTATTACCTTCACCAGGTAATTGCTGAATTAAAACACCACCAAATTTTTCATTAAATGCTATTCTAACAGCCCAAGAACCCAATCCTAGATCTTTTCTTAAGTCTTCAAGATTAATAGTATTGATATTTTCATATTTTCTCATGGTTTCCCAATCGACATTTTCAACGCCATCATCTATTAACACTTGAACAACATCATCATGAATTTTTGACATAAATTATACTCCGCTATTTGGTTTTATTTTCATTTATTTTAAGAAATTTGAATTAATTCTAAAATTTGTTTTTTTAATTGTTAAGAAAAAGAAAATTAGTGATAGAATAGAAGTGAAAAAATGATTACTCATTTCGCTGTTTATTGAAAATACATTATAAGTAATTAGTATAATCCCGAAAAAGAAAAATAATATTCTGCTAATAGACTTAGTTGATACCCTGTCGTAAAAAATTTTATTATTAAAATATCTAATCATCAATATAACAATCAAAAATATGGAAAAAGAAAATGATATACTTGCACCTAAAAGATTAAATTCAGGAATGAGCATTACGCCAAAAATAATATTTAAAATACCCAAATAAATTCCGTAATTACGTCCTATTTCAGGCTTTCCTACCCCTTGGGAAAAATAGAATAATGCTGATGATATTGAATATCCAAATGAACCAATAGACATTACATGTAAGATTAATATTTTGCTAGAAAATGTTTCTCCAAGCCATAAATGCACAATGGTTTCTGCTCCAAAAATAAATAAAATATGGATTAAAAAAGAGTAGGCTATTATTCCATAAAAAATATTATCAAAAAATGTTGCTTTATCATCATTATTCAATGACCTTGCGCTCACTAAAGGAAATATATTCTCATTCAGGTTAACGATTAAAACATATATAGCATTAATCATTATTTTAAATGGTGTATAAATAGCAACAGAAATTGGAGTTAAAAAAACTCCAATTAGAAGCAATGGTATTTCCTTTATATAAGGAGAATTAATGTTTATGAATGATCTTAACCCATACTTAAAATGTTTAAGTGATTCCGTATAATTAAGATTATCAATATTTAAAATAATTGATTTTTTTCTAAATAAATATAACAGCACAAAGGATAAATAAAGCAGTAATGGTATTAACCTTACTAAAAAAATTTCTGAAATATGGAGTCCAAATTGAAGTAGGCTGTAGGTGATAATTAGACTTGATAACACTAAAAAGACTTCATTCATCTTTGCAAGATTAAGTTTATTTAGTCCTACAAGATAACCTCTGAATGAAAGAAGTAATATGTTCAAAAATACTGTAATACAAATAAGAAAATTTAATGAAAGGACTATTCTCTCATCAATGTCACTAAAATTATAAATATTCTTTATTAAAAAATTAAAGCATAAAAATAATAAGAGAGAGAAAAATAACGCTATGATAAAGGTAACAAAAAAATTATTATTAATTTTGGTTCGTAGAAGTTCTTTTTCATCTTCAATAGAAATTTGAGATATGTATCTGGTACCTGCTACTCCTAAACCAAGATTAAACAACCCTGAGAAGGCAACTAGGTTAATCATTAAAGCGAATATTCCGTAATTACTGATACCAAATAAATCAATAATAAGGGGTGTAAAAATAATACTAACAATAATTGTTAGTGGAGATAAAAATAATATTGTAAAAATATTTTTTTTTGTTTGATTCATTTATAATTAGTTCATTATAAAAATAAATCTTTTCTAGCCTTGATTAGGTAAATAAAAGAGAAACAAAAAAAAGATAGAATAAATACAGAAAATGAGAACTGTAGAAATTTCGCTCCAGTTTTATATGAATTTTCATATGGATTATCTAGTAAAAATACCGATGATGTATTATCTTTTTCATCAATTTTTGCTAGTTCAAGCTGGTCAGATAAGCTAAGATATAGGGAATTATAAAGATTTATATTTCTCTGAATTCTATCTTTTTCAACTAAGAGCGATGGTGATGAACTAAAGTTTTTATTTTTTTCCATAAATGAGATCATTTCTTGTTCAGAACTATTTAGATCAAATTTTACCTGGTTTATCCTTCCAGAAATAAAAATAATTTTTTCTTTTGCCTTGATACTTGTGATTTCATTTGAATATGTAAGTAGAGATAAATAAATATTCTCAATAATTTGTTGCGCAAGGCTAGGATATTTTTTCACATCAATGGTTATAGTATTTAGACTTGATTTTCTATTTTCGGAAAAAACAATTTTATTTAATAGCACTTGTTTGGCATATGCTAATTTCTTATCGTCCTTTGATAAATTTTTTGAAAACATCATGTTTCTGTTTATTGTTGCTAGAATATTCAAAGGATTTAAATGTAAGTATTTGTTGTAATTCTTTCCCCAATGTTCAACTAAAGTTTTTTCCTCTCCATCAATATTATACTTATTACTAATTACTTCATCTAAAAATCTCTCGGACGAAAGGAATTCTGATACTGAAAAACTCAAACCACTATCTTCTAACCCAGCTATATCACTTAAAAATGGACTGAGCATAGAAGAGTTATTAATTTTTTGGTAATTTGTATAAAATGAAACTTTAGACGAATATTCAGGAGTTTTTGCAAAGAAATAAACTACAAATATCAGAGTTATGTACAACGAGTATTTCAAACAACTTGCACTATGTTTTCTTAAAAAAACCATCAAGTTGGTTAAATTGAAATAGCCTTCTTCAATAATAGGTTTATTCAACTACAGCCCTACCTTTCAATAATTTCCAGTCTTGTTTTCTTCGGTCAATATTTTGATTTCTTTCCCATGCAGCTTTTAAAACAATACTCTCTATTTTACTATCATTAAAAACAGATAATAAAGCACTCAAATCTTTTGGAAAACAAGTCCCCCCAAATCCATATTCACCATCTGGACCAGGGACGCTTAGATGAGAAGAACCTATTCTTACATCTTTTATGGCCGTTTTCACAACTTGATTATAATCTATATTCAATTTATCACATAAAGAATGTATTTCATTTGCAAACGAAACCTTTAAGGCTAAAAAACTATTTGAAAAATATTTTACCATTTCAGCCTCAGCATAGTCTAGCTTTATGATTTTTGATTTTGGGAAATGTTTTTTATAAAGTTCTTCAGCTAAATTCAATTTTTTCCCACCTAAAATTATTCTGTCTTGGTTCATAAAATCTTGAAAAAAATTTGCTTCTGTTAAAAATTCTGGGTTAAAAATAACGTCTAAATTCTTGTATTTAATTTGAAAGTTTTTACAAGTTCCAGGTGGAACGGTTGACTTAATAACAACTAATTGATTGCTTGCCAAAGAATTTAGATCACGCAATACTTGATTCACAATATCCAAACAACATGAACCATTTTCATTCATGGGAGTTGGTACACATATAAAAATAATATCTGATTTGCTGGATAAATCTTTTAAAGTTTTTTCACTACATGATTCAGTTGTATCAAAAGTATAAATGTTTTCTGAGCTAAATCCATTTAATAAAGCTTTACCTACATATCCAAGTCCGACGATACCAATATTAAAATTCTTTTTCATATTTCTTAAAATGATTAGTTAATTTATATATTTAATGAACCATTCAAAATATTAAATGTTTTTTTAAATGAATGTGATTATAATGATTTATTTTTAGGGCCCATAGCTCAATTGGTTAGAGCAACGGACTCATAATCCGCAGGTTCGGGGTTCAAGTCCCTGTGGGCCCACACATGAGCAGCCATTCGTACATAGAAAATTCCAAAAATCAGGAAATTTATATCAATATAAACGGTAAATTATTTCATAGAAGTGAGGCTAAAATTTCTGTTTTTGATAGTGGTTTTTTGCTTGGTGACGGTGTGTGGGAAGGTATTAGATTACATGAATCAAAACTGCTATTTATAGATGAGCACCTTGACCGTCTTTTCAATAGCGCTAAAGGTATCTCTTTAAACATAGCTCTAAAGAAAAAAGATATTATTTCTGAAATCAAAAAAGTTTTGATAAAAAATAATATGCATGACGATGTTCATATTCGACTTATAATATCTAGAGGAGATAAAATTACACCATACCAAAACCCAAATGCTAATGTAGGTCCAATAAATTTTGTAATAATACCAGAACATAAAAAAACTAATCCTAATATTTATAAAAATGGGATTACGATTGGCAGAGTAAAAACCATTAGACCTTCTGATAATATTTTAAGCACACATTATAATACTTTAAGTAAACTAAATTGCATCTTAGCAAGCATTGAAGCTAATAAACTTAATTATGACGAAGGGATTATGAATGATCCTTTTGGAAATATTAGTACATGCAACTCAACTAATCTTTTTTTTATCAAAAATGGGCAAGTATGGACCTCAACAGGAAAATTTTGCCTTAATGGAGTTACAAGAAGTAAAGCACTTTTAGTATGTGATAAGAATGAAATTTTTTTCAAAGAAACTGATTTTATTTTTGAAGATATTGAAAATTGTGAAGAGGCATTTGTTACTGGTACATTTGCAGGTATTATACCTGTTTCAAAAATAGAAAAAAGAAGTTTACAATCTACTGATTCAGGCTCTTTAGTAAATAAAATAAGACTTCTATATAATAAGCATATTCAAGAATATATTAATACAAGATGATAGTAGCTTGTTGGTCCGGACCAAGAAATATATCAACCGCTCTTATGAGATCGTGGTCATCAAGGAAAGATACTTTTGTGTCGGATGAACCTCTTTATGCATATTACCTGAAAGAAACTCCAAATAATCACCCAATGAGAGAAGAAATAATAAATTACTATGAAACAGACTATGAAAGAGTTATAACATATCTTTTAGATGAAATACCAGACCAAAAAACTATTTGGTATCAAAAACACATGGCACATCATTTGGTTAATATAAAAAATATAGACTGGATTATAAAATGCGAGAATTGTATTCTTTTAAGACATCCAAAAGAAGTTATCAGCTCATTCACTTTAAAAAATGATTTACAGAATGTTAAAGAGTTAGGATATCCACAACAATTCGAAATTGTACAATTCTTACAAAAATCAAATAGAAAATTCACTATAATTGAAACAGAAGATTTGCTAAATGCCCCTAAAAACATATTATCAAATTGGTGTAAAAATATTAATATCGATTTTGAACAATCTATGCTTAGTTGGAAAAAAGGAGTTCATCAATATGATGGTATTTGGTGGGAATACTGGTATGATAACGTAATTAAAACTACAGGGTTTTTAAATTATCAAAAAAAGGATATTAGTATTGAGAATAAATATGTTTCTATTTATAATGAATCCATGGAATATTACAATTATCTAAAAAGCCTAAAATGAATTCATTGCTTAAATTGTGGTCTCAGCCTTCATGGATTAAATGGATAATTTATCTTGCTATAGTTTATGTTTTATTTTTAATAAAGGAAGCTTTTGCAATAGTTTTGTGGTTTCTTTTTTGTATTATTTTATATTATATAATTTTTGCCAATAATCTTTTTAAGACAAGGACTTATTATGAAAAAAATAATTTTTAGTCTTTTAGTTTTTACTCTATTGTGTTGTCAAGAAAATAGGCCACATGGAAATCAATATAAACTTCCTGAATTAACTCCAAATAATTTTTTAATGGGTAATTTAAATGAAAATCGCTCATCATATAGAGTATCATTTTACGACATTAATATTGACTTTGATATTGAGAATAAGTCTTTAAGTGGTTTTGTTACAATTAAAGCAGAAAGTATGAGAAATTTAGATCAATTACAGATCGATTTAGCTGAAAATTTAAATATAAAAAAAATAACCCATAAAAATCATAATCTAACTTTTTCAAGAGAGTTTGATGCAGTATTAATTGATTTTAAATCTACAATAAAAAAGGGTAATTTTTTTGATTTTACTGTTTATTATTACGGTTCTCCTCAAGGCGCAGATAATCCTCCTTGGGCTGGAGGTTTTACATGGTCAAAAGATAAAGATGGAAGAGATTGGATTGCAGTATCATGCGAAGGCGAAGGTGCGAGAATTTGGTGGCCTAACAAAGATCATATTACTGCAGAAGGTGATAGCGTAAGAATGGTATATACTGTTCCATCAAATATGTTTGCTGTTGGGAATGGTAAACTTAAAAGTATATCAAAAAATGGAGAGAAATCCTCATATGAGTGGTTTGTTAGAAATCCAATAAATAATTATAACATTTCTGTTCAGATAGGCAATTACGTAGCTGTTCAAGATACTTTTATAAAAGGGGATATTATTCATTATATGGATCATTATGTTTTAGACTATAATGAAGAATTGGCTTCAAATTATTTTCCTCAATCAAAAGAAGTTATTCGTTTTTACGAAAAATATTTTGGTGATTATCAATGGTATGATGATGGATTTAAATTAATTGAAGTTCCATACTTAGGTATGGAACATCAATCAGCTGTTACATATGGTAATGGATTTAGCCTTTATAATGGAGTAAGAAGTAAAAGTTGGCCAATGTACGGAGTTATTGATCCATTAATCATTCACGAAACTGGACATGAATGGTTTGGTAATAGTGTTACAGCATCTGATCCAACGCATATTTGGATACATGAAGGTTTACAAGTTTATTCAGAGGCAATATTTTTTGAAGATAAGTTTGATAGTTATGAAGTTGGAGTTCATTATCTTAATACCCTTAAAAATAGAATTGTTAATGAAATTCCAATTGTAGGACTTGAAAATGAAAATCATTGGGCTCTTCATGGAGATACGTATATGAAAGGTGCATGGGTAATGCACACCTTAAGAAGTGTAATTGATAATGATAAAATATGGTTTGAGATTTTAAGAGAGTTTATGCATGAGAATGCAAAAGGTTTCGCAAATACTAGGGATTTTTTTGAAAAAGTAAATGAAAAAACAAATTCTGATTACTGGTATTTTGCACAACAATATTTTTATACCCCAAATCAACCAGTTTTTAAATATTATCAAACAGAAAAAGAGCTTTATTACAAATGGGATAATGTTAACGATAATTTCATTATGCCAATTGATTTATTAGTTAACGGAAAGAAGAAAAGAGTTTACCCTAAAAAAGAGTATCAAAAATTTGATATAAAAAAACATTCACAAATTGAAGCTATGGATTGGAGATTTTATATTCTTCCCTCAAAAGATGAACTGTAAAAAAATTTTAGTTATTTCTCTA
>CESP01110339.1_pt1 | contig 11054 bp, 11 predicted proteins | sample 531211 | NCBI WGS metagenome assembly CESP01 (sample SAMEA2622074, study PRJEB7988) | marine metagenome | biome: marine biome (ENVO:00000447); feature: surface water layer (ENVO:00002042); material: "saline water (ENVO:00002010), including plankton (ENVO:xxxxxxxx)" | depth 5 m | reverse complement strand
GTAAAGAACATTTAAACAAATTTAAATGTATTCCATGTAGGCACTATGCAAAAGGACATTGTCCTTTTGGAAATAATTGTACTTACGCACATGGCGAAGAAGAAAAACGAGAATTTACTGAATTATCTGAAGAATGTGAATATGAAGAAATTAATGAGAGTAGTAAAAAACCGAATGTTTGCCTGTCATGTAATGACTCTATTAATATGACTGACGTTAGTGAATTTATTGAAAGTAATAATATTGTCATAGATGAATCTAATAAATCAGAAGAAATTCAAGAATTAGAAATAAAATATAAAGACGAATCTAAAGATTTTTCTAATAATTTAAGTATATTTATTTTAAATAAACTAACTGAAATTAAAGCTAAATATAATTCAAAAAATCTTGTTATAAAAAATAAATGTAATTTACATCAAAGCTTACATAATATTGAAAATGGTTTACTAAAAATACAAGATGAAACTCTAAGTAAAAGATTAGAATATTTGGAAAGTGTCAGAAAGAGAAAGTTAGATAATTTGCAAGATCTTATTTCTAATAACAATCTAACATCTGAAAATTTTCTACTTATTAATTGTACTTTAAAAATGTTATATGTACTTCAAAATAAATGCTTTGAGGATGAAATAATTAATGATATAAAAAAGACACATTATAGCAAAAAAGAAGAATATAAACGCGATGTTTATAAACCTGTAAAGAATATATTGATTGACAAAATTTTCAAGTATTTGGCTGATTCAACTTCAAGTTTAGAATCAATTACACTTGAAGATATAAAATCAAATCAGGAAAATACAGAAAATGTCAAGAAGCGACTACTGGATGTAATTGAACATATTGAATCTAATGAAAATTGAATTCAATATATTCAGATTTTTTTTTAATTTTTACAAATTATCACTAAAAATAATTTTATTTTTATTTATAATTTTTAACTTATATTTTATAAAAACATACAAATTATTAGAATAATATATTTATCAAATTTTGTTCTATTTAAAGTCATGTATGCATAAGTTTTAATTTTATTTGACAACTTTAAGTAAAAATAATCTTCAATATCTTCATATTCATAAAATATATTGCTGTCACAACCATAATAGTTTGCATAATTATTTATATCTATATCAATTAACTTTGTGTATGCAATTGAATGACATTTACACCATTTTGTATTTAATTTATAACTATTTATCTCTATATTTTCATTATTTATTATTTTTAAAATCATTTCAATAGGTAATATAAAATTATGTCTTTGATAATTATCGCTAAACAACAAATTGTCATCAATTTTATCAATAAATACATATTTACCATAACTTTTATCTAATAAATATCTATCTTCACTTTTTTTCATTATAAAATTTAAATCTTTAATACTTATCTCATTTTTATTTCTATAAAAACTACTAAATTTAATTTTTTTTAACTTTAAAAAATCAGGATTCCAAAAATATTCTAAAAATATTAACTTATCATCTTCTTTATATAAATTTAAACACACTCCATGGCCTAAAATTTCTAATATATTACTTGCTATATATGACTTTTCATATGGATAAATCATATTTATTTTTTTTTTTTTATAAAATTTCATTGGATGATATATTATCTTCATATTTATATTGATATAAAAAAAATTGAAAAATAAAAACCTAATATCTTTTAAATATATAATTAAAAAAATGGCATCCTTAACTTTTTACTCAAGATACTATGAAATAATGTCAACTTATTATAAAGGAAATATTCCTTTACAGGCTCTACCAATTATTAACATAGTTGATGAAATTTTTAAAAACTTGAATAAGTTGCCACCAGATATAGATGCTAATAAACATCTAGTAATTAAATTATATAACCTTGAAAAGTCGCAAGATTACTTATGTGATATTATAAGTGAACTTTGGGGTGATGACGGAAAAACACGCGCTCCTTTTATGAGCTCAAGGTGTCCGATATCGTTTATCTTCCAAGAATTATTATCTTACGATACTGAACTAACTTGTATGTTTGTATTCAATCTAATTGATAATGAAAAATATTCTCAATTATTTAGAAAAAGCTTTGGTACCAGTCAAGATTGTATTTTTTATGACGGCTTTGTTGGTATTCCAGAATATATGGAAAAAGCATATAGTATTGGTTGCTTAGAAAAAATTTATTCACTTATTATCAATCCTATTACTTTGAATAAAAATAAAATAAAATGTGTTAAGATTATGAAAGCGCTTTCGTGGGGCGATGATTCCAATAATATAGGCACTAAAATGTTTATAAAAAAAACACGCGAATTAAATATGTTGGAGATATTATTAAATCTAGGTTATTCACGTTCTTCAAAAGTTGTCTGCTATTTTTTTACTATTTTACATAATATACTTCTTGATGATGAGGAACAAATTTTATTTTCTGAGTTCAACCTTAATATTGTAATGAATAATATTATGAACAATATAAAAGAGAGATTGGAAAATATGCCGGAAAATATGCCAAAGGAAAATGAATTTGATCGTAATGAAATTGATATTGCTTATGGACTTATGTATATAAATTTTGGAGATGACGAATTGATTCCGAAAAACAAAATCCACACAGTCATGCCAATTAGGGATAAAATAAAGGTAATTTTTGATCAGTCTAATAACTCAGAGTTAAAAAATACTCTTAATGAATTTTTTGAAGATTCATCTGGACATTAGTTCTTAAGCATTTAGGATCTTTCTTAAAAAAGTTAACTTATTTTAATGCTAAAATAAGATGTCTACAATTTATGGTAGAATTTAATATATTAAATAAACTCAATCATACAAAGATATTTTCTAAAATATCCATATATTACATCACTATCTGAATTTGATGATATACCAAATTTATAAATTAATTTATTATCTTTTTCTATCCAGTCTATATATGGTTCAATATCTTGAGTTTTTAGACATAATTTCCATATTTCAGACGTTAGTTGATTCTGTTTTTCATATCTATTAAATCTAAAATTATCATTTATTGTTATTTTTACATATTTTGATGTTATTTTTTTTTTTTCAAATATAATATTTAAATCATCTATCTCCTGTGTTCTTCTAAATTCCCTTTTTATAATTTTCCATGTAGATTGCGATAATGTTCTGACTAATTTATCATTTTCAGTCACATTCTGTATAAATATCATTTCATCACATTTTGTCTCCTTTTTTGCTGGTAAATTTCTTATGTTTATCGGTTCACTCCAATCATACTCGTTATAAAATTTAAAAAATTTTCTTATAAACATCTTTTTACCCTTTATTTCAAAATTTTTAAAAATATTTAAAGTCAAAATTAACCATGTTACTCCGTTAAAAAATCCATATTTTGATCCATATATACTCCTGTTTTTTGCCCATATTCTAACCAATCTATAACACTCTATAAACAAAATATAATTTTCTTTAACCATCTCATGTATTATTTTTATTGATTCTATTGAATTTAAAACAAATGGACTCTTATTATCTTTCTTCTGATAAATTAAATTAATTTCTTCTTTATTACTTGTTATCAAATTTATACTTGATATTTTTGATAATACATATTTTGCATAGCAAAAATATTGCGACATTTTTGCAAACGATACAAACTTATTACCAAAATCATTTTCATCTATATTTCCAAATAATACAAAATCATAATCTGAATTTTGAATTCCATATGCTCTTGAGCCTATCAAATGTAATTCATCTATTTTCGCAAAATTATCAATTACACTTAATAACAGATCTTTTGGATCTATATTATCTATTTTTCCTATATTTTCATATACTTGATATTGGTCACCCATCTTTTTCATAAATGTAATATTTTCCAAACTCACTTTAATTTTATGTTTATCTAATATATTTGTACATATCTTATTCTTTATTGTAGTTGCTTTTTTCTCATCATCTATAATAGCTAATGTAATATGAGGTCTTGAATCAATTTTTAAATCTAATTTATTTTCTAAATTCTTCCTTATACTATTTATCTTATTTTCCTCCATTGTTGTTAAAACAACTGCAAACTTATTTGTTAAATTAAATATTTCAACCTTATCAAATATGATATGTTCATTAACTGGTTTAATCTCATCTTTAATAGATTCAAAATCATCAATTGATACAAATTTTTGAAATAATGTAACATGTGGTGCTATTTTATTATATCCATCATCATATTTGCTTCTAATTTTATTTAACATTGACCAATATCTAGGTTCTAATATTAAACATAAAATTGTTCCCGTTTTTATTTGTACATCTTTTTTTATAAAATTTTCATCTTTTGTTTCTATTATATTAAATTCTGATATTAACCCAAAATGATCTGACGCCCAAATGTTATTTATTGATTTGTTAAAACATAGATCTATATTATTGGGCTTTAAATTTTTATATAATATCTTATCTATTCTCGTTCTTATAAATGACTTTGTTGTTTTACTTGTTAAACCATTTTCTATATAATCAAAGGTAAAACCTTCTTCGTCACCTTTTAATATCTCCCATGTATCTTTAAATTCATTATATTCCATTTTATCATCATCATTAAAATCACCTGATATAATTACTTTTTCTTCTTTTATTTCCTCAAATAATTGATTTAGTTGATCTTTTCTTTTCTTATCAGAACTAGACTGCTGATTGCTTGTCAAATGAATATTATAAATTTCTATAACCTCTTCAAATTTATTTAAAAAAGACACTTGTAAATATTTTTTCATATGATTACCATCCAATGTTACTAAGTTTTGATATATAGGACAAAATTTTGATAAAATTAATTGACCAAATATTTTTGGCTCATTATTTGTAATATAATAATTATCTCTTATAAATTCATCTTCCATTATTTTCTTTTTAAATTTTATTGTAATTTCTTGTAGACATATAATATCTACATTATATTGTATTAAATATTCTAATATTACTGGTAATCTAGGTTCTAAATTTGTAACTTTTTTATCGTATTTATCAATTAAACAATTGAATGATATAATTTTAATATTATCTGGTATTACATCATATTTCTTATTATCTATTTGTTTCCAATCTTTATCTATGAATTTAATTACACTAATATTACTATAATATTCAATAATATCTAATATCTCAGGGTTATATACTCTATTTTCTCTATCCCATAATATTTTACCTGAATAAGTAAATATATGTACTCTAGTCCATGGTATTTCTCCACCTTCTTTAATAGGTATCCAATCATGATATGATACTGTCTTTAACTCTCCAAAATTTATATATTTAATTAATGCTTTTTTTTGATCAGCCTTTTCATGCCATTTAATTTTATAATAAACACGATCAGAGGTAATTAGTGGCTGTTTCTTTTCAGTCATATTTTTTTTATATAAGTTAAATAATAATTTATATAGAAATATATATAAGCCCTTAAGTATTTAATATTTTAATTATGTTATATATTTACATTTCAGTTATCCATATATCTTTTCGGCAATAATGTTTGTTAAAATTATGTTTATCTTTTAGTATATTCCATAATTTATTCTTAGTTTTAGCACTATATTTATGTTTATATGTATCTAACAAGAACATTCTGTTTTTGTCTGTTCTATTATAGATATTTGCATAATATTTTATACCATCTTCTGACACTTCTTTAGTTATTTTCCATCGTACATAGTCTCCTTCAGTCATTTTTTATTATATAAATCTATAATCAATTATATTTAAATTCAATATTTTTTTATATTACACAATTTAATATTGTTAGAAATTAAATTTTTACATTTCAGTTATCCAAATATTATTACAACGATAATGTTTCTTAAATATGTTTATTTTTTAGTACGTTCCATAGTTTATTCTTAGTTTTAGCATTACATGTATCACTATAATTATTTAATAGATGTCTTCTAAAGTAAAAGTATTTATTATATAAATCAGCATAATAAATAATTCCAACTTCTGTTTTTGTTTTGTAATTTTGATCTTATATAATTAGCATTTTCGCCATATGTCATATAAATATTTACTATTAAAAGTACAATATATTTTTTATATTATTTATATATATATGAAAGATATAATTTGGGCTTCATTTATTTTTATATGGGCTTTCTTATATAGTTTATTTGAGATTGAGATTGAGGCTAATTATGGATGGGCTAAAAAATTACCTGTCTTACAATTAGTAAAACAAAATAAATTATTTCCAGCTGGATTAACAACATGGAATATATTAATGATAATTTTGGTGATGTTAAGTCTATTAAATCCATTAATATTCTCAAAAATATTTAATTTAAATTTTGAACAAAAACATACAATTTTAATTGTAATATCTTTATTATCATGGACATTTATTGAAGATTTCATGTGGTTTAATTACAATCCATATTTCAATAAAGATCCTAATTCAGATGAATATAAATACAAAAAATTTGCTCAATTTAATAGCCAAAATGTAAAGTGGCATTCATTTAATTCATTCAATTTTCCTAACTTGTATATTTTTATAATTGGTATAATAATAATAACCTTTTTAATTTATAAGTTTAATAGATTAAATATTGATCCATCAGGAGAAATTAATTTCTATATTCAATTTGTAACATATGTTATTTTGATAATTTTATTTTCTTTTTTGAGTAGATTTTATTGTAATTTCTATATGAATACATTAAATAAGAGAAATGAAATTTGTAGCAAAAGTTAAAATATATATAAAAAATTGTTAATATAGGTAAAATATGAAAGTAAAATTATTATTTGAATCGGATTGCCATTCTCATAATGAAGGTATTGTAATATTTTTAAAATATTTAATTGAAAAAAAATTTATAGAATTTGATATAGAATCAGTAACTGAAAAGAAAAATGGTGAAATTTCTGATAAATTTGGAATATTTATTATATTAGAAAAAATAAATGAACAAAATTTAACTTTTGAATGTTCAGATGTAGAATTTATTGATATCATAAAAGAATTTAGTAAATTACATTGGTCTAAGATTGCTAGAGGAATTGAGCAAGAATTTGAATGTTTATGGAGAGAAGATGTTATGCAAATTATAATAGGTATTTAATTTTAAAAAAAAATTAACTTGCTATATATATGGCATCATTACCATATGAATGTGTAAAAAACTATATAAAAAAGCAAAAAATACATAACTTAAGAAAAAACAGATATATCATCTTAAGATATTAATTTAAAAAAAAATTGGAAGAGGATGAAGATACTAAGAAAGTAAATAAACATGATGAATTACATTATTCATTACAATAAAAATATTATCCAGATGAGCAAAATATTGGCATTTTAAATTTAAATCTTGTTAGTGGAACAGAGTATATAAATATAAAATTAAATATACTTACTAAAAGTGAATTTTTTAACTTTTAGTAATTATAACTTTTCCAATAAAACTCCAATGTAATGTAATTCATCCTTAAAAGCATATTCATTGAAAGGAGGATCTTGATATTTAAATGATTGATTATTATGAGGAAATAAAAATTGCTTTGACTTGCTAAATACTACGTTTTTTAATTCATATTTTTTTTCGGTAAGATCTCTAAAGTATTGAGTTAATTCATCATATTCAGAAATATCCTTTATAATTATGTTATCATCATCTAATCGTCCTTCTTTATCAAGTTGTTTAGTATTATTAATTAATTTTTTAGTAAGTTCACTATTTTTTGATCGAGCATCTTCCAAATTATAAAAGTTATGATAATTATTTCTTGTATATAAATTTACCCAATTAGATATTACTATTTTTGAGCCTTTACTTGTTATTTCGTCAAACATGCCATATCCTAGATACCCCCTTACTGTATTTTGACCTCCTTCTCTATCTTTATCTAAATAACCTTGAATATTAAACCATGAAAAAGGATTTGGATTTGGCAAACTTGGACAATTCATTAGAATAATATATTTAATATTTCCAATTCCGTGTTCTATTTTAAATTCATTTATTTTTGTTATTAAATCTTTCATCATATTAGCATTATTATTTGGAACGATAATATGTGGCTTAACACTTCCATCAATATCTACTGTTATATAATTTATAGCTTCATGTTCTTCTCTAATATTTTTAAATATATTTATTAAAAGTTTATGATTTTGAACATTAGCATCGTTATATATATCATTTTTCTTACCTAGAAAACCTGTATAAGTGCTAACTGGTGGAGATTTTTTTCTACCATGACATAGCACTAATGCATTTGCATTTTTTCTATGTATCTCTGAGTTATAAGGAACAATATTATCTTCTTCTATTGGTCCACTTACTATCTTATTTTGTAATAAAATATTTGATGACTTTGAAGGCTCTGCACCTCCTAATTGAATTTTTAGATCTATATATTTCTTCTTATATTTTAAATATTTTTCTTTGTAATTCATATATATATATTATATTTTTTGATATGCAAATATTAATAAATTAAAGCTTTTAAATTTAGATTATTTCTAAATTTACAATAAAGTGCAAGTGGTACTCTATAAGTACAATCCAATTTAATATTTTTATAAATTTTCTTATCTAATCCAAATAAATTGGTTCTTATATACTTTTTTGCAAAAATTCTTATTCTAAAGTTACAGTTTGTAGAATTAAAATATTTGCTATCTAATATTTCATAAGTAAAATCTTCAATATAACTTTTACTAAAGGTATTTAAATATATCTTTAATTCATCTTGATCTCCACCTAACATTTCAAAATTTAACTTCTTATGCAAACTATATGCACTATTTTTTCTTATAATAACATCTTTTAATTGATTATGTAAATCTTTATTTAGTAGCAATATATTCATAGATGGTCTTAAACTTATATATTTTATAATAATATTCCATAAATCTATTGATGTTATAGATTTCATTATATTTATAATATATTTAAATTTATAAATATATATTTCAATTTATAAATATTCATTATTATATATGAGTACCTTAATAAATTGTGACAAATTATTAAAAGTTTATACAAATAAAAATGTATGTGTTTTTGAAAGTGGTAGTAAAAAAGCATATAAATATTTACAAAATGGATTATTCGGAATAATTTTTGATGATTATAATCCAAACATTGACGTAATTAATAATTTCAAAAATGAATATCCTAATATGACCATTTATAAAATTACTCCATTAAAAAAAACTTTAAAAATTGACGATAAATTTTATTTCTCTAATGTTATGTCAGAGTCATCATATACTCCAAAATGTTACAAGTCAAAATTGGAAGTTGACGATAAGGATGCTTTATATTTTATAAAAGACAGGGGAGGTACAGGAGGTAGGAAAGTATATATTTTTACATATAATGAATTACTTGAGGAAGATATTAATTTTAGAAAAAATGTAGTTCAAAAATGTTGCTTTAATAATCCTGACTTGTATAATAATAGAAATTATAAAATAAGACAATTAGCTTTAATACATAATAAAGATGTATATTTGCATAAGGAAAGCTGGTTTTCAATAAGTGAAATTGATTATAATGACGAAAATATATTAAATAGAAGATTTAAATATGTTATTAATCAGCGAAAAGATGTAAAATTTGAATTATCTCATAAATTAACAGACTTCAGTTTAATCTTTGAAAATATAAAACTGGCAATAAATGACTTTAAAAAATATTATAAAGATGATATTTATAACTTTGAGCCAAATGAATATTCAATTTTAGGATTTGATTTTGTTGTGAATGATAAAAAAGATATTCAAATAATTGAAATAAATCACAGACCATATTTTTTACATCCACTTAATGTACGTGAAATTTGTGATATTGGATTTATAAAAGATATGATTATTTTATTAGCAAATAAAAATTTAGAAAATACAAAATTTATAAAAATATAATTACATACTCATTTTGTCCTTTATATAAAAAATTGAAAAATAATTTAATTTTTAATATATTTTTAAATAATATAAAATGGATTTTTTTAATCAACCTGATAGCTCAAAACCTGCTAAAAAAAAAAAAATTATGATGAAACCTAAAAAAAAACATATAACCAATGAAAAAAAATTTATACCACCAAAATTGTGTTATTGGCCCAGAGAATTAACTACTGGCTTGTCAGATTATAGCATTCATGAATTAGAAAGTCTAATTCAAGATTCAAGCTGGTATGACCAAAAAAAAACTGAATTGGAACAATCTGAGTATTGGAAAAAATTGCCAAAAGATGAAGATAAACAAAAAAAAAGAAAAAAAGAAATGAGGGAAATAATCTTTAAGCAAATGAAATGGGAAAAAGAAGAATTTGTAATTTTGACTAAATGTAAATTTTTTAATATTGATTATATAGTACCAGAGTTTCCAAATAAGTACGAAACAAAGAATGAAAAAAAACGTATATTTCTATTAAATTATCGTTGGACATCTAAAACTAATAACGATTATAGTGACACATGGACTGACTGGCTGAATTACAATGAATTACGAAGAGATTGCTTAAATAGTCAAATTAAACAAAAAGAAGAAAAATATATTTTAGATAAACGAATTGAAAGATGGGAAATATTATCTGAAGAACAACAACAACATATAATTAAAGAAGAAAAAGATTTTAGAATTAAATGTGCTCAAGAAAGACAAAGTCAAAGCTCTAAAAGGGCATATGTAAATGAAACAGAAACAGAAAGTACACCAAATGGAATGTGTATTGTGCGAGAGTCATGGATGACCAATGAACAATGGTCACAAAAACGACAAGAATTGAGAGAGGCTTATCGTGAATCATTAAGATAAATATAAGTTATTGGGATTAGATTTTATATATGTCATGACAATACCATAAACTATCATATCATTTTTAATATATTCTCCATGGGCGCGTCCTCGTTCTTTTCCGACGTAACGGACGATACAATTGTTGTTCATTCTCGGGGACACAGGTGCGGCGGTCATGCGACCGTTCCTGGATAAATTGTGAATCGTATTTTATATTTTTGGGATTAGATTTTATATATGTCATGACAATACCATAAACTATCAT
>CESP01148170.1_pt1 | contig 11061 bp, 8 predicted proteins | sample 531211 | NCBI WGS metagenome assembly CESP01 (sample SAMEA2622074, study PRJEB7988) | marine metagenome | biome: marine biome (ENVO:00000447); feature: surface water layer (ENVO:00002042); material: "saline water (ENVO:00002010), including plankton (ENVO:xxxxxxxx)" | depth 5 m | reverse complement strand
GAAGTAAATGGATTCATTCAGAGTAGTCTTCAAAGGGGAAATACTCCAAATTAGTATCATTAGAAGGGCGGATATACTGATTAGGAATCTGGAATTGAAATTTTCTTCCATGGGATTCGCCTTCATTTCAACCGAGAAGCACTAGGCTAAGCTGCATTAGAGCGGCCCCAAATACCATGCCAACAACCATATGCCTATTCCGATTTTGGGCTAATGCTTGTGGGATTAATTCTGTGAAGCTTACAACTGCCATTATCCCGCCAACAAATGCGAGAGACAGGCCTACCATGAGGGGAGTAAGGAAGGAACCCAGGACCAATAGGGCAAATAGAGCACCAAGCGGTTCTGTTAATCCGGTTGCCAAGGCGATAAGTGTAGCCTTCAGCCTACCACCCCCGCCTGCTTGTATTGGGGCGGCCACCGCAATTCCCTCAGGGATATTGTGCAATGCGATAGCTACCATCAACACCAAGCCATATTGTGCAGATTCTAGAACTGCGACACCAATTGCCAGACCTTCGGGGAAGTTATGAATTCCCAATGCAATAGCAGTAAAGATTCCAGATTGGTAAAGTCGCTGTTGTTCGGTGTTCAGCTCATCTTCATTTTTCCCTAGGATTCTATTCAAATTTACGATCATAACGGCCCCTAAGATGAAAGAGAAAGAAACCCACAGGAAGCCAAATTCAAATGCCCTTTCCAGCCATAAGTCGAAAATTGATATCAGTAACATGACACCGGCAGCCATACCTAGTGTGAATGCCATCACTTCTCTTGAGATCTCCCTCAGGGCCATAACAATGAGTCCGCCGATTCCGGTCGATAGACCGGCCATTAAGGCGATAGTAAAGGGGAAAACCCACGTTTCTGACTGCCCCTCTAGAGCCTCTACCTTGATAATCGGGGAATCATGGTTGTAACCTCCCTCCTTGGAGACAAGTTGCAAAATGATTTCAGTCGGTAAAACCAATCCTTCATAATTGACGATTTCTAATGTGTCCATTTGCCTGTTATTCTGAGGTGTCTCAGCCCCATAGAAGCCGGCGGATTTTATGCCTAATGAGTTGAAAGATTGGTAATCTCCCCGACCTGTTTCATGACTATCCTTTACAGTCACGGAATAGCCTTCCCAGCCGCTTGAGATCACCCTGTTTCTAGCATTTTTTACTGATTTACCTATATCGTCATCAGACGAATCAACATTAAGTTCGCCGAGTCCCAATGTTGGATTTGGATTAGTTGAATCCAGATTGATGTACAGATCTACATCACCATGCACATCAGGATTTTCTTCCAGGAATTTCTGACTTCCTAAGGACCCGAGCTCCCCTCCTCCCCATGTCATAAATTTAACAGTAGAATCCATATTTATCTCACTAAGCCTTGCTGCTATTTCGATTAACTGTGCAATACCTACTGCGTTGTTAACTGCGCCCGGACTTATGTAGGAAGAATCGTGATGAGCACCGATTATTATCTCCCCATCTCCGGAACCGGGAATCTCTCCAGAGACAACCCTCGAATTTCTGATACCTACATTACTCCCTTCCCAGAAACCATCAAGAACAGGGTATATCGTCGAATCATCAGAAGCTCTATCTATGAAATCTTGGAAGGTAAAGGCTGTGGATTCTGATATGTATATGAATGGAATTAGAATATCAGCATATTGACCGTCATATGCATCTGGAAATGGCACATTTCTTCCGCTCTCATTCACCGTCACTGTCATGAATGGAGGATTTTCCACGCCGTCACTATAGATCATCACTGCAGCTGCATTCTGATCTATCGAGCTTTTGTAAATCTCGGCTAGACTTCTCTGATTATCATAATTTATGATGATTGCCAAATCTGTCAAATCCCCCGCGGATTGGAAATCATTGACGGTACCTTTCCCTAAATCTGTCAAAATATTGTCGTGTTTATGAATCGCCCCAGAGTATCCGAGGAAAGTAAATGCATCCCCATGGTATAAGTCCCCTGTTGAGTCGATTTGGACTCTTGCCGTTCCAGCAGAACCGTCCGGAATTCCGGGAATGTTCTGAGCGCCCTGCTCAAGTTGTGCGTGCATCAAAATCTGATGATCCTCGGGTTCAGCGTCAATGAACCAATGGCCAGTTACTTGGTATTCCTCTATCTTAACATCGACCAAGCCAATCTCCGAGAATCTATCGCTGATGTACTGAGCGACGATTAGTTCCTCGGCAGAGCCTGTGACTCTGGGGCCGAGAGAAGTTATTTGTTCAACATCACCAAGAATTGACTCCTCATCGACAGCGAAAGAGATACTATCCTCCTCGAGAAGAAAGCCATATGTGAAGCTGGAGAGAAGAACTAGTGTTGACAGTACCCCAACTATGGACAGCCTATGCTCTGATAGGTAGCCCATGACGGGGTGTCAGTAGATTGATTTATGGAGTTTAGGGCAACCTAAATTTCATATGATATATTATCGTGGCACGGGCCATAAGGCCCCTGTGGGGTAATGTGAGGGATATCTATGAATAATGAAATAATGGTTGTATTTGGTACTGAAACTGGAAATGCAGAAGAGTTGGCTGAGACAGCGGCTGAAATGGCTTCAGGATATGATATGACTGGGAAACTTTTCGACATGGAAGATGTGACAACAGATATGCTAATGGAATGCGAGAGACTGATCGTTGTCTGTAGCACTTGGGGAGATGGTGAGCAGCCCGTAAATGCCCAGGATCTATACGACTCCACCATGGAGATGGAAGACGGATCACTAGGGAACTTGAAGTTCGCGGTATTGGCCCTAGGAGACACCGCATTCGATTTGTTCTGCGAGTCCGGGAAAGAATGGGATGCAGTATTAGAGAACAAGGGTGGAATCAGGGTCAATGATCGAATAGATTGCGATACGGATTATGATGACTTCGCTGAAGACTGGTTCGAACAGACTCTAGAGAAATTTCAGGCGTCAATGTGATGGTTTTTTCATGATTAATTCTACGTCCAACCATTTGATACTCGGCAAGGATGGCGCCTTGACGAGGGGAAAAACGGTCCTTGTCATCACCATACTTTTTACGATGATAATCCCGTTGGACGCCACTGGACAGGCTAATGATGAAGGACAAGATCAACAAATCCTACAGATTTACGGTTCCGTTCTCACATCTACTGGGGAGATTGCAGGAAGTACTTCAATTAAGGTAAATTCGATGGACTCTGTTTGGTCAGTCAACGGAGAGTACACACATTCAGGGCTGGAAGCGGGGGAGCACGTCGCCAGAGCCTACTTCATGAACGATGGCCACACAGTGATTTATCGTTTGGTTGATCTCGATTCCGACACGGAACTGGATTGGCATGAGGATAAAAATTGGGTCACTTTCAAGATGTTTGATGATGAGGGCAATCAGATTATTCAATCGGCCGAAGCCTATGTTAACTTAACCCAGCATTCTGAGACAAGAACCCCCGAGGACGGATTATCTGAATTTGGACCATATACTGTTAATTCATACTATACGCTAGTTGCCCAACATGACTCAAATGAGGAGTCGACTAGCTACATCCATTTCAAGATGGAAAGGGGCTCGAGGGGCAGTACTGGTTATCCCCAAGTGAATAATTTCGAATTACATGAAGGAAAGAATAGCAGGTATGGGTTCGTGACAAACACTGCGGGAGTACCGATGACGGGTATCGAGGTAAGTGATGGCAAGACTAGTTCAATAACAAATTCTGACGGTTTTTACCTGATTCAGAACATGGACGTCGGAGATACCTCCATTTTGTCTTTCCATCAATCTGGCAATGAAGTCTCTCCGCCAATTCAAGTTTTAGTAGAGGAGGGAGAAGGCTGGCTAAATCACACGATCGAACTTGAGCTAAAACTACCCGGTAATGCTACCTTCCTAACGCCAGTACAAACAGTTCCCGTAGCGCCTGTAATTCTGTCCTGGGAGGGAGGAGATTTCACTGAATACTATTCCCTTTATGAAGGTGAAGTTGATGAGAGTAATCTGATTTACAGAGGTTACTCAACAACATATGAGCATACTCCCGATGGACCGGGGATGGTAGAATTCAATATCGTAGCTAATAACTCGAACGGGTCTACTGTAAATCCTAAATCATTGAGGATAATATTCCTCCCCTCGCAGGTGGGGGATGACATATGGAGGGTTGGAATGAGCTGGGAGTACCAGGTTGGTTACACTCCGAGTGGCACCATAAGAGAAATCGACATGACGATGGTCGGCACGGAGATGATTCGTGATTCCTTTGGTGAAAACAGACAGACATTTCTGATGAGGCTTACGGGCGAATATCAAATGCCAGAAGAGAAGTCCTACAGATGGGTTGATTCTGAAACCCTACTCAACATCCATACATATTGGGTCGATGATCCAGAGTCTTCCTCGTACTACACGGAGGGTACACTCGGATGGAATTTCACCGATTTAAGCGGAGCCCCCGCAGGATTTTTGAGCTCACCGGGCGGAGTCTTTGTTCACTTCAACAGAACCAATGTGATCGGAGTCCCCGGTCACCCTGATGGGTATGACGATACATTCAACACCATTACCAAAGAAGAAGGTGTTTTGCTTACGACACCCGCGGGTGACTTCGTAACTACATACTACAGAATCACAGATGACGAAGACGGAGTTGTTTCATGGGAACTCTGGTATAATAGCACGGTTAAAAATTGGGTGAGGATTGTAGACAGGCTCTCTGGGTCTCACTCAGAGAAGGTCGAATACGAGCTCCTGTCTTACAACGTTCCGACGACGCCTCAATTCATCACCCAGGATTCTGATTTGGACACTATGGACTATTCAATCGAATGGGGCGAGTACCCGGATTCGATGGGTTATCAATTGCGGGAGAATGGAATTGTTATCTACCAGGGCACTGATACCTCGATAGGTTTGTCAGGCGCATTGGACGGAGAATACACATACGTTATCTCAGCATTGATGGATGGTTACAGTATCGAGGGAGAAAGCCTATCGATAACCATTGACTTTGAGCCCCCAAAACCAGTGGTAAATGATCCCATAGAGACTATTACCGCGGGCGACTCGGTAACTCTCAGTTGGAACACAGTTGAGGATTCTGACTGGTATTCAGTCATAGTTCAGTCTGAGGATGGCGAGACAATCGAAGTTTACAATGGCACAGATAATAGCGTAACAATAGAAATCTCAGAGGTTGGGCTAAATCGTATCAGGGTTAATACGATGGTATTTGGAAAGGTTTCGGAATATTCTGACTCTGTGTTTGTAACTGCCGATGAATCTGAAAATGAAGCCTTTGGTTTCATTACATTGTTTGGAGTATCTGTGTTTCTGGCATTTTTAGCAGGAGCATTTCTCAGAAGACAGGGAGACTTCTGAGAAAGGAAAGGTGGATGATTGGATGCAGAAAAATAGTATAGCTCTGATACAAATAGCAATAATAGTTATTTTTTCTATAGGTGGTTATCAATTTTCGGAAGGTGGAGCGGTAGAATCTGCAGAGTACGACATTGAGGTTACCGATTCAAACGGAGTGGATCATAAATTTTCAGGTCATCCAGAGCGCGTAGCGATAACCAATACATACGCTGCAACCGTAATGAGGATGCTGAATGTTGATTCGGAAATTATTGTTGGGGTCTCGGGTGATTTCCACGGGTCAACCCTTTGGCCCGAGTATGCAGATACAGCGATGGTACAGAAAAGTGCACACTCAGAAATTGACTTTGAAGCGCTATTAGATTCGAGACCTGAACTGTATATTGTGTTCGCTACTAACGGTATGGTCGACACAGATGCAATCCGGGAAAAACTCGAGCCAGCTGGGATAAAGGTGATGGGCCTAGATTTCTACAAGTACGATAATCTAAGATACGAGGTCGGTGTAATCGCTGAGTTATTCGGAAAACAGAATGAAGCGGAATTATTGTTCGAAAACTTCGATGAAATTGAGGAGATGGTAAGTTCTAGGATTGGGAGTATTGATGACTCCATTAGGCCGAGAATAGTAATGGAACATCACGCTTCTCTTACCAGGGACCCAGTGGTACTGACTGGAACTTCTCAATGGAATGATATTATCCACTTGGCAGGAGGAGTGAATGTTTTCTCCGATTTACCGGGACATACAACACATGTGGACATGGAAGCCATCTTAGATTCCAACCCAGATATGTTGATGTTCGATGGTATAACCTTTGACATAGGATTCGATTCTTACGATGAAGAGAACAGATGTCAGTCCCACTTGGGTTTCATCGCTGAAAGGCCCGGATTCGATGGAATCTCGGCTGTGGTGAACAATAACATGGTGATTATGTCGGGGGAATTTGCAGGCCCCATGATGATTCACGGACTCCCTACCTTGGCTAAAATGCTACATCCAGATTTGTTTGTAGACATCGAACCCAGTAGTTACCTAGATTCGTATTTCACTGATTACCACGGAATAGACCGGGTTGGCAAATTTGTTTGTGAATACGAAATATCCGGGTGAAATGATGGATCACCTTTCCAGAAAATACGATGAAAAGAACCGCGATCACATCATCAAAATACTCCTTCTCGGACTATGCACAATTCTAATTGCTGTTTTCGCATTGGGACAAGGATCTTCTGTAAATCTTGACATGCTCACCACTGCTAAGATTTTACTTCAAATAGAAGAGGGTAGTGAAATTCAGAAGCTGATCCTGTGGGAATACAGAGTTCCAAGAGTGGTTTTTGCCATCATAGCTGGTACTGGATTAGCCATAGCTGGGGCCCTAATGCAGGGAGCCTTAGGTAACCCATTAGTGTCCCCACTGACACTCGGAGTTGCCTCGGGCGCTGCATTAGGTGCGGCTTTAGCGATCTTCCTTGATTTGACATTTGTTAGTGAATTATTATCACTTCTCTGGACTGGGCTTGCAACCATAATTCCAATTATACCTGCGATCACATTTGTTGGCTCCGACCTAGTGCTGAATGCGTTCTTTTTTGCTCTGCTTGTTGTTTATATCATAATCAAACTTGGCACTGTTAGAGGAGTCACAGCAGAGTCGTATATTCTCGTAGGGATAGCCATAACATTCATCGCAGGGGCAATAGTTCAAACCATGGTTTATTTCGCCACAGCGGAAGAGCTCTCCCAGTTGACTCACTGGTCATTTGGTAGTTTGGCTAGAGTAGACTCACGTGAAGTTTGGATAATCGGAGGCGCCGTTTTATTCCTAGTGCCTAAGTCATTAGAATGGTCTTGGGATCTTAATTCTCTATCGATAGGTGGTGATGAGTTTGCAATTTCTACGGGAGTGGATCCCGTTGCTACGAGGAAAAAAATTCTCATTCTTTCGTCATTGTTAACCGCTTTGATAATCGCTTTCACTGGAATGATTGGTTTCGTTGGCCTTGCTGCGCCTCACATGAGTAGGCTAATTATAGGAAATGACTACAGAAAATTAATTCCTTGCTCGGCTATTTTCGGGGCTTTGTTGATGTTGATAGCTGATACCATTGGTAGGACCGTCATAGCGCCTGTGGTCCTTCCAGTCGGATTGATGCTTTCTGTGGTAGGTGGCCCACTTTTCATCTATTTATTGTTAACGAACAGGGGTCATCACTGATGGGTGAACTGCTGAAAGTAGAGGGCTTAGGATTTAGTTGGGGTGATAACCTAGTTATCGATTCAGTGGATTTTATTGTGAAAAAGAATGAATTGGTTTCCGTCCTAGGAAAGAATGGAGCGGGAAAATCCACCTTGTTGAAATGTCTGAACAAGATTCTAAGCCCTAATCGGGGTAAAATTACAATTCACGGAGAAGACATATCAGAATTAGGCATCCTTACCACTTCCAAGAAAATGTCATACGTTCCGCAATCAATTACCAGTAATTTTTCAATGGACGTATTTGACGTAATATTACTTGGCAGGAGACCGTACATAAATTGGGCCGTGGGAGAAAGAGACCGGGATTTAGTCAGTAAAACTATTGATAAAATGGGATTATCTAATTTTGCTTTCAGGAGATTTGATAGACTTTCAGGAGGTGAAAAGCAAAGAGTGGTAATCGCAAAGGCCGTAGCTCAGGACCCTGATTTATTCTTATTCGACGAACCAACTAGCGATCTCGATCTAAAAAACCAGATAGAGGTGATGAAGGAACTTAGGAAAATAGTTTCAGAAGATAACGGAAAGGCCGCGATAATAGCGATTCACGACATCAATATAGCATCAAGGTTTTCGGATAGGATAATGCTTTTGCATGAAGGGAAGATAATATCTAATGGTAAACCATCGGATGTGCTAACTCCAGAGAATATTGAATTAGTATTTGAGGTAACTAGTAGGCAAGTAATGGGGGAAGATGGGATACTTAGGATAGTCATCAATGATGAAATTACAAGGGAATAGTGAGAAAATGTTTGTATGCGAGAAGAAAAATGTTGATAATATTGAGAGTAACGTTGAGAGAGTGACGTAGATGCCAATGGAAGAAAAACCACCTCCTAAGCATCAGCTTCCAAAGGGAGCACCTTCGCAGAGGCAGGAATTATTGTATGATCCGAACGTTCCAACATCTTCACACGCTGAGCAGGCAAGGACATTAGCCGAAAGAATAGGGACGGCAACTTTGTGCACTATTTCCTCCGATGGCGAAGGATATCCATATGGCTCATTCGTGACTTATGCGCTGGACTCTGGTGATCCAATATTCTTGATTAGCGGATTAGCTGAACACACAAAAAATCTAACGAAGGAATCCAAGGCGTCTCTTCTGATTGCAGAAGGCGGTGACGAAAATCCATTAGCACTCGGAAGGGTGACATTGATTGGTGACTGTGAGATTGTTCCCGATGGGGAGAAAGAAAGGGTGAGAGATATATTCATTGGAAAGCACGAAAGTGCGAAATTTTATGCTGATTTTGGAGATTTCCATTTTTTCAGGTTAGCTGTAAAATCTGTGAGATATATTGGCGGATTTGGAAGAATGTCTTGGGTAGGGGAAGATGATTGGAAATCATCTGAACCTGATCCATTGATATCCTTCTCGGACGGAATTATTCAGCACATGAATGAAGATCATGAGGATGCGATGGTCATCATTTGCAAAGAAATGAGCAAGGCCAAGGATACCTCACAAGCAACCATGACTGGAATTGACAGATATGGAATGGAAATGTCCGCGATGACCAATGATGGCCCTCGGCCCATTAGAATCGCTTTCAATTCAGAGGTATCAGATAGCGAGGGAGCAAGAAAGGAAATTATTAAGCTGGTAAATAGTGCCAGAAAAATGGCGAATTCCAACAAGGAATAATCATTCTCGGACTTTTTATGGTGGACGCTGGGGGATTTGAACCCCCGGCCGCCTGGTTGCAAACCAGGCGCTCTTCCAAGCTGAGCTAAGCGCCCCTGAGCTTGCGGGAGGGCTAGGGGTTATTGAGGGCAACCGTTGAGATACAGATTTACGGTTTACTAGAGAGGAGAATCGGAAGAAGAGCAAAAATCCCTGCAATAGACGCCATTAGAGCGAATCTTAAGGGCGTTTGATCGGTTGGTTGACTATGTACCTCTTCAACGCCACCTATCGGTAGCACCTGGTCTGAGGAATGACTATCCTCCGAAAATGAAACAGAAAAACTTCGCTCCTCCGTTGTTCCGTTGAAGTCAATCTGATGCATCATCGAAATATTGGAGGGCAAAAGTCCGTTTGATGGATCCAATAATAGCAGGTATGTAACTTCGCAGGTCGGGTCTACCTTTTGGCCGGTTTCATTTCGCTCGCAAGCACTGCTCATCCAGGGAGTGGCTATATCGTCAACTCCATCGAATACACTGTCGCCCTCAACATCCACTAGAATCCTGTGTGTTGCATTTTCCCTTTCATCCACATTGTAGAAGAACAGCGAGTCAGAAGAGACGAGAATTCCGGGAGAGACGCCATCTGGAGTGATGCCATCCTCCTTCAGCAGCATAGTGTATTCCTTGGGCTCGTGGGCCGATGCCGTTGACACCAACAACAGTGAAACCAGAATCATGGCTAACCCCGTGTTTGTGTTCATGACCGTGCGTGAGGGGGCGATGGCTTCAACATGACCTATGCCCTCCGGCTAATGTGAGTTCAGAAAGGGTAGTGGCCGCGATTGGTCTGGTGGTATGCTTGATAGTCGCAATTTTCGCCTCTGTGACGCTCTCAGATAATGAAACGACAAATAGATCCTCAAATACCGAGTTAGTCGATCCTTTGATCCAAACCGAGGATCATGATCACAGAAACGCCAGCCAGCATGTGATGTTCACAGATAACATAAGGCCCGTTAGCTATAACCCTCTAACTGCGCCTGGTAATGCGGAGATTCAAGTTGCAGATTCTCCGGACGGCAAGAGGTACGCGTACATCGCAGGATGGACAGAGATGCATATCGTAGATGTCACCAACCCGGAGAACACGACAGTAACAGGTGTATATTACGATCCCAACACGCAGGTCTTGGATGTAAAGTATTTGCAGTACAATGCTAGAGAGTATGTGATAGTGCAGAATCAGTTGGTTGATCCGGGAGCAGCTGATCCAAATGTTGGGTCGTGGGAGGATCCAGCGCAAGTCACTGTAACATTGGTTGATGTAACAGACAAGAGTAATCCGAGTTGGGTCGATTCTTGGTATGATGCCGATCATCCCAGTGGCCCTCACAACCTGTACACACACATGATCGACAACGAGTGGTATATTTTCGTAGCCAATCCTGATTACGAGCAGTGTGATGTCGGCCAAGGAGACGCATGCGGTGGTATTACAATCGCTCATCTAAATTTCGCTGGTTATGGCGACCTGCCACGAATAGTGAAGGTAGGAGAAGCCGAAGTGAGCTGGGAGTCTACTCTAGGCGGGTGGATATACATTCATGACATGACCGTCCAGACCTGGCCTGGTGAAGACCGAAATGACCCTCGTTTCGATAGGACTTTCGTTTACGGCGCATATTGGGAAGCGGGATTAAGGATTTTCGATGTTTCCGACGTCCCTCACCCTGGAAACGATCTCGCTGAGTATCTGGCAATAGCGGCGGCATGCAGGGG
>CESP01119073.1_pt1 | contig 11083 bp, 9 predicted proteins | sample 531211 | NCBI WGS metagenome assembly CESP01 (sample SAMEA2622074, study PRJEB7988) | marine metagenome | biome: marine biome (ENVO:00000447); feature: surface water layer (ENVO:00002042); material: "saline water (ENVO:00002010), including plankton (ENVO:xxxxxxxx)" | depth 5 m | reverse complement strand
CTACTTGTACTGTTTCATTTGTCATTTTATGTACTCTTAAATTGTTATCTGAATTATAATTCCGAAATTATAAATAAAAAAATACTAAAATGGCTAAAAAACTGAAAATTTTAATATTCCCAGACTCTAGATTAAGAAAAGTAGCTAAAAAAGTTACTAAATTCGACAAATGTCTAGAAAATTTAGCAGAAGATATGCTAGAAACTATGTATGAGGCCAATGGCATAGGTTTAGCAGCGACACAAGTTGACAAACACTTAAGACTTGTTGTGATGGATCTTTCTGAAGAAAGAGATGAACCTAGAATATTCGTAAATCCTGAGTATGAAGTTCTAAATGGGCATAGTTTGGTTGATTATGAAGAAGGGTGCTTGTCAATACCAGGTTATAACGAAAAAATAACCAGGCCAGATAAAATAAAGCTTATTTGGCAAAATTTAAAAGGAGAGACTATGGAAGATACACCAGAGGGCATACTTACAGTATGTATTCAGCATGAAATAGATCACCTTAATGGAAAGTTAATGGTCGATTATGTCAGTATTTTAAAAAGAGATCGAATAAAAAATAAGCTTTTAAAAGAATTTAAAAGAAATTAATATAAATTAAACGATTTTACATGAACTTATGAATATTTTATTTGCAGGAAGTCCTTATAGCTCCGCTAAAATTCTTGATTCTTTGTTCAATGAATCGAATATAAACATCAAAGCAGTTATTACACAGCCTGATAAGAGAGGGAAGAGAGGTAAAAAACTGATTGAGTCAGCTGTTTCTAAAAAAGCAAGATCTTTAAATATTAGAACCTTTAAACCATTTGATTTAAAAAATAAAGATCTAAAAGATGAATTATCATCACTAGAAATTGAATTCCTAATTGTAATTGCATATGGAAAGCTGATACCTGATTGGTTATTAAATTTACCAACAATTTCACCAATTAATGTACATTTTTCTATTCTGCCAAAATACAGAGGAGCATCACCAATTCAATCAGCAATTTTAAATGGTGACGCTAAGTCTGGCATATCAATAATTAAAATAAATAGCGAGCTTGATTCAGGTAATATCTATTCAATATTTGAAGAAGAAATTAAAGATAAGGACGATAAGATTTCACTTGAGAAAAAATTAACTGAATTATGTAATAAGAATCTATTCAATGTTCTAGATAAAATTAAATCAAAAAAGTTAAATGCTTCATCTCAAGATCATTCAAAAGCAACATATTGTAAGAAGGTTTTAAAACAAGATTCTAATATAAATTTTCATGAGGAGAGTACTAATATTGTTAATAAATTTAAAGCATATGTTGAATGGCCTGGCATAAATTTCACATACAAAAATAAAGTCATTAAAATACATAAAATTGAAAAGACTGATAAAAGTAGTAGTAATAGTCCTGGAACAATTCATAAGATAGATAAATCAGGATTGTATATAAATACTGTAGATAATGTGGTAGTGATTACTTACTTACAATTTCAAAATAAGAATGTTATTTCATCAAATGATCTTTATAACTCATATAAAGAATTTTTTTCATAAAAATAAATTTATATAATAAGTCTTGCTTTATTTAAAAAGAGGTTTAATTTACACACTATGAAAGTGCTAATTTTAGGTGCTGGAAGAGTTGGTGGCAGTTTAGCTACTGCTTTGGTTAACAGTAACTATGACGTTTCAATAGTTGATATAAATAAATCTTCTCTATCTGAATTAGAAGATAAATTAGATATTTTGACTGTAGAAGGCCATGCATCTCACCCCGTATCAATAAAAAAAGCAGGTGCTGACGAATCAACAACGGTAATTGCTGTGACATCTGATGATGAAGTAAATCTTGTTGCATGCCAAGTTGCAAAAAGAAGTTTTGATGTTAGAAAAACCATATGTAGATTGTCAGAAAGGTCGTATTCTGAAAATTTAGATGCCTTTGGTGAAGACATTGTGGATATCGTTATAAGTCCTGAAAAAGAGGTTATGAATCACTTGAAAGAGCTTATCAATCATCCTGGTACTGAGCAAATAGAAAAATTTGCCGATGGTAAAGTAAATCTTGTTAGTGTTAAAGCAAAGAAAAAGGGAAAGCTTGTTGGAAGAGAGCTTAAAGGCATTAAAGAAGATATGCCAGATACAGATGCTTTTGTGGCATCAATATATAGAAAAGGTAAGCCTTTTATTCCATCTGGTGAAACTATCATAAAAGAGGGTGATGAGGTCTATTTTGTTTCATCTGCAACAAATATTGACGAAATAGTTAATGAATTTAGAGAAAAGATTGATGTTTATTCAAGAATTATGGTTGTTGGTGGTGGAAAAATTGGCTATTCCCTAGCTAAAGAGTTAGAAAATGATTATAAAATAAAATTAGTTGATTCAAATAAACAAAAATGCAAAGAGTTATCAAAAAAACTTGATAAAACTATTGTTCTAAGTGGATCTGCAACAGACGAAGATCTTCTTAAAAGTGAAAATATTTCTAATATAGATATATTTTGTGCTTTAACAGATGATGATGAGACAAATCTTATGTCTTCACTTCTTGCAAAAAAAATGGGTGCCAAAAAGACTATGATAATATTAAATAATCCGTCATATCTGGGTTTAGTACCTGGTTTTATAGATATCTACATAGCTCCTTATAGGCTTACTGTTTCATCTGTGTTGCAAGACCTAAGAGAGAGTGATGTTACCCAAGACGTTCTTCTAAAGATGGATACAGGTGCCGAAGCTATTGAGGGAGTTGTTCATGCAAATGAATTTACTTCAAATTTATTTGGAAAATCTCTAAAAGAAATTCCTTTGCCTGAAGGAGCTTCTATTGGAGCTGTTGTAAGACATGGCGAGCTATTAATGCCTGAATCAGAAGTAGAGCTATCCATTAACGATCATCTGATCATATTTCTTGCAAATAAAGATATGGTTTCTGAGGTAGAGGTTTTATTTAAGACTAACTAATGAATCCTAAGTCAATATTAAACCTTTTTAGTATATTAGTACTTTTTTTTAGCTTTTCTTATCTTTTTCCAATAATAGTGTCTCTAATATATAAAGATGGGGCGTTAGATATATTTTTAAAAACTTTAATATTGGTCAGCTCAATTGGGTTCATTGGATTGATTATTACTAGAAAAATTAAGAACGAATTGTCTCAAAAAGATGGATTTGTCATTATTGTTTTGTTCTGGGTAGTTTTGTCTATTGCTGGCTCAATTCCATTCTACCTCAGTGGTATGAGCTTTATAGATTCATTTTTTGAATCAATGTCAGGCATTACAACCACAGGTGCAACGGTCATCTCAAATATAGACGCCCTTCCCGAGTCAATTCTTTTTTACAGACAGCTCCTTCAATGGATGGGTGGAATGGGTCTAATAGTGCTAGCAATTGCTGTGATGCCACTACTAGGTATCGGTGGAGGACAGATATATAAAACAGAAATACCAGGTGCAATGGGAGAACAAAAGCTTACACCAAGAATCAAAGAAACTGCCCAAGCTTTGTGGATTATCTATCTTGGTTTAACTTTGATATGTGCCCTTTTGTACTTCTTTGGTGGTATGTCATTATTTGATGCAATTTCTCATTCAATGTCTACAGTTGCAATTGGGGGATTTTCAACACATAACGAAAGCATTGGTTTCTTTAATAGCAATTTTATTGAATTAATTTGTATCATATTTATGCTTTTGTCAGCCTTCAGTTTTACGCTTCACTATTTTGCTATTTATAGAAAGAAGCCACTTAAGTATTTTTATGATCCAGAGTTTAGATTCTTTTTACTAATACTGTTAATGGTATTTGTATTAGCTTCTATAATCAGTATATTTAGCGGTAATGAAAATACCCCTAATATTAAGGAAATAGCTTTTCATTCTGTATCAACTGTAACTACAACTGGTTTTTCTATCTCTTCAAGCAATGATTGGCCCTTGTCAATCTCATTTTTAATGTTAATAGGTGCATTTATCGGTGCATGCTCAGGCTCAGTTGGTGGTGGTGTAAAGTCCTGGCGTGTAATGATAATGCTTAATCATGCCTATTCAAATGTAATGAAAATAATTCATCCAAATTCTGTAAATACATTGAAAATAGGAACAAGAAGCGTTGATGATGAGGTCGCTACCTCAGTTTGGGGCTTCTTCTCAATTTATGTTGCTTCATTTGTGATCTTATTACTTGGGGTTTTAATATCAGGACTAGATTTTGAATCTGCATTCTCAGCTGTCGGCGCGTGCTTAAATAATTTGGGTCCTGGTCTCGGAGTTGTATCTGAAAATTACTCTAACATTAATTCATTTTCTAAAAGCATTCTTGCTTTTGCAATGTTACTAGGTAGATTAGAAATCTTCACTTTGCTAGTAATCTTGACACCAATGTTTTGGGCAAAGTAGCTACATATCAGAATATAAGTTTTTTCCTTCAGGTTGGCCTCTTTTAAATCTTTTGTATTCCCATGCATAATCAGCCGGTCTTTTTTTTATCATTTTTTCTATATCATGATTTATACATTGTAAGTACTTACTATCATCATAGATGTCATCACTTATAGAATTTAAAGATATATAGAGAAATCCATTAATACTATTATTCATAGCAAAATACATAGCAGGACTTTTTGATTTAAAAGCTAGATTTTGAGCTAATGTAGTTGAATACGCCTTATTTCCAAAAAAATTAATGTATTCTCCCATGCCTCTTTTTGGAACTTGATCAGCAGCAAAACATATTACTTCATTTTGCATGAGAGCTTTGTAAATTGTTCTAACTCCAGATAACGATGTTTTGACGGTGATCGATCCGTTTATTTCTCTTTTATTTTTAACAAAGAATTCCAATTTTTTATTTTTAATTTCTTTGTAAAGACTTACTGTTGATGTTTGAGAATTTATCCACATTAATAGCATATCAACGCTTCTATTATGATATGTAACGCAAATAACACCCTTGTTTTTATTAATATTGTTTTTAAGCAAAAAATTATTTTCTATTTTAAAAATAAGCTTATTTGACTCATGAGTTGCTCTTCCCCATGAATAAATAGTTTCATAGACAGAAATGAATGACTCTCTCAAACTCATCCTGGATAGTAGTTCTAAATCATCATTGTTACGCTCAGGATATGCTATTTTTAAATTTGTTATAGTTATTTTATAAGCACTTGTAAATCTAAATAGATTTGAATAAACATATAAATCGATTAAAACAACAAAAAAAGTCCTTGGAATACAAGAAAGAATGTAAAATATAATATACATCTTGAATTATAAAAGTATGGTTATAATCATATATGAAATTATCAATTAAATATCTATTTATTAATAAATTTAATAAAAAGCAACATAAGTCTAGTTAATAGGAGTTTTTACTGTGACAGCTAAAAATATGGATGAATTAGTAGCATTATGCAAGAGAAGAGGCTTTATTTTTCAATCGAGTGAGATTTATGGGGGTATTCAGGGTGTATATGACTTCGGTCCTCTTGGTGTTGAACTCAAAAATAACATAAAAAAGGCATGGTGGGAGGCAATGGTTTATGAAAACGACAATATTGAAGGCTTAGACTCATCAATTTTAACAAATCCTCTTGTTTTAAAGTATTCTGGCCATGAAGATACTTTTACAGACCCAATGATTGATTGCAAATCATGTAATTTAAGATTTAGAGCTGATCAAGTTCCTGATAAATGCAAACCAGAAGATTTAACTGAACCGAGGCAGTTTAATTTAATGTTTAAAACCAATGTTGGGCCTGTTGAAGATGGGTCTAATTATGCATATCTTAGGCCTGAAACTGCTCAACAAATTTTTATAAACTTTAAAAATGTTCTTGATTCAACATCTAAGACAGTTCCTTTTGGTATTGCTCAAATTGGTAAAGCTTTTAGAAACGAAATAACACCAAGAAATTTTATCTTTAGAGTCAGAGAGTTTGAACAAATGGAATTGGAATATTTTGTTTTGGCTGGGGATGATGATAAAGCACATGATTCATGGGTACAAAAAAGGGTCGAATGGTGGGAAAAACAAGGTGTACCCATAGAAAGTATTGAATTATATGATGTGCCAAGTGAAGAACTTGCACATTATTCAAAAAAGACAATTGATATAATGTATAAGTTTCCACACGGTGTTGAAGAGCTTGAAGGCATTGCAAATAGAACAGATTTTGATCTTGGGTCACACTCTAAAAAACAGGATAATCTTAAGATTAAATCGTCTGTAAGAATTAATAGTCATTCAAATAGTAAATTAGCTATTCAAATAAAACCTGAAGAATGGACTGTGCCATATGTTATTGAACCATCAGCAGGGGTTGAAAGAGCCTTTCTAGCTATCTTAAATGAGGCGTATAAATTAGAACAGCTTGATGGTGGAAAAACTAGAACAGTTTTAAACTTAAAACCACATTTATCACCCGTAAAAGCAGCAATAATACCCTTAAAGAAGAATAATAATGATATTGTAAAAAAAGCAAGAGAAGTTAAAAAAAATCTTCAAAAACTAGGATTAGGGCGAATAATATTTGAAAATACTGGAAATATAGGAAAAAGTTATCGCAAACATGATGAAATAGGTACTCCAGCATGTATCACAGTTGATTTTGAGACTCTTGAAGATGACACAGTTACATTAAGGGATAGAGATACAATGTCTCAAAAAAGGCTAAAAATTAAAAATTTAGCTAATCATCTTGTTAATTTAATTGCCGGCTAATATTGAAAATCTTAAAGAGTTTATTTTTTAATATTATTTTTTATATAACCATAATATTAGCGTCTATTACCATAATATCTTTATATCCCATAAAAAATACATCTTCTTTGCAGACAATTGCATCATATTGGATTAAAACAGTTTTATATTTTCTTAAAATAATTTGTGGAGTTTCATGGGATGTAATGGGACTTGAGAATATCCCTAAGTCTTCATGTATTCTTGTTTCAAATCATCAAGGACAATGGGAATCATTTTTTCTTCAAACACTTGTAATCCCATCATCAAGCATAATAAAACAGGAGCTTTTATATATACCAATCTTTGGATGGGCTTTGGCATGTTTAAAACCTATTCATTTAAGAAGATCAAAAAAATATATAAGTATGAAGAAAGTCATCAAAGATGGTTCTAAAAAGCTTAAACAAGGTACTTCTCTGATCATTTTTCCTGAAGGTACAAGAACAGATCCTAAATATGGCATAAAAAAATTTTCAAATAGTTGTGGTCTTTTGTCAGTAGAAAATAAAGTTCCAATAATTCCAATATGTCATAATTCAGGTTTATATTGGAAGAATAGGAAATTTATTAAAGATAAAGGAAATGTAAAAGTTATTATTGGTCAGCCAATAAGTGGTCATGATGCTAAAGAGGTAACAAACAAAGTTTACAATTGGATAAATTTACAATTCAAAGATATTCACTAAATATCAAGTTCTTTTACACTGAGGGCATTTGCATCAATAAATTCTCTTCTTGGTTCAACATCATCGCCCATAAGTATTTCAAATGATTCATTAGCATCTTGGACATCTTTTATATCAACTCTCATCATCCTTCTATTAGTTGGATCCATGGTAGTTGTCCAAAGTTGTTCTGGATTCATTTCACCTAAACCCTTATATCTTTGAACTTCGAGGCCTCTGGAACCTGATTTTGAAAGTTGTTTTATAGCATTATCCTTTTCAGATTCATCTGATGCATATATAAATTCTTTGCCTTTAGTTATCTTATAAAGTGGTGGTAATGCGATATAAACATGTCCTTTTTCTACAATTTCATACATTTGCCTATAGAAGAATGTTAATAGCAATGTTCTTATGTGAGATCCGTCGACATCTGCGTCAGTCATTATAATTATTGTGTGATATCTCAAATTATTTATATTAAAATCTTCTTTGCCGATACCGCAGCCCAAAGCTTTTATTAATGTTCCTACTTCTGCTGACCCCAAAACTTTATCAATTCTAGCTTTTTCGACATTTATAATTTTCCCTTTTAAAGGCAAAATAGCTTGATTTTTCCTATTTCTGCCTTGTTTTGCAGAACCACCAGCAGAATCACCTTCTACAATATATATTTCTGATAGCTCAGGGTCTTTTTCCTGGCAATCTGCTAATTTTCCAGGTAATCCTGCTATTTCAAGAACACCTTTTCTTCTTGTCATTTCTCTTGCTTTTCTTGCAGCTTCTCTAGCAAGTGCAGCTTCAGATATTTTGGAGACTATACTCATTGCATCTTTAGGGTTTTCTAACAAAAATTCATTAAAATACTTACTAAATACTGTACTTACAACAGCTTCTACTTCAGAAGACACAAGCTTTTCTTTTGTTTGTGAAGAGAATTTAGGATCTGGTACCTTTACAGAAATTATCGCAATTAAGCCCTCTCTAACATCGTCTCCAAGAAGTTCTGTTGGTATTTTTTTTGCATTTTCTTTTTTAATAAATGTTTTTAAAACCCTTGTTAAACTTCCTCTAAAGCCGGCCAAGTGGGTTCCACCATCTTTTTGAGGAATATTATTGGTATAACAGAGTACGTTTTCAGAATATGAGTCCGTCCATTGCATAGCAATTTCAACCCCCACTTCATTTTCAGTTGCTGAACATTCAAAAATTTCTGAAACTATTTGCTTTCTTCCCTTTAAATGGGTTACGTAACTTGAAAGACCTCCATTATTTTTGAATTTTTTTGACTTGCCAGTTTTTTTGTCTTCAACATTAATTAAAACTCCTGCGTTTAAAAATGATAATTCTTGGATTCTTTTGTATATTCTTTCAACCTCAAACTCAATAGAAGTAAATATTTTGTCTGATGGAAAAAATGAAATACTTGTTCCAGTCTTGTTTGATTTTTTTAACTTTTTTAATTTTGCTTTTGGCTTGCCATTTTCGTATTCTTGGAAATACTCACCTCCATCTCTATGAACTTCAAGAGTCAGTTTTTTTGAAAGCGCATTAACAACTGATACTCCGACTCCATGAAGACCACCTGATACTTTATATGAATTGTCATCAAATTTTCCTCCAGAGTGGAGAGTCGTCATTATAAGTTGTGCGGCAGACACTCCTTCTTTTTTGTGAACGTCAACTGGAATACCTCTTCCATTATCCTCAATTGTAACTGACCCATTTTTATTAATAATGACTTTTATATCTGAACAATATCCAGCCATTGCTTCGTCAATACAATTATCCAGAACCTCAAAAACCATATGGTGTAAACCAGATCCATCATCGGTGTCACCTATATACATGCCTGGTCTTTTCTTGACAGCTTCTAAACCTTTTAGAACTTGAATGTTGCTCGAGTCATATCTGGTCTCTTGAGATTTTTTTGCCATATTCTTATCCTAATTGTTCCACGTGGAACTTTTTAAACTCACCAAAACCTTCAGTTATTTTACTACTAAAAGAATCTTCTATACAGGAAAAAATTACTTGTGTTTTTATATGCTTGAGTAAGGAGGTGAATAATTTAAAAACCCTGTCGTCTAACTCTGAACTTATGTCATCAACAATTAATATGGCATCAATTTCAAACTGTTTTTTAAGAACTTCATGTTGAGCGCATGACCAAAGAATAGAGAAAAACTTTTGCTCACCGCGAGAAAGTATTTGTCTTGCATCAATATTATTTATTAAAAATTTTATGTCTGATTTATGGGGTCCAACTGTTGTAATTTTTCTTTGTAGATCAGTGCCTTGGTTATTGTTTAATATATCAAGGAGTTTAACACTCTCATCCCAACCTTGGTAAAAACTAATTTTTATTAAATTAAAAAATTTAAATACATCGTTTGGTTTTAATAAATCAACTAAAAAATAAAACTCATTTAATGTTTTTTCAAAAAAATCTTTTCTAAATTGTGTAAGGTTTTCACCATCATGAGAAAATTGTTGATTCCATGTATAAAGCTCTGATATGCGGTTATTTTTTAGAATATTATTTCTTTGTTTTAGGGTTCTATAAAACGAAAACCAGCAAGAGGAAAATAAGTTATGTGAAATAAATAATGATCTATCTAATAACTTTCTTCTAAAGTCTGGAGCTGCGTTTGCAAAAGAAAATGTATTATTGTGGATTGGGGTACATGGAAATTTCCTTACAAGCTTGCTCGTTGTAATTTTTTTATTATTAAGTGATATTGAAATTGGTTTGTTTAGATCTTTTTCTATTTCAACTATATAGCCTTTATCGTTATCATACCCCTTAAGAGAGAATTTATTATTTTGATATTTAATTAGAGATTTTAAGTTGGAGCTTTTAAATGATTTGCCACTTGAAAATAAATATACTGATTCAAGGATGCTTGTTTTTCCGGATCCATTAGGACCGTAAAAAAAATTTATACCTGGAGATAAATTAAGAACAATATTATCAAAACACCTAAAATTATTAATAGAAATTTTTGTTAGTGGCACTATTATATTAGAAGCGGCATTACAACATATTTAAGATCATCTGAGTTAGGATCTGTAATTAAGCAGCTTTTGTCAGATCCAAAAAAATTGATCTCGATTCTTTCTGAATCGATAGTTGAAAGGATTTCTTGTAAATAATTTACATTAAATGCTATGTCAATTTCTTCACCCTTATAATCACAGTTTATATTTTCTTCACCTTGTTCTTTCTCTGGATTATTAGCAGAAATATTAATTGTATTTTTATTTGTTAAAATCCTTACTCCTTTATATTTTTCGCTAGATAAAACACTAACTCTACTCAGACTGTTTGAAAAAACCTTTCTATCAATTACTAAAAGAGAGCTTTCGCCAGATGGGATTACCTGCTCATAGTCAGGAAACTTTCCCTCAATCAACTTGCTGATAAATGTAGTACCAGACATATTAGCTGCTATTGATGTTTGTCCAAGCTTGATAATAACATTCTCTGTCCCGTCCCCAACCAACTTCCCAATTTCATTAATTGACTTTCTTGGAACGATTCCATTTATTGATTCTGAAGACGCTTCGTTTAAAGACGTTTTTGCAAGAGCAAGTCTGTGAGCGTCTGTTGCGACAGTTGTAATTGATTTATCATCAATTAAAATATATAGGCCGTTTAAATAATGTCGCCAGTC
>CESP01087510.1_pt1 | contig 11096 bp, 13 predicted proteins | sample 531211 | NCBI WGS metagenome assembly CESP01 (sample SAMEA2622074, study PRJEB7988) | marine metagenome | biome: marine biome (ENVO:00000447); feature: surface water layer (ENVO:00002042); material: "saline water (ENVO:00002010), including plankton (ENVO:xxxxxxxx)" | depth 5 m | reverse complement strand
AATTAAATGTCTAAAATTGATAAAAAAAAACTACCTAGTCGTCATACCTCTTTAGGACCTGATAGAGCTCCACATAGATCTTTTTATTATGCTATGGGAGAAACCGAACAGGATGTTGCAAAGCCCTTTGTGGGAGTAGTGTCCACTTGGAATGAAGCTGCACCGTGCAATACAGCTTTAATGAGACAAGCTCAGTCAGTAAAAAAAGGAGTAAAACAATCTGGTGGAACACCAAGAGAATTTTGTACAATAACTGTAACAGATGGTATTGCTATGGGACATGAGGGAATGAAATCTTCTTTAATTTCTAGAGAAGTTATAGCAGACTCAGCAGAATTAACAGTCCGTGGGCATTGTTATGATGCTTTAGTAGGAATTGCAGGTTGTGATAAATCTTTACCAGGCTTAATGATGTCGATGTTGAGATTAAATGTTCCGAGCGTATTTATTTACGGTGGTTCAATATTGCCAGGAAAATTTAAAGGTAAAGATGTTACAGTCGTAGACGTATTTGAGGCAGTTGGAAAACATTCTTCAGGTAAAATGTCTTCTGCAGAGCTAAGAGAGTTGGAATTAGTAGCTTGTCCAAGCGCTGGAGCTTGCGGAGGACAATTCACCGCAAATACAATGGCTTGTGTTTCAGAGGCAATAGGATTGGCTTTACCTTACTCTGCTGGAACACCAGCTCCATATGAAGAGAGGGATAAATATGCTTTTGAGAGCGGTCAAGCAGTTATGAATTTATTGGAAAAAAACATTAAACCAAGAGCGATAGTTACAAAAAAATCCTTAGAAAACGCAGCTACAATTGTCGCTGCTACCGGGGGTTCAACAAATGCAGCACTTCATTTACCTGCGTTAGCAAATGAGATTGGTGTGAAATTTGATTTAATGGATGTTGCAAAAATATTTAAAAAAACTCCTTATCTTGCAGATTTAAAGCCTGGAGGCAAATATGTTGCAAAAGATATGTGGGAGGCAGGGGGTGTACCAATGCTCCTCAAGACACTATTTGACGGTGGATATATCCACGGTGATTGTCTAACAGTTACAGGCAAAACAATGAAAGAGAATTTAAAAGATATTAAATTTAATAAGAATCAAAAAGTTTTGAGAGAATATAACAAACCTTTATCACCAGATGGTGGTGTAGTTGGATTGAAAGGAAATTTAGCTCCCGAAGGTGCTATTGTAAAAATAGCAGGTTTAAAAAAATTACAATTTACTGGAAAAGCAAGATGTTTTGATAACGAGGAAGATGCAATGAAAGCAGTTCAAACAAAAAAATATAAAGATGGTGATGTAATTATAATTAGGTATGAGGGCCCAAGAGGCGGTCCAGGCATGCGGGAAATGTTATCTACAACAGGTGCAATTTATGGCCAAGGAAAAGGCGAAAAAGTTGCTTTAATAACTGATGGCAGATTCTCAGGTGCAACTAGAGGATTTTGCGTAGGGCACGTCGGACCAGAAGCTGCTCTAGGAGGACCTATTGCTTTACTTAAAAATGGAGACCAAATAGATATTGATGCCAAAAAGGGAACTATAAATGTTAGACTAACTAAAGCACAATTAATTGCTAGAAGAAGAAAATGGAAAACAAAAAAATCTCAATTTGGTTCAGGAACTTTATGGAAGTATGCTCAGACTGTAGGACCAGCTTATCTAGGAGCACCAACTCATCCTGGAAAAAAAAAAGAAGTAAAAGATTACTCTAAAATTTGATGAAAATTCGTCCAGTTATTTTATGCGGAGGAGCTGGAACTAGGCTTTGGTCTGATAATAAAAAACATCAAGCTAAACAGTTTATAGATTTTGGTGGATGGACATTATTCGGGAAGACTCTACAGAGGATTAAAAATCCATTATTTGATTATCCGATAATTAGCACAAATTCAAAGTATCTTAAAGATATTAAAAAAAACTTAATTAAAAACGGAGTCAAAAAATATAGAATAATTTTAGAGCCAGCAAAAAAAAATACAGCACCCGCAATTTTAACATCTATACTAATAAAGGAAGTCCCAGATAAACAACCAGTAATCTTTTTATCCTCTGATCATTTAATTGAAAAAAATAAAAAATTTAATTTTGAAATAAAGAGGCATAAAAAGTTTCTTAGTGATGAAAATATTTTTATTTTTGGAATTAAACCTAACTCAATTTCCGATCAATTTGGTTATTTTACAACAAAAAAAAACAAAAATTTAAAACAAGTTTCGAGATTTATAGAAAAACCAAATTTAACCAAAGCTAAAAAAATTATCAAAAAAGGCGGATACTGGAACTCAGGTATGTTTTATTTGAGAAAAGACTCATTGATAAATAATTTTAAAAAATATCAAAAAAAAATTTATAATAATTCTTTATTATCAATTAACAAAGGTAAATTTAAAAATAATATTTATTATCTTAACAAAAAAGCTTTTATCAAAAACCCTTCTAAATCTTTTGATTATGCGATATTAGAAAAAACTAAAAAAATTAATGCCATTAAACTAAATATACAATGGTCAGATTTAGGAAGTTGGAAAGAAATTCTTTTAATGTTTAAAAAAAAAAAAAATAAATACTTTAAAAAAAAGAATGTTTTTTATAGACCTTGGGGAAGTTTTACAAACTTATACAATGGTAATAATTTTTTAATAAAAGAGATAATTGTGAAACCCAGTGGTATTCTAAGTTTGCAGAAACACTTTCATAGATCTGAACACTGGGTTGTTACTCAAGGTAAGCCAAAAATCACTTTGAATAATAAGTCATTTGCAAAAAGACCAAACGAAACTATTTATATTCCCAAGGGAGCTATTCATAGAATTGAAAACCTTAACAAAGAAATAGTAAAAATTATGGAAGCCCAGATAGGTTCAATTTTGAGAGAAACTGATATTGTTAGATATAAAGATATTTACGGAAGAGCTAATTAATTTCTAATTCTATAGGTGTATGATCAGATGGCTTTGTTTTTGATCTAGGATTTTTATTTATATGGATAGATACGATGTTATCTAATAAATTATTAGATAATAAAAAATGATCTATTCGCATTCCATAATTCTTTTGCCATGAGCCAGCAAAATAATCCCAAAAAGTATATTCTTGTTTATTTTTATTTTTACTACGATAGACATCTTTAAAGCCCAAGTTTAGTAATTCACGGAACTTTTTTCTTATTTCTAATTTACCAAGAGCGTCATTTTCATATCTTTTAAAGTTGTAAACGTCTATTTCTTCTGGAATTATATTAAAATCACCAGCGATCAAAATATTTGAATTAACATTAAGCTCCTTTTTTATTCTTAGTATAAATTTTTTTAGCCAATTTTTTTTATATTCATATTTTTCAGTGTCTATAGGATTTCCATTTGGTACATAAATATTGATTAAATTTATTTTCTTTTTTTTTACCAAAATTTCCCCCGAAATAATTCTTGACTGATTATATTCATCCTTAATTAAATTTTTTTTTATATTCCCGATTTTTACTTTAGAGAGAATAGCTACGCCATTATAACTTTTTTGCCCAAAAACATGTGAGTCATATCCCTTATTTTTAAAATCTTTAAATGGAAAATTTTCATCTTGCGCTTTAATTTCTTGAAGTAATAAAATATCTGGGGTTGATTTTTTAATATAATCTAGAATATTAGTAATTCTGGCTCTTACTGAATTTACGTTCCACGAAACTATTTTCATTAAACTGAAAAAGACAGACCACAACCGCAAGAAGAGGAAGCTTTAGGATTATTTATTGAAAAAGACTCGCCAATCATTTCTTTCTTAAAATCTACTGTTGAGCCAGCAATAATTTCGAGAGATTGTTTATCAATTACTGCTTTGTTGAACAAAATATCATCTTTTTCTATTTTATCATCAAAGTTAAATTTATATTTAAATCCAGAACAACCGCCGCCTTGAACAGAGATTCTAAAATATTTTTTAGCCTCACTTCTTGTAATTTTTTCTATCTGGCTTTTTGCTCTTGATGTAAATTCTAATTTTTTTTCCATTATTATCTAGTATATAATCTATATAACTATCATGCAAAAAAATTCAATCCAATTACTATCTAAATTAGCAGTACCATTGCTATCTAAAGGAAGATTTTACAAAGAAAAAAAAACTTTGTTAAGAACTGATTTTCAAAGAGATAGAGATAGAATTATACACTCCACAGCTTTTCGGAGACTTAAACATAAAACACAAGTTTTTGTAAATACATCTGGAGATCATTTTAGAACGAGAATTACTCATTCTTTAGAGGTAGCCCAAATAGCTAGGACATTATGCAAATTTTTTAATCTAAACGAGGATCTATGTGAAACTCTTAGCTTAGCGCATGATTTAGGCCACACTCCATTTGGTCACGCAGGAGAAGAAGCTCTTAATAATTGTATGAAAAAATTCGGTGGATTTGACCATAATATACAAACATTAAGAATAATTTTATTCTTAGAGAATAGATACTATGAATTTAAAGGTCTAAATTTAACTTTTGAAACATTAGATGGACTTTTAAAACACAATGGACCAATTAAGAATCACAAGAAATATAATAAAATATTAGGAAAAAATTATTTTAAGAATAAAATTAATTTTTCATCAAGGCCTTCTTTAGAAGCTCAAATAGCAGCAATATCAGATGATATAGCTTATAATAGTCACGATCTTGAAGATGGTTTAAAGTCTAATTTATTTAAACTTAAAGATCTTGAGAATATTCCAATTTTAAAAACTATTATTTTTAAACATAAAAAAAAAATCAAAAATTATTCAATAGATTTAATAATAAGACAAATAATAAGAGATATAATTAATGAAATGGTTAGAGATATAATATTAACTACTCAAAAAAATATAAAAAATAATAAAATTAAAACTTTAAATGACGTTTATAATTCAAAGTATCCAATAGTGTGTTTTTCAAGAAAAATGAAACTATTTGATAAAAAAATAAAAAATTTTCTAAGAAAAAAAATGTATTATCATAAAAATGTTAAAATAAATACAAATCAAGGAAAAAAAATTATTAGTAAATTATTTAAGTCTATTAAAGAAAATCCTAAGAGATATATAAATGTTAGTAAGTATGATAAATCAAATATTTTAAGATCTATATGTGATTTTATAGCTGGAATGACTGATAGATATGCAATAAATCTTTATAAAAAGATTAAATGAATATATTTGAAAATTATTTATCAAAAATAATTAATATAGTAGAGTCTAACAAGGATTTACTAGGCTTAGAAAATTCAAGGAATTTACACAATATAAATTTGGAAGTCCCTCCAGAACATTTTAATTTTGATTTGTCCACAAATATTTCATTGGTTCTAGCAAAAAAAAATAATCTTAACCCAATGGATCTAGCGAATAAAATAAAAGATTTACTTCTTGCAAAAATAGGTGAATTTCAGAAAATTGAAATTGCCGGGCCTGGTTTTCTGAATATTAAATTTTCAAAACAGGGCATAGTTCATAATATCAATAATATTTTTCAAAATCGAGAAAGTTATGGTTCAAAGAAATCAAAAGAGACTTATATTATAGAATTTGTTTCTGCAAACCCTACTGGCCCAATGCATGTTGGTCATTGTAGAGGAGCAATTTTCGGAGATGTACTTTCTAATTTATTATTATTCAATGGAAACAAAGTTATTAAAGAATATTATATTAATGACTACGGAAATCAGATAATAAATTTTGTTAAATCTGTATTTTTAAGAATTAAAGAAATTAAATTTAAGGAAAAATTTATTCCATCCGAAGATCTTTATCCAGGTAATTATATTAAAGAAATTGCGCAAAATATTTTAGCAAAAAATAAAAATATAAAATTCGATAATTTTGAGAGCTGTTTTGAAATATTAAAAAAAATATCATTAGAAAAATCTATGAATTTAATTAAGATGGATCTCAAACAGCTAGGTATAATTCATGATAATTTTTTTTCTGAAACAGAATTGGTTAATAAGAATTTGGTTAAAAAAGCAGTTGCTAAACTTAAAAAAAAAGATCTTATTGTTGAAGGGTATCTAGAGCCACCAAAAGGAGAAAATTCCAAGGATTGGAAAAAAATTAAAAGATTAATTTTCAAATCAACAGAATTCGGCGATGATAATGATAGAGCCTTACAAAAAAACGATGGTTCTTGGACATATTTTGCAAATGATGTTGCATATCATTCAGACAAAATTAACAGAAAATTTAAAAATTTAATTAATATACTCGGCGCCGACCACACAGGTTATGTAAAAAGAATAACCGCAGCAGTTTCTGCTTTATCGGATAAAGAGGCTAAACTAAATTGCAAAGTTTGTCAGTTAGTTAAACTTTATAAAGACGGCAAACCATTTAAAATGTCAAAAAGATTAGGAGAATTCATATCTGTCCAAGATCTTCTAAAAGAGGTGAATAAAGACTCAATTAGATTTATGATGTTAAATAGAAGTCATGATGCAGAAATAGATTTTGATTTTGATAAAGTTAAAGAAAAAACAAAAGATAATCCAGTATTTTATGTTCAATACGCTTATGCAAGAATTAATTCAATAGTTAGAAAATTAAATAGAAATTTAAAAGATGATATTCTTATTGATCAAAAATCATTTTTACCAAACAAATATGAGGAAAAAATTTTAAGGAAAGTTTTTGAGTGGCCTAAAATAATAGAATCAGCTTCTTATAAATTAGAACCTCATAAAATTCCCTTTTATTTGTATGATCTCTCGAATTTATTTCACTCATACTGGAGTAAGGGTAATGAGGATGAAAAATTTAGATTTATTGAGAATAATAAATTAAAAAGACAAGAAACTTTGATCTTTATTAATTTAATTTCAATTGTGATAGAAAATGGAATGAATATTCTAGGAGTATCTCTTCCAAAAAAAATGTAATGAACAAAGCTCTAAACACATTAATGTTAATTCTGGTAATTTTTTTTATTGTAAGTATTTTTAAGCATTATTCTTCTAAAGAAAATATCGGTGCTAAAAATTATAATCGATCAAATATAAATCAAATTTTAAAAGAAAAAATTTATGATTTACCAATTTTGGCTAATGACACCAACAATGTTATAGAGTTTAATGACGCTATTAAAACAGATTTTAAAAACGAAAAAAAAAGAAGCTTTTGGAAATTGTTGAATAAATGAAGTGTAAAGCTTTAATAATCAGTATAAAGGGAACAAAACTGTCCACCCGAGAAAGATTTCTTCTCTCAAAAGAAAAGCCCTGGGGAATAATTTTATTTAGTAGAAATTTAAAGTCACTAAAGCAAATAAAAAAACTAACATCGCAGATAAAAAAAATTACTAAAAACAATCATTTTCCAATTCTTATTGATGAAGAGGGTGAAACTGTTAGTAGATTGAAAAGCCTAATTAATCATAACTTAAATGCTAGTTTTTTTGGCAAATTATATGAAAAAGATAAAACTTTTTGCTCGAATATCTATAAACAATACATCCACTCATTGTGTAAAGTTCTTATAAGGGTTGGTATTAACATAAATACAATTCCTGTTCTTGACATATTAAGACTAAACACGAGTAAAATCATTGGGAAAAGGAGTTTTTCTAAAAATAAGAATATTGTGAAAGATCTAGGTCAACTGACAATCAAATATTTACATCAAAATAAAATTGCTGGAGTAATAAAACATATACCTGGACATGGAGCAGCTGTTTCAGATAGTCATTTGAAAACACCGAAAGTAAAATTAAGCAAAAAAGAACTTAATGAAGTTGATTTTTACCCATTCAAATCTTCAAAAGCAAAATTTGCCATGACAGCACACATTCTTTACTCAAAATTAGATAATAAAAATGTTGCTACTTTATCAAGTAAAATCATAAAGAATAAAATTAGAAAAAAAATTAGATTTAAAGGGATTTTAATATCAGATGATATTTCAATGAAAGCTTTAAAATATGATTTATTAGTAAATGCAAAAAAATCTTTAGAGGCAGGTTGTAACTTAGTTCTTTATTGTGCTGGAAATATAAACGACAACTTTAAATTGATTAAGTCATTACCTTATATAGACCGTTTTACCTCACAAAAAACATCGGAATTTTTTAAATTTTTGAGGTAAAATTGATAATGGAATCAAAAATAGATAATAAAATTTCAGTAAATATACCTAATTATAATGGTCCATTAGAAGTTCTTTTAGACCTAGCTAAAACTCAAAAAGTCGATTTAGCAGAAATTTCTATCACAAAACTTGCTGATCAATTTCTTGAATTTATCAAAAATCAAAAGAATTTAAATTTAGAAACTGCTACTGAATTTCTCTTAATGGCAACTTGGTTAGCTTATCTAAAATCAAAGTTATTGCTACCAGACGATGCCGAAGATGATTTTAAGGCATTAGAAGTTGCGGAAAAACTTAAGTTGCAATTAAAAAAATTGGAGCTAATAAGAATTTTATCTGATCAAATGCTACAAAAAAAAAGATTAGGAGTTCATATTTTTACACGAGGTATGAAAGGCGGTATTAAATCAATTAATACACCTATTTATGACATTTCTCTGTACGAATTGCTTAAAACATATTCTAATATTAAAATGCATAAGACTTTTCAAAATATAAATATTCCGAAATTACCAGTATTTACAACTGAAGAAGGAATAAAACGAATTAAAAATAATCTTGATAGTATTAATGATTGGAGAGATCTTATGGATCTTATTCCTAAATTTTACTCTGACAACAAAATGAAAAAAACAGGTATCGCTGGTATTTTTGCAGCTAGTTTAGAACTTACAAAAGAGGGCATAGTATCTGTTTCTCAAAAAAATATGTTTGATAAATTAATGATAAAAAAATCGTAATATGAAAAATAAAAAAGAAGATAATATAATTAACTTTCCTGCTTCACCGTCAAAGCTTGAAAGACAAATTGAAGCTATTCTTTTTGCAGCATCTGAACCATTAGATTTAGAAACTATTGAAAAAAGAGTTCGTACAACTATAAATTTAAAAAAAACATTAGAAAATCTTCAACAATCTTACAAAAAAAGAGGGATAAATCTGGTCTGTATTAAACAAAAATGGTCTTTTAGAACAGCAGATGATTTGTCTAAATTAATGGCTTTGCAAAAGTCTACACAAAAAAAATTATCAAAAGCAACCGTAGAAACTTTAGCGATTATTGTTTATCATCAACCAGTTACAAGATCAGAAATAGAGGAAATTAGGGGTGTTTCGTTTGCAACAAATACATTAGAGATATTGTTAGAGTTAGACTGGGTAAGACCGGCAGGTAGAAAAGATGTGCCAGGAAAACCTATTCAGTATGCCACTACCGAAAATTTTCTAAATCACTTTAATATTCAAAAATTGTCTGATCTGCCAACAATTGATGAGTTGGGCTCCGCAGGCCTTATTGATACATCTAGCATTGATAAAACTATTTTTGGTACAGGAAAATTCTTTAAAGAACAGTCTATATCTGAAAAACAGAATATTTATGAAGACATAGATGATGCTATTAAAAAGGCCCCAGAAGAGGAAAAATAAATATATTTATTTAAGCATTTTTATTGTATATATTTGAATATATGGGAATTAGTTTCTGGCAAATAGCTATAGTAGTAGTACTTGTTGTTTTGCTCTTTGGAAGGGGAAAAATTTCAAGTTTAATGGGTGACGTGGCAAAGGGGATAAAAAGTTTCAAAAAAGGTATGTCTGATGACTCATCTGTTAACAATCAAGATGATAGTTCAAAGTCAGAAAATTCTGACACTGAAAATAAATAATCAAAATGCCTCAAATTGGTTGGTTAGAGATTTTATCAGTAGTAATTATCGCAATATTAGTTTTAGGACCCAGGGAGTTTCCAATAGCATTAAAAAAAATTGGATCATATGTTGGTAAATTTAAGAATACTTTAAGTAGTATTCAGAGAGAAGTCTCTACAGCAACTAAAGACATAGATATAGACAAAGAAGCTACATTAAAAAAAAATAATAACGATAAAAAAAAAGATCAAAATGGCTGATAGCAACTCATTCACCAGTCATTTTGTTGAGTTAAGGTCGAGACTTTTAAACTCACTAATTTTTATTTTTATAGCTTTTGTAATCTCTTATATTTTTGCAGACCATATTTATGAATTTTTAGTTGAACCTTATGCAAATGCAGTCAAGAACGATCAAATTTCTAGGCGTCTTATCTTTACTGCTTTACATGAAACATTTATAGCTTACTTGAAAGTTGCTTTTTTTACTGCAGTTTTTTTAGGGAGCCCAGTTTTGCTAATTCAAATTTATAAATTTATTGCACCAGGTCTTTATAAAAATGAAAAAAGAGCCATTCTTCCATATCTCGTATCAACACCAATACTTTTTTTATTTGGAGGACTTTTAGTATACTATCTGGTTATGCCTCTAGCGATAAAATTTTTTTTAACTTTTGAAACTTTAGGCTCTAATAATAGTCTTCCTATACAGCTCGAGGCAAAAGTAAATGAGTACTTGTCACTTATAATGAGATTAATTTTTGCATTTGGTATAAGTTTTCAATTACCAATATTACTCAACCTATTAGCAAGAATAGGAGTAGTAAACTCAGAGTATCTTAAGACAAGAAGGAGATATGTAATTGTAATAATTTTCGCTCTAGCTGCAATTTTAACTCCTCCAGACCCTATTACCCAAGTTGGACTAGCAATACCTTTATTATTACTTTATGAATTATCTATACTCACAGTGAGATTCACTGAAAGAAAAAAAGAAAAATTAGAAGATGCATAATTTAAAAGACTTAAGAAAAAATTTTAAGATTTATAAGAAAAAACTATCTGATAGAAATTTTGATTTAAAATTCGACTTATTCGAAAAGTTAGATAAAGATAATAGAAAACTAATAAGTGAAAAAGAAAAACTTGAGCAAGAAAAGAAAATACTATCAAAATCAAAAGATAAATCAAATTTTGAAAAATCAAAAAAAATCTCAGAAGAAATATCAAAAATTTCTGATAAACAAATTATTGCTGAAAATAAATTAAATAATTTGTTATATATCATACCAAATTTAGCATCAGATGATGTTCCAATCGGCAAAGATGCAAAATCTAATAA
>CESP01063347.1_pt1 | contig 11109 bp, 11 predicted proteins | sample 531211 | NCBI WGS metagenome assembly CESP01 (sample SAMEA2622074, study PRJEB7988) | marine metagenome | biome: marine biome (ENVO:00000447); feature: surface water layer (ENVO:00002042); material: "saline water (ENVO:00002010), including plankton (ENVO:xxxxxxxx)" | depth 5 m | reverse complement strand
TCAAAATGGTTAACACTTGAGGTAGGAAAGCCATTAACAGAGGGTCCGGGAGAAATAGGTGGTGCAGCAGATATTTTTGAATGGAATTCTGAAGAAACTAAAAGAATATTTGGAGAAATAAATCAAAGTCGATTTCCAAATACCCGAATTCACGTTATGTATCAGCCGGTAGGAGTTGTTGCGGCTTTGGTTCCGTGGAATTTTCCAGTTATTCTTGCCTCAAGAAAAATTTCAACTGCTTTGGCGGCAGGGTGTTCAGTTATAGTTAAACCAGATGTAATAACACCAGGGAGTGTTATGGAAATTGTTGATATTTGTAGAGAAGCAGGAGTTCCTCCAGGAGTAGTAAATTTGTTATCAGGTGATCCAGCTGGAATTTCTGAGGAATTAATACAGTCTGATGTTATTAAAAAAATTTCTATCACTGGATCAACAAGAGTTGGTAAATTAATTCTCAAACAAGCTGCTGACAAAGTCCAAAGAGTAACAATGGAATTAAGTGGTCACTCACCATTCATTGTTTTTGATGATGTAGATTTAAATCAAGTTACAGATATGGCAATAACTTCAAAATTTAGGAACAACGGTCAAGTATGTATTTCACCTAATAGATTTTATATTCACGAAAAGAAAAAAGATGAATTTGCAAGTTTAATGGTTGAAAAAACAAAAAAACTAAAAATAGGAAATGGTATGGATAAAGATACATTACTAGGTCCTTTATGTACTAAACAGAGGTTAGATGGGGTTGAAAAATTGGTGGAAACTACAAAAAAAGAAGGTGGTAAAGTCTTGCTTGGTGGCAAAAGAGCAGCAAACTTTAACAAAGGATATTTTTATGAGCCAACAATATTCGATAATATAAAAGATGATTTTACTGTTATGAAAGAGGAGCCGTTCGGTCCAATAGTTCCTATATTAACTTTTAAAGATTTCGATGAAGTAATGGAAAGAGCAAATAATAATGATCTGGGTTTATGTAGTTATGTTTACACAACTGATTTGAAAAAAGCTAATAAAGCATCTGAACAACTAGAATCTGGTTGTGTTGCAGTAAACACTCCTGTTGTAGCTGTAGCAGAAGCACCTTTTGGTGGAATTAAACAAACTGGGTATGGAAGAGAAGGTGGTTCAATGGCAATTAAAGACTATTTAAATATAAAATATACTCATTTTGGAATCTCATACGAATGAGAAAAAATAAACTTAAAGAACTTTTCAAAACAGGCAAACCAATAATCAACAGTTGGTTAGCAGTTCCAAGTTCTTTTTCAGCTGAATTGATGGCTAATCAAGGATGGGATTCTTTAACAATAGATATGCAGCATGGCCTTGTAGATTATCCTAATGCGGTAAATATGTTACAGACAATTTCAACTACTGAAACGACTCCAATGGCAAGAGTTAATTGGAACGAACCAGGCCAGATTATGAAAATTTTAGATGCAGGTTGTTATGGTGTTATTTGTCCAATGGTGAGTAATAGAAAAGAGGCAGAAAAATTTGTTAAAGCATGTCAATATCCACCAAATGGATACAGAAGTTTTGGACCAATTAGGGCATCAATTTATGGCGGAAGCGATTATGCAAAACACGCTGACAAGGAAATACTAAAATTAGCGATGATTGAAACAAAAGAAGCTTTAGAAAAACTTGATGAAATCTTAGACACACCTAATTTAGATGGTATTTACATCGGTCCAGCTGATTTAAGTTTAGCTGTAGGAGAAGACCCGGGTTTTGATAAATCTGAAAATACAAAAGCTTATAAAGAAATTCTTAGAATTCTTGATGCTGCGAAAAAAAGAAATTTATTAGCAGGACTTCACAATGGAACGCCTGAATATGCTTTAAAAATGATAACTAAAGGTTTTAATTTAGTTACAGTTGGTTCAGATAGTAGATACATTGGATCAGGAGCAAAATCTGATTTAGAGAAATTAAAAGGTGTAAAAAAAAAAGATACAGAAGGATATTAAATATAGATGTTTTATGTCTATATGCTTAAGTCGAAAAGCTCCAAACCCATTACATATGTTGGTTACACAAATAATTTAAAAAGCAGACTCAATCTTCATAATTCAGGTAAAGGGGCTAAATTTACAAGAGGAAGACAGTGGAAATTAATATACAAAGAAATATTTAAATCAAAAAAAGAAGCAATTTCTAGAGAATATTATATAAAGAATAATAGAACTTTAAGAAATAAAATTAGAACAAAACATTTGTGAAAATAGGAATTTTACTACCTTATAAAGAAAACTTTTCACCTGAGTATCCTGGTGCAGTATCTTTATTTGTATATGAAACTAGTAGAAAAAGTAAATATAAAAAAAATATAGTTGTTTTTGGGAATACAAATTTTAGTAAAAGTTTCAATATCAAATATACAAATATAAATTTAAGTAAAAATATTTTAAGTAGCCAAACGAAAGACTATGTGAATAAATTTATTATTCTTCAAAAAAAATATAATTTTTCAATAATAGAAGTACACAATAGACCCAGCTATATTAAACAATTGAACGAAAAAATTCCTAAAAGTATATTTTCACTTTATTTTCATAATGATCCACTTTCAATGGATGGATCAAAAACAATTAAAGAAAGAAAAAAACTTTTAAAAATATGTTACAAAATAATTTTCAATAGTAATTGGTCAAAAAAAAGATTTTTAGAGGGTTTAGAAAATAAATTTGTAAATAGCAACAAACTAGCTGTTTTTTTTCAATCAGCAAAAAAGAGCAATTTAAGTGTTATCAAAAAGAAGAAAAATTGGATCACTTTTGTTGGAAAGTTAAATAAAGCCAAAGGTTACGATATTTTTGCTCAATCTATAAAACAAGTATTGAAACGATTCCCTCAGTGGAAAGCTAAAATCATTGGTGATGAAAAAAGAGAAAAAATTGAACTAATTGATAAAAATGCAGATCTTCTCGGGTTTGTTAATCACAATGAAGTTTTAAAAGTTTTTAAAAAATCAAGCATAGCTGTGGCTTGTTCTCGTTGGGAAGAGCCTTTTGGCAGAACTAGCTTAGAAGCCTCTGCAAATGGTTGTGCTGTTATCATAACCAATAAAGGTGGGTTACCAGAAACAATTACAAATGCAAGAATTTTAACAAGACTTTCGGTAAAGAATTTAACTAAAGAAATATCGAGATTAATATTAAATAAAGATCTTAGAAAAAAATTACAAACTTTATCAATCAAAAATTTCTATCTTACACATAAATATGTTACGAAAATGATTGATAATTACAGAGATGAAAAATTACAGTTAAAAAAGATTTTCTATACAAAAAAGATAAGAAATTCATTACGAATACTACATATCACTAATTTTAATGAGAGATTAGATGGAAGACTTTTTTTCAATACTGGTAGAAGAATTAATAATGGTTTTATCAGGCAAGGTCATAGTGTTCTTGGTTTTAGTGATAGAGATATTCAAAAATATTATAAATCTTTTAGAGATATAAAAGGAGCCAAAACCCTAAATGATAAGTTAAAAAAAACATGTTACAATTATAAACCTGATTTAATTGTATTAGGCCATGCCGACTTAATTTCAAAAGACCAAATTTCAGAACTAAAACGTGACTATCCGAATACTAAATTTTGTCAGTGGTTTTTAGATCCATTAAATAAAAATGGCCCTGATTTTGAGAGAAATAAACAAAGAATTTTAGATAAAATTAATGTAGTAGACTCATCTTTTCTTACAACAAGCCCTGATGTATTAAATTTTTTAAAAAATAATAATAGTTTTTATATTCCTAATCCAAGTGATAAATCTTTTGAAACATTAAATAACTTTAATAAATCGTGTAACGTAGATGTTTTTTTTGCATTAAGTCATGGAGTTCACAGAGGGGTACTAAAGACAGGTAAAATTGATGATCGAATACTATTTTTAAATGATCTTAAGAATAATACACCTAATGTAAAATTCGATATTTATGGTGTAGATAAAATCCAACCGATATGGGCAGATCATTATTTTAAAACAATATCCAACGCAAAAATGGGTCTAAATCTTAGTAGGGGAGAAGCAATCAAATATTATAGTAGCGATAGAATTACGCAAATTGTTGGGAATGGACTTGTTTGTTTAATAGATGAAAAAACTGATTATAAAAATTTCTTTAATAACGATGAGATGGTCTTTTATAAAAATGTAAATGATCTATCAGAAAAAATTACAAAAATTTCATCAGATGAAAAACTAAGAAAAAAAATTGCTAAAAACGGTAAAAGAAAATATATGAAATACTTTAATTCTGATCTTGTTTCAGAATATATTATAGATAAAACATTAGATATTAAATCAAATAAAAAGTATTTATGGGAAAAGTAAAGAAAGCATTAATCACAGGAATTACAGGTCAAGATGGTTCATATTTAGCTGAATTTCTCTTAAAAAAAAAATATAAAGTTTTTGGTTTTGTTAGACGTGTTGCTTTAGAGGATGAAAATCACAGACTTTGGAGAATAAGAGATTTTAAAAATAAACTCAATTTATCAAGTGCTTCTTTAGAGAGTTATGCGAGCATTGTTAAAATTATTCAAAAAATTAAGCCAGATGAAATTTACCATTTAGCAGCTCAAAGTTATGTAAGCTATTCATTCGAAGATGAATTTTCTACATTAAATACAAATATTAATGGTACACATTACATTCTTTCCGCAATAAAAGAGTTTTCTCCAAAAACAAAATTTTATTTTGCAGCTTCTTCAGAAATGTTTGGAAAAGTGAGAAAAACTCCTCAAAACGAGTTAACACCTTTTTATCCTAGATCTTCATACGGAATTTCAAAAGTAGCTGGTTTTGAATTAACAAGAAACTACAGAGAAGCTTACAATATGTTTGCTTGTTCAGGTATATTGTTCAATCACGAGTCTCCACGTAGAGGATTTGAATTTGTTACAAGGAAAATATCTTTTGCTGTAGCTAGAATAAAATTAGGAGTACAAAAAAAATTATATCTTGGTAATATTAACTCCAAAAGAGACTGGGGCCATGCTAAAGATTATATCAAGGCAATGTGGTTAATGTTACAAAAAAAATCTCCAAATGATTATGTTATAGGAACAGGCAAAACACACTCTGTAAAAGAATTTATTAAAATTGCTTTTGAACATGTCAATCTTAAATATAGTAGTTATATTAAAATCGACAAAAAGCTCTTTCGCCCTTCCGAGGTTGATTTATTGAAAGCTGATTTTTCAAAAGCAAAAAAAGAACTTAAATGGAAACCGGAAATTCCATTTAAGAAATTAGTAACAGATATGGTTGACTCAGATATAAAATTTATTAAAGACAACTATAGGAATGAATAACTACCTTTTTTTCAGAACTGATCGAATTGGAGATTTTTTAGTAAGTGCAATACTATTAAATTCCATAAAAAGAAATGACGAGAAATCTCATATAACTATTGTTTGTTCAAAAAAAAATTTTTTTTATGTCAATTCATTGAAATTTGTTGATGAAGTTTATTTATATCCTGACAAATTTATTGAGAAAATTTTTTTTTTTCTAAAATTAAATAAAAGAAATTATAATCTTATAGGTGCTTTAGACGGAAAGAAAAGATCAATTTATTTTTCAATTTTTTTAAAATCTCAAATCAAAATTTTAATGACAACCAAATTTTTATTTAAAAAAATATTTAAATTATTTTTTTCTAATATTTTTTATTTTAACGAGATAAAAAGTAAGCAGGATGAAATTCTTAAAGTACTAAACTTATTAAATATGTCCTTTATAGAAGAAGATATGTTTTTTTTAAAAAAACATAATATTTTATCAAAAAAAATAAAAAAAATTTCCAATTATCTAATATTTCATTTTGATGAAAAATGGATTTTTGATACTTACATTAAAAAATATAAATCAATAGAGCCAAATCTAGATGATTTTAAATTATTTATAAAAAAAATTTTAGAAAATACTGAAAAAAATCTTGTTATTACCACCGGTAAAAATGAAAATCATATAATTAGAGGATTTAAAAGAAATCTCATAAAAATTAATGAAAATTTATATGAAAAGGATCTTAATAATAAAGTGATCCATTTGTACACAAATCTGGATTTTTTTGATTTGAAATATTTAATTAAAAATTGCGAATATTTGATAACTTGTCATGGAGCTACTACTCACTTGGCAAACGCATTTAACAAAAAAATCTTTGATATATTTGATATATCACAAGAAACCTTTTACAAAAAATGGAACTCACATATGAAAAATTATACTTTTTTTTACCGAGAAAATTTCAAGAGTTTAAATGTTAAAATACTTTCTAAAATATGAATTTTCTCAACAAATTTAATAACATTAAAAATATCAGATATAAATCTTTTGAATTCACTTTAAATCTTTGTCAAAAGAGAAAATTAAAAAATATAGTAGAGACAGGTACATCTAGAGGAAAAATCAAGTTTTTCTTTTTTAGAAAATATAATTGGAAAGATGGGATGAGTACAATCATGTTTGCAGAATATGCTAAATATATGAATGGCGTCTTACACACATGTGATATATCAGCAAATAATATTCAAAATGCAAAAAAATTTACCTCTAATTTAAAAAAATTTATTTATTTTTATGTAAATGATAGTGTTGAATTTTTAAACAATTTTTCCAGTAAGATTGATTGTTTATATCTTGACTCTTTTGACGGTCATGACTCTATTAAAGCATCTGAACACCAACTTAGAGAGGCTAGAGCATCAATAGACAAATTACATAATAATTCGTTAGTATTACTCGACGACAAAGGAGCTAAGACAAATTTATCAATAGATTATTACATAAGAAACGGATATTTCGTACTATACGAAAGTAAAAATCAAATTCTTTTATCGAAAAATAATAATGTAATTTGAAACAAAAATGATAAATTAGATTTTACTTTACATTAATTTAATTATGAAAATTTTTTACGGAAAAGCTGTATATGGAACGGAAGAGATTAAAGCATCTTTAAACGTTCTTAAAAAAAAATCATTAACTTTAATAGATGGACCCTCTGTAAAAAGTTTAGAAAAGAAGATAGCGTCAACATTTGGAAAAAGATTTGGATTAATGGTAAATTCAGGTTCTTCAGCCAATTTATTAGCTTTAGCTTCTTTAGAGTTAAAAAAAGGAAGTGAAATTATCACCCCTACATTGACTTTTTCTACTACTGTAGCTCCTATTTATCAGCTTGGATTAGTTCCACATTTTATAGATGTTGGAAAGAATACTTTTGTCGTAAACATTGAACAAATAAAAAAGGCAATTAACAAAAAAACAAAGGCTATTATTATTCCAAATTTAATTGGTAATGTACCTGATTGGAAAAAGATATATTCTATTTGTAGAAATTATAATTTAAAAATTATTGAGGACTCTGCTGATACTATCGGATATAAAGTAAATGGATCATCATTAGGATCATATTCTAATATCACTACAAATAGTATGTACGCTTCACATATAATTACAGGAGCTGGTTTTGGTGGAATGGTCTGTTTCAATGATAAAAAATTATATGAAAAAGCAAAATTGTTAAGGGGTTGGGGAAGATCGTCTGCTGTTTTTAATGAGTCTGAGGGAATAAATAAAAGATTTAATACAAAAGTGGACGGTATTCCATATGACGGGAAATATATTTTTCACGATATTGGCTATAATTTTTTACCTTCTGAGATATCAGCAGCTTTTGCTCTGGAACAATTGAAAAAACTTCCTAAAAATATAAAGATTAGAGTAAAAAACTTTGAAAAATTGAAAAAATTTTTCAAAAATTATCCGCATTTATTTGATCTACCACAGCAACTTAAGGGACTTAAAACACCTTGGTTAGCTTATCCAATAATCATTAAAAATTCCAAAATAAATAGGCAAAAATTACAAATTTTTTTAGAAAAAAGAGGAATACAAACAAGAACAATTTTTACTGGAAATATCTTAAGACAGCCAATAATGAAGAAAAAATTTTATAAAAAGGTTAAAGATGCTGAAATTAATAGCAATAATATAATGAAAAATGGAATTTTAATAGGTTGTCATCATGGTTTAAAAAATACTGATTTGAGTTTTATTAAGAAAAATTTAAAATTATTTATTAATAAATATAATTAATCAAATAATGTCTAATTTAATTCCACCTAACCTCATAAATGATTTTTTCTCTAAAATTGAATTAATTAGACCGTCCCATCTATAATAGTATTTTATAAATCTTTTATCTTTTATAGTTTTGTAATAAAGAATTCTAAATAATATTCTAACTAAAATAGGCAAAAAATAAATATATGAAAAGATTTTACCATAATGTTTTTTATGATAGTAAAATTTAGACCATATAAAATGCCAGCTGTAAAGATTGATCAATTTTTCATTTTCAGTATCATTTTTAACTTGAACAGCTTTACCTTTTTCGTGATGAACTTTTACTTTATTTAATTGATATGCTGAATAACCATTTTTCAAAGCTCTTTTTGTATAATCTGTTTCTTCCCAATATAGGAAAAAATTATCATCGAAGCCTTTATTCTTTTTAAATATTCTTTTATTAAAGAAAATTGTAGAACCGTGGACGTTATGAATTTTTTTAATATCAAATTTCAAATTAGTTTGATAATGTCCCTTTTTTGGCGCATTTAAAAAATGGGGACCAATAACCGAAAATTTTTCTTTTAATTTTTCTGCGTAATTAAAAAAAGTGATTAATGCATTTTTATTTATTCCCTGAACATCTGGTTGTATAACGAAAAAATATTTAGTATTTATTTTTTTTGCAGCAAAATTAATTGATGATCCATATCCCATATTTTTCTTAAAATGAATTGATACATTTTTTTTATATTTAAAAATTTTTTTTAATTTTAAATCTTTTGAATTATCGATTATCAAAATTGGAGTTTCTTTTGGAATTTTATCGATAAATTTTACAAGTTTTTTTGAACTATTATATGAAATAAGTATTATTGATATTTGACTTAATTTATTTTTCATATTTTTAATTTGTTTAAGGCATTATTTTTAAATAAATTTGCATCTTTGATATATCTTCTTACCATCTCAGTAGATTTATGACCTGTCATTGCCATAATACTTCTTTCGTCTGCGCCTGACTCAGCTGCTACAGTCGCAAAACCCGATCTTAAACTATGGCCTGAAAAATTTTGATTTTCTATTCCTGCTAATTTCAAACAATCTTTGATTATTAATACTACTGATTGATCAGATAATCTATGATTGGTCAATATTGATCCTTTTGCAAATCTTCTAAATATCGGACCTTTTTTTATTTTAGATAAGTTTATCCAATTTTTTAAACTTGAAACTGGACAATATTTTTCATTATTAAAGTAGGGTAGTCCTTTTACTAAACCTTTTCCAAATTGATCTGTCTTAGATCTTCTCAGAGTAATTTTTACTCCCTCTTCGACAAAATCTAAGTCTTCACAGTCAATAGAAATTAACTCTGTTCGTCTAAATCCTCCGCCAAAACCTATGAGTATTAATGTTCTATTCCTTAATTTTTTAATTTTTTCTATTTTTTGTTCATCTATAACATTAATTATTTGTTTTAAATGATTGATTAATATAGGTTTTTTACCTATTTGAATGCTTCCTTTTTTTCTTTTAATACCCATTAAGTTTTCAATAATGACTGGATGTTTTGTATCTAGATAATGACCTTTTAACTTATGAACCACTCCAATAGATACCAGTCTTCGTCTCAAAGTGCTTATTTTTGAGTTAGCAGAGAGGTGTGTTAAATATAATGATACAACTTTTGGTTCTGTTGGCATTGAGTTAAATCCATGTTTTGCACAAAAAACACCGAAGTCTTTAAAATCAGATTTATACGCCCTCAGCGTGTTATTAGCTTTAGAGCTCTTAAGGTTTTCTAAGGTTTCCTCATGAAGCCTTTTAACGTCTGTTACTAACTCACTCATACAATTACTATTGATAACAATTAATTATCATTAGTAATATATTAAGTGATTTTAAATGTCAATAAGTATAATTTTAAAACTAATGATTAAATTTATTCTTCCTATAGTAGTATTTGTAGCTGCTGTTTACGGAATTTCCTACTTCTGGACAAACTCAAGCTCAAAAGGCAAAAAAATGATAGCTTTAGGCTTAATAATAGCCCTTTTAATAGGCATATCTTTAACAATATACTTAATTTTTGACTAATGAAATTAGTGGGTACTAAATTTCAATTAAAAATATGGGCTTATTTGAGGAAAATACCTCGTGGAAGCGTTAAAACCTACTCACAAGTGGCAAAAGGCATAGGGAAACCGCTTGCTGTGCGTGCTGTGGCTAATGCAATAGGAAAAAACCCTTATGCACCCAAAATACCTTGCCACAGAGTTGTAAGATCTGACGGGTCGCTGGGAGGGTATTCAGGCAAAGGAGGCATAAAAACTAAGAGATTTTTATTAAAAAAAGAGGGTATAAGGCTCTAGAATTGTTATTTGACGAGCGATCGGGTCTATTAGACCCTATTTCACTGTATTTTTTACCCACACACCAGCCAGTTGTACTCTAAATTCAATGATTGCAAAAAAAACAACCTCTACGGCCGTTTAAACGCTATATTCATTACACGCAAAGCTTGTAGAATTATTGATTATTGCTTCTTTTAGAGTATTCTAAAACACCCTATTTTGCTGAATTTTAGCCTATCAATTCTTAATTTTTTAGGTTTTATTTTGTAAAACCTTAATTTTAAGCGCCTTTTTAAACTTATTTATTTTTTTTTTAGTTTAATTAAGCTTTATTTTTCAATGTCTATTTACATTTTCTATTATATATATAAATAATACTTACCTATTACTTCATAAATTACTTTAATTATATTCTGTAAGTTACTGTATTTATTGAAAATATTTAAGACAATAATAAACTACAATTGGGATAGTGATAAATGAGAAAACAGTAGATGTCACGATAACACTCGCTACGCTATCGACCACCTTTCTCTCTGAATACATTGAGCCGACCAAATAGGTTAAAACCGCACTTGGCATACATGATTGAATGAGGAGAACACCAGCAGCAAAACCGTTTAAATTAAGAAATTTAATCAATCC
>CESP01159242.1_pt1 | contig 11121 bp, 10 predicted proteins | sample 531211 | NCBI WGS metagenome assembly CESP01 (sample SAMEA2622074, study PRJEB7988) | marine metagenome | biome: marine biome (ENVO:00000447); feature: surface water layer (ENVO:00002042); material: "saline water (ENVO:00002010), including plankton (ENVO:xxxxxxxx)" | depth 5 m | reverse complement strand
AAAAATTTTTTTTTTTTATTATTTGTTGACTTTTTGGTCTTAAGTATATTTTTTTTTTTCATTTTCGACTCTTAATCCAGTTATGGCTTTTGGTCCGTTTAAAAATTCTTTTTCAAAATTATTGTTATATAATTGATTTGATAATATATTAAAAATATCTTCTAAAACCACAAAATATTTATCTAAAACCTTTTTGGTATGTGATGTTGATATATAAATTGTATTCGAAGCTAAAATATTTTTCTTAAGCATTTCCTGAGTTAAATATGTTTTAAATAAATTATGATTATTTGATAAAAAAACAAAATTTGGCAGAGCATCAATACCCTGTATTTTAATAGGTAACCTATATTTTTTTGCTAATTTTTTCCATTTTTTTTTAACATATAACCCTGTTTTAGATATAGTGATCCAGGATTTGGTTTTTTGCATTACGTTAAGCGTTTCCAAAGCAGCAACTGATCCAATTCTTTCAGTCCAAAACGTGCTACTGATAAAGGTTTTCTGAGAAGCTTCCATAATTTCTTTTTTTCCAATAACTGCTGTAATGGCATATCCATTTCCAAGTGCTTTTCCAAACATTGCCATATCAGGATTTACTCCATACTTTTTGTGCAGCCCACCAAAAGTTTCCCTAAATCCAGAAGTGCATTCATCAAAAATTAATACTATATTTTTTTGGTTTGCAATTGCTCTTACTTTTTGTAAAAAAGAATTTTTTGGTTCTTCATTTCGTGAAACTTCCATTTTTATAACGCCAATATTTTTTGTATTAACTAGTTTTTTTAATTTTGATAAATCGTTATATTCAAAAGAATAAACATTATTTTTTAAGTTTTTAGGAACACCTTTTATTTCTAAATTTGACATTAAATGATTATTTAAATTATTTGGACTTTGTAGATTTGCTGATAAATACCAATCATGCCAACCATGATATCCACATATTGCAATATTATCTTTTCCGGAAGCTGCTCTAGCAATTCTAATTGCAATTGCATTTGCCTCACCACCACTTCTTGCAAATCTTACCATCTTTGCCCATGGATGTAATTGAATAAGTTTCTCGGCTAGATAAACTTCTTGTGGAGAATTTAGTGTTGACATGTTGCCATCTGCAATAGCAGCTTTAACTTTATTATCTATTTCTTTTCTGTTGTAACCCAAGATATTGGTTCCAATGCCCATAATTGATAAATCAGTATATTTTTGATTATCAATACCCCAAATAAAACAACCTTTCGTTTTTTTATAATAAGATGGCCAAAAATTAGGGAGATATAAATCTGGGTTTTTGGAAAAAAGCATAACGCCACCGGGTATAACTCTTTTTGCTCTTCTCCAAATCTTTTGTCCCTCTGACATATCCCTGCCCTCATTTCTAGAAAAAGATTTATTTAATGTAAATACTTTTTTGTTTTTAAATATGAATTTATCAATATCTTTATAGTCAAAGTTTTTTTTTTTTATTCCTTTTAATGTTTTATTTAATACCTCTAAGTCCTCAGGTTCATCTAGTGTTAATCGATAATTTGAAGTATCAATTTTTTTTTCAAAATTATATTTTTTAATATTATCACTTTTTCTTAAAAAAGGTGTAACATGCTCTTTTTCTTCCGGAGTTTTGGCTTTGATCCAAGCTTGTTCTAATATCTTAAAACTAAAAACCTCAACGTCTAAACCATCTGGAAATGTAGGAGGGTTGGTGTTTGTAACATAGTCGAATTTATATTTCAAAATTTTTTTTATTAATATATCCACTAAATAAGGATCAATGAAAGGACAATCTCCAGTAGATCTTATTACAATATCTGCATTATGTTCTTTACTAGCTCTATAATATCTATCTAATACATTTAATTTGTTACCTAAAAAATAATTTATTTTTAATTTTTTTGCAATTTTAACTAATGGTTCATTGATTTTTTCATCTGGAACAGCCAATACAATTTTATCAACTAATTTAGATTTTTTTAATCTTTCTATCTGTAAAGAGATAGAGTCTTTAACTCCAATTTTTTTTAAGATCTTTTCTGGAAACCTTGAGGAGTCAAGTCTCGCTTGAATTATTAATACTTTATTTAATTTTTTTACCATAATCTTGGATCAATTAAATTAGGATCATTTATTTTTAAATATTTTGGATTTGATATTGATTTTATTTTGTAATTAACCAGCATTTTTAATTGATCAATATTTTCTATCCCAATTATTGTTTTATTAACTTTATATTTTCTAATAAAATTTAATGATATTTCATGAGGTGTCGATTCATTTTTTTCACAGTATGAATGAAAATTTGAAAAATTTTTTTTCCACTTTTTAAATCGTTTTGGTAAATCTTTAAGTTTCATTAATAATAAGCCTTGTAAAAAAATTGATCTAGCTTGAGTTTCAATATTATTCTTGAAAAAATAATCAAGCCAACCTTCATCAATAATTCTTTGGTCGAATACATTTAAGGGAAATTGAACCATATCAGGTTTAAAGATCTTAAATATATTATTCAAAATTTTTGGATCATAAATTGAGACTCCTATTTTTTTTATGAGTTTTTGTTTTCTAAATTTATCTAAAATTTTATACGCAAAGAGAGATTTTGATTTATTTTTAAAAATTTCAGGTTCATGAAAATAAACTCCGTTCAATCTATTTACTGATAATTCATTTAAAATGAAATGAATCTGTTTTCCTATATGAGCTTCCAAATCGTCCTTTTTAATTTTTAATAAACCATTTATTTTCGAACAAATAAGAAATTTTTTTTTGATTTTACTTATTATTTTTTGACTATTGGCATATCCTGGTGCTGTATCTATCTCTTTGATTTTATTTCTATGAGCATATCTGATAATTTTCAAAGAATTTTTAATAGTAGCTTTAGTTTTATTATTTATTCCATACTTTTGATTTAATTGTGCGGTGCCTAAAATAAACTTCATTTAAAAAATAATTTTAAAAGGTTGATCACTTTCAACTGTTTATTTATATCTAAACCGACATAGAGAGGCAAAGAGATACATCTTGAATAATATTCTTCACTAATAGGAAAGTCCCCATTTTTAAACCCAAGTCTTTTATAAAGTGGCTGGGTATGTACTGGTATATAATGAACGCCTGCAAAAACTTTATTTTTATAAAGATAATTATAAAGTTTTTTTCTTGTTAATTTAGTTTTTTTATTATCAATTAAAACCACATACAAATGAAGTGAGCTATAGTAATTTTTTTCTCTTCTAGGTAAAATTAAGGGTAAACCCTTTAATAATTTTTCATAAAGTGCAGCTTGTGAGTGTCGATGTTTAAGGCCAGACTTTAATTTTTGTATTTGAGATATGCCTAAAGCAGCTTGAATTTCATTCATTTTATAATTGAAACCAAGTTCTTTTAAATGATAAATCCATTTTTGTTTATTTACTATTTTTCTATTTATTCCATGAGTTCTTAAATCTGACAATCTTTCTGCTAATTTTTTTGAATTAGTTGTTATAACCCCACCTTCTGCTGTAGTAATAATTTTTACTGGGTGAAAACTAAATACAGTTATATCACTATATTTGTTTGCTCCAATTTTAGAATTATAATATTTTGCTCCAAAAGCATGTGACGCATCCTCTATAATTTTAAATTTATATTTTTTTGACAAGTATTTAATTTTTTTTAAATCTGCTGGTCTTCCACCAAAATGAACGACTACCAATATTTTTGGTAATGTGTAGTTTTTTTTGGAATTAATTAATTTTTTTTCAAGTGATTTAACACAAATGTTATAAGTGTCTAAATTTATGTCAACAAAATCGACATTTGCTCCACAATATAAGCCACAATTTGAACTTGCAACAAAAGTATTGGGAACAGTCCAAAGAAAGTCGCCAGGACTAAGGTCCAACGAAAGGCACGACAAATGTAAACCTGCAGTAGCATTTGATATTGCAATAGAATATTTTGAATTTACTATTTTTGAAACTCTATTTTCAAATTTTTTAAGTACATCACCTTGTGTTAAAAAATCTGATTTTAAAACTTTCTTAACAGAGTCTATATCTTTTTTGTTTATATACTGTCGACTGTAAGGGATCATTATGAATTTTTATACCAAATAAGATATTAATTGAAAGTATAAATTAAACTAATAGATTATCAACAAAATATACATGAGAAATAATAACTCACAAGAAAGATATTTTGATACAAACTACCATAACAAGATAGTTTTAAAAAATAAAAAATACCTCGGTTTAAGAAAAAATAATATTTTTAAAAAAAACTCAAAACTAAATCCTTTGATATCTATCATAACTGTTGTTAGTGATGGAAAAAAATTAGAAAAAACTATTAAAAGTGTTTTAAGTCAAAATTACAAAAATATTGAATATATAATTGTAAACGGTGGAAATTCTCTAAAAGATAAAAAAATAATTGAAAGGTATCAAAGTAAAATTGATTTTTGTATAAATGAGAAGGATAAAGGTATTTTTGATGCTATGAATAAAGGCATTAAAGTTTCTACTGGAGAGTATATAGGTTTTTTAAATTGTGATGATTACTATTACAAAAATTCAATTAACATTTTAATTGAATATATAAGAAAATTTCCTAATGCTGATTTTATATTTGGAAGTGTCAAAAAAGAAAAAATAAATCATTCGTTTCTTCCAGAAAAAATAAGGTGGAAATTTAATATTTATCCTGCTCATTCTGTTGGTTTTTTTATCAAATCCTCAACACAAAAGAAAATAGGACTTTATAATACTAATTTTAGGTATTCTGCAGATTATGATTTAATCTATAAAATGATTGTTAATCACAATTTTCAGGGTATTTGCACAAAGCCTAAAGAAATATTTGGCTCATTTGATCTCAATGGTTTTTCAAGTAAAATACCATTTCATTCTCAATCCATTGAAGAAATAAAAATTAGACTTCATAATAAGCAAAATTTATTTTTTATTTTTTTAATTATAATAAAAAAAATAATTTTATTTTTTTACAAAAGAATTAATGATTAAAGTTATCAAAAACTATTCAAAAAAAATCACGAATTTTTTTAATTTAAATTTAAGATTTTTAGCTGGTAAAAAGGATTTACATAAATTTGTAAAACTTTTTAAGCCTTACAATTGTGGATATGAATTGGTTAGATTTGGTGATAATTCTGATGGAGGGTATTTATTACCGAATTGTTTGGATAATCTTAACAACTGCTTTTCACCTGGTGTTGGTGATAATATAGGATTCGAAAAAAATATTTTAAATAGGGGAATTTCTACCTTTTTTTTAGACCATACAATTAATAATTTCAATTTTGAGATTGAAAAATATGAAAACTTTACTCAAAAAAAACTCAACGTTTACAATGATGAAAAAAATATAACACTTGAAACCTGGATGAACAATTCTCTTTTTAATAGAGATAGAAAAAATGATTTAATTCTCCAGATGGATGTTGAGGGTTCAGAATGGAATGTTTTAAATCAAACTTCGAACAATATTCTCAAGAACTTCAGAATTATGGTTGTTGAATTTCATTATCTGGATGAAATAAGTAGCAAATTTATTCTCCAAAAATTTTCTGATACTTTAAAAAAAATTTTAAAAGATTTCACTATCGTTCATATACATCCTAATAATGAAATGGAGCCATTTAATTACAGAAACTTTAAGATTCCTAGAACGTTGGAAGTTACTTTTCTAAGAAATGATTTTGTTAAACAAAAACATAAAGTTAACAAATTGCCTCATCATTTAGACTGCAAAAATGTATTAAATAAGAGCGACTTTTCACTTCCTGAGTATTGGTATTAATTTTTTTATAAATATGACTAAATCAATCAATTGCAATTTAAAGTAAGTATATTTTATTCTCCAAATTTTTGAATTTTCAAACTTATCATGAACTTCAAATGGTGATAAATTTGTTGGATGAATTAGAGGGAAATCAATATTTTTTGCGCCAAATTTGTCTCTAAATTGTATACTTTTTACGTGGGTAGAATCTTTTCCAGTACCTATATGTTTCACAAGATTTTTTTTTGGTCTTATTGTAAGTGAGTTTGTCTGTAGTGCTAATAACCACCATTGATAATCCCAAGTATTTTTCTTTCCCAAAAAAGTTTCCTCAAATATCCTGCTCCAATAAAATCTAGATGCTTTATCTTTGAAAACTTGATTAATCCACTTCTCTTTTTTTAATTTTGGCCAATGCTTGATATTAGGATCATAATTTCTCCACGAACGTCTCCAAGTAGCCCAACCGTAAAAACAAGGGTTTTTAGAGGTAAAATAACTGTCCGATGTTTCGTGATTGAAATAGTTATTACCAGATATTAATAATATATTTTTATTATCTTTATACATTTCTAAAAGGTCATCACAATATTTAAAAAAAGAAATGCTAGCTACACAATCATCATCAAAAATAATTCCTTGTTTTTCATTCGAAAAAAACCACGCTAAAGCTGAACTTACTGCCAATTGACATCCTAAATTTTTGTCATTATATTTTTTTATAATTTCGCATTCCCAGTCTAATTTTTCATCAAAAAAACTTCTTGCCTTTTGGCAATTGATTTCATCAGCTTTATTGTTTTTTCTTGGACCATCAGCAAAAACATAAATTGTCTTCGGTTTAGCATTTTTTATTGATCTAAAAGTTTCAGCTACAATCTCCGGTCTGTTGAAGATAACAATCAATATTGGATTTTTAGTTTGATAAATCACTAAATTTTTATTAATTGTATTTTATATAACATGATAATAAGTTTTAAAAATAGATTTATTTTTCTCCATTGTAGAAAAACAGCCGGGACATCGATACAAAATCTATTATCAAACTTTTTAGGAAAAAAAGATATCATTTTAGGAAGTTTTGAGAAAGAAAAGAAGTCTATTACCGCAAAATTAAATCAAAAAATGGTAATCGACTCATTATTACATCCGCATATCGATGGAATAAAAAAAATGTTAAAAAATTTATCCTTTAAGGACTTTGTTGATATATCTAATAAAAAATTTTATGAGAAAATTTTAGGAAATACCCCGCAACACGCTTCTGCCAAAAACATACAAAGTAAATTTCCTCAGATTTGGAGTAATTTTTTTAAATTTTGCGTTGTAAGAAATTCATATGATCAAATTTACTCAGAATATATTTGGATCTTTAGAAACCTAAAAAATCCTCCAAGCTTTTCATTTTACTTAGACGCTTTAATTTCAAAAGAAGAACAAATACAAAAAATAAATATTTTACACCCAAATAATTGGAAGATATATACCATCGATAACAAGCCAGTAATGGATTTTATAATTAATTTCGAACAATTAAACAGGGATTTGAATTTTGTTTTAAAAAAATTAAATATAAACACTGATTTATATCTTCCGTTTACTAAAGTAAATACTAATAAAAAAGTAAGTTATAGTAATTTAATCAATCTTGAAGATAAGAAAAAAATTCAGAAACTTTTTGGTGAAGAAATAGAATATTTTAAATTTGAGTTAAGTTAGTTAACTATTTTTCTAATTTCAAAAACAGATTCCCCAATCTCATTAATTTGAAATTTAATATTTTTTTTATCAATTTTAGCAAATTTGTTCAGATCATTTTGAATTTTTTTTAATGAAACTTTGCTAAATTTTTTTTCTTTGTAGTCTTTAGTAAGAAGTTGATGGGGCTTCAGAAAATTTGATAAAATAGATGATTTCAAAATTAGATTATTTTTTATAAAAGAAATAACTTTATTTAAGATTATTTTATATAAAAAGTCTGATTTTTGATAAACTTGATATTCTGATTTCATCTCTATTTTTGATATATGATTTGTTAACAGCTGATTAAAATCAATTTTTTCGCAATTTTTAACTATTTTTTTTAATTCTATTGGTATTTTTATTTCAGAATTTGGTTTGTCTAAGTTTTTTAATAAATATCTTTGACACTCATCTCTATTATTAAAATAGGTACTGAATTTTTTATGATAAAAATTATGGTTTTTATAAAAATTTTTTATAAAAAAAATTATCCTTTTTTTTAAGATTAAAGCTTCCAAATAAGATGAACAGCCAGAATGCAAATAGTATCCGCATGCAATTATCCATGGAGTAACACTATATTTATAAACGATATGCAAATTATTTGGTTTTTTTTTCAGTCTATTTTTGACTTTATTTATATCTTGTAGAGGATGCGGTCTTAGAACAAAATTTAGATTTTTTTTTCTTTTTGATATATCCAAAATTAAATCTAAAAAAACATCATAATTTTCTTTTAAATCTTTTATTCTGTTTTTTTGAACTTTATATTCTTTATTTAATCTTTTGCTTGTAATATATTTTTTTAAAAACAATTTAAAATAAACATTTTCAATCGCATTATCATCTTGAAATTGATGGCTGTCGAAATAAGAAAAGCTTGAAGGAATAAATACAAACTTTTTATATTTTTTTTTGATTTTACTTACCTCATTTTCAAATAAAGAATTGTAAGGTTTTTTCAATAATTCATACTTTGGATGTCCAAAACATTTAAGTTTATCTTTATCTTTAAACTTAATGATATCAAAGATTTTTTTTTTATCCTCATCGCCCCAAGTTAAGTAAGTGTGAAGTTTGGAAAATGTTTTTTTTGTAATTCTCGAAAATAGTGTGAAGTTTTCAAAATGAGAAATCGGACCCTCCTCATCTAATACTAATATTTTATTACCGTCTTTAACAAGTTGAATAGTTTTATTCTCTTTAATTGTAGAAATACTTTTTTCAATTATTATACAATTTTTAAATCTTTGAATTTTTTGAAATATTTTTGAGTAACTACCAATAATAATCTTAAAATTTGTTTGTTTTAATATATTGTAACTTAATAAAAGCTTGGGAAGATATTCTCTAACAGAAATTTCTAATGGAATTACAATTATCATACTTTTTTCATAATTATGTAAAAATATTTTTTATTTAATGAAAAAAATGAAAAAGTTAATTTCAAAAACATTAATAAAAGCTTGAATAAAATATAATTAGTCTGAAAATCAAATAGTCCGTAATATCTTTTTTTAATTATTTTAAAATTTTTTCCAATTAAATACTTAATTATTTCCTCCTCTTTTTTTTTTGAAATTCGCAAAAAATTTATAGCTAAATGTCCGTTTATTGATATTGATGAAATAATTTTATCTAATGTCTCTTGTTTATCCTCTAATCTAAAAAAATTATTTATTCCAATAGTTTCAAAACAAATAGATAAATCATAATATTGATCAAGTTTAACATCTTTTATTTCACAGTGAATATAATTTACATTATCATATTTTGCTTTACCATACTTTAATCTTTCTAGATCAATATCTACTCCTGTATAAATTATTGGATTAAATTTTTTTAGAAAATTCATTTTACCACATGCAAAATCTATAACTTTGCTAAATTTTATTTTTGATAAGTCTTTAAAAATATTATAATAAAAATATTCTTTTGATGGGTTAGGCATACGTTATAGATATTTTTTTAACATTATCATTAATTTTTTTGTTGTGAGATTTATAGACTTTTTACTTTTTATCAAGTTCCAACCAAGATTTAATTTAATTCCATTTTTAAAAACATAGTTGATGTAAGGTAATATTTTACGCTGGTGATTAATTATCTGTTTTTTTTCGCAATTTTTTATAAATTTTTTCATGTTTTTAAAACCATAACTTGTTAAAAAATTTTGAAACTCTGGCTTGCCTATCGCAAAAGAAGGTTTATTCATGATCATTCCTTCAAGCAAAGCTGTTCCTGAAATTCCTATAACTCCTATTGAATTTCTTATTAATTTTTTTGAAGAATAGAGGGGGTCAATTAAATAGACATTTTTTATCTTAGCAAGCTCATTGTAAAAACTTCTTCTCCTAAATTCTAACATATTTGGATTTTCTTTAATAATAATTAAAGTTTTTTTATTAACAAATGTTGAAGCTTTTTTGATCAATGTAAGCTCGTCAAGACCTATTCCTAATGTTAGCTCACTACTTTCTGGCCTCATATGTAAGGGCCAATATATATATTTACTATTTTTTATGGGTAATTCACTTTTCACAAATGGAATATTAAAAAAATAATATCTTATTATCCTTAATAAACATTGAATGTTAAACAAAAGATAAGAATACTTGTTCATGTCAAATTTTTTTTTGCAAGTCCATTTTTAAAATAAAACATAAAAAAATAAAAAAATTTTATTCTATACTTAATCATCTTTAGAGATGACGATATTGGTTTTTTTTTAGCTAATGACAAATCTTTATTAACTATTGTAGTAAAACTTTTATATAATTCTAATTTTTCTTTATTATCAAATGAATTAATAAATTGTTTTGTCTTAGTCGAAAAATTATCTTTAGACAAATTAACATTTCTTATTTCTTTTTTTGAGATTCCTAAACCAAAATCCTCTCTGACTATTAAGTTGTTATCAATTCTACTATTTAATATAGTTAACATCTTAATTTTTTTTATTTTACAAATTTCAAACATACAGTTTTTTAACAAATTTTGATTGTTTATTGTTATTACAATATTTATTTCAAGTTTATTTAATATATTTTCGCAATATTCAAGAACATCCAATGTGATATTTAACTTTTCGTTTTTTGAAAGCTTACTGTAAAAAGGATATCTTTCGTAATAATTAAAAATCATTTCAGAATTTAGTAACTCTTCAATAGACCTGGATTTCTTTAATTTTATTTTCCAATGATTATATTTTTTTTTTAATCTTTTTTGATTAAGTTGAAGTTGCCATTTATTGTGTAAATCTTTTAAAGTAAAAATTTTAACTGGGGAATTTAATATTTTTTCATTAAATTTTTTATTATAATCAAACTGATAAGTATCTGCAACTAACTGTGATACTTCGAAAAAATTCTTATTTTTATATTCATTAAGAAGCGATAAAATAATTTCTGTCTCCCATGGTTCAAAGCTTACTCCTAGTATTTTATTCATTAACAAAATTTTTTTTCGTTATAAGCATTGAGTCTTTAATCTCATAAATTTTGTCAAAAAATTTTAGTGAGTTTTCTCTGTGAGTTATCATGATTATTGTTTTCTCTTTAAGATTTAATTCAATTTCATCTAATATTTTTG
>CESP01000374.1_pt1 | contig 11126 bp, 10 predicted proteins | sample 531211 | NCBI WGS metagenome assembly CESP01 (sample SAMEA2622074, study PRJEB7988) | marine metagenome | biome: marine biome (ENVO:00000447); feature: surface water layer (ENVO:00002042); material: "saline water (ENVO:00002010), including plankton (ENVO:xxxxxxxx)" | depth 5 m | reverse complement strand
ATAGAAATTCTTCTAAAAAAAAAATATCAAGTTATTAATGTAGATAAGAACACATATTCAGCAAATTTTTATAATGTAAAAGAATTTAAAAAAAATAAAAACTATAGATATATTAAATGTGATATTGCACATAAAAATTTATCTAAGATAATATATAAATATAAACCAGTTGCAATTTTCAATTTGGCTGCTGAAACGCATGTTGATAGATCAATTGATGGACCTAAAAATTTTATTCACAGTAACATCATTGGTGTATTCAACATTTTAGAAATTTTTAGAAAATATTCGAAAAATAATAAAAGATCAAAATTAATTCATATTTCGACTGATGAAGTTTATGGTGATATTTTGAATGGTAGAACTAAAGAAACACACCCTTATAATCCTAGTTCACCCTATGCAGCATCAAAAGCATCATCAGACCACTTGGTATTTTCTTATGTTAGAACTTATAAAATTCCAGCAATTATTACTAATTGTTCAAATAATTATGGGCCCAAGCAACATCCAGAAAAATTAATTCCAAAATTGATATACAGCATCCTTTCAAATAAAGAGCTTCCTATTTACGGTAAAGGGATTAATTCAAGAGAATGGATTTATGTTAAAGACCACTGTGAGGCTCTAGTGAAAATCTTTGAAAAAGGTAAAATAGGAAATTTTTATAATATAGGGTCAAACAAAAATTTGATTAATTTAGATATTTGCAAAAAATTATTAAAAATCGCAAAAAATAAAATTAAATATGGAAAAAATGTAAAGATTAAATTTGTCAAGGACAGGCCAGGACACGATGTGCGATACGCACTAAATAGCGATAAAATTATGAAAAAATTAGCATGGAAACCGAAAATTAATTTTGAAACAGGACTTAAGAAAACTTTTGATTGGTATCTAGATAATCTAAATTATTATAAATCTTTAAATAAAAAAGACATTAAAAATAGATTTGGTTTAAGAAAATAATAAGCTAAAAAATTTTGGTAGCGGGAAGTGGGATCGAACCACTGACCTCGGGCTTATGAGTCCCGCGCTCTAACCAACTGAGCTACCCCGCCATTTAATGTCATTAATTAAAAAAATCTATTACTTTGTCAACTATAAAATCACTTACTCTAATATTCGATTGATGTGTTATTCCAGATATATGGGGAGTTAATATACAATTCATTTTTTTTTTAATTTTTTTAAGAAATTTTCTTTTTACTGGTTCACTTTCATATACATCTAAAGCAAAACCTGAAATTAAATTTTTATTATAAGCTTCAATTAAATCTTTTTCATTCACAACAGACCCTCTCGAAGTATTTATAATAACAGGTTTTTTTTTCATTCTTAAAAAAGCACTCTTGTTAATTAAGTTTTTAGTTTGTTTTGATAATGGCACATGTAACGAAATAATATCTGATTTTTTCAATAAAGTTTTTAAATTTAAAAATTCAAATTTGTTTTTATTTTTTAATTTTACAGAAAATTTATCATAAATTAATATATTAAGACCAATTCTTGAGCAACATTCTGAAACCTTTTTTCCAACTGATCCAAATCCAATAATACCAATATTTTTTCCTTTTATTTCCTCAGACTTAATAGTTGTTCTTGGCCACTTACCTTTAGTTGTCCCTTCATAAAAAAGTGGTATTTTTTTAATTAAAGACATAGAACAAGAAGCTACATATTCTGCGACTGAGTCAGCATTCATTCCTGTTGCTGGTTGAACATGAATATTTTTTAAATTACAATTTTTTAAATCAATATTGTCTAGACCTACCCCTAGTCTTCCTATGAATTTCATTTTTCCTGCTTTGTCTAATAAACTTTTATTAACAATCGTTTTGTTTCTTAATATAAGACAGTCAAAATCTTTGATTAATTTACCAATCTTTTTTGAATTTTTCCAAAGTTTCTCATCATAATAAACTTCAAAAACCTCATTTAATCTATCCAGACTTTGTTGATTAATAAATTCTGTGACTAAAATTTTATTCATTAATTTGAAATAATCTTATAGATTTCTTAACCAAAAACCTTCAGGTAATGGCACTAATAATAAATTTTTAAAACCAAAGTATAATAAGAGTATAAAAATACTTCCTAAAACCATATACAAAGTAATTCTTTTTAAGGATATATTTAAGCCTGAGTTTATTAAAACTATTAGATTAAAAGAAATTAAGCTTGTAATGATAAAGCCGGTTCTTTCCAAAAAATATATCCACATAAAAAAAACAATAATTAATAAAGGTATTTTAACGTATGAGATTGTTTGATTGATTACTTTTATCTCAAATTTAAAAGATCTTATAATAAGAATTATTGATAAGATTATTAATATTGTGGTCATCGCAAATGGAAATACAGCACCAAAAGGGCTTAAAGTACTCGCTTCATAGAAAAGAATGAAAGATAATATTACAAAAAATATACCTGATATGAAGGATATCTTATCTTTAATTTGTCTGAGCATTTTTTCTCCTATTATAGATTTTTTTTAAAGCTGGTAAGAATAATCCCATTAAAATAAAAATGACTAAAATTATAGAGATTGGTCTTGCAAAGTAATTAGCTAGAATATTATCTTGAGCATTTCCAATAATATAAGCTTGAACAAAACCTTGTTCTGCTATTTGTCCTAAAACTAATCCTAATACAATTGGCGATGCTTTAAAACCTGCCCTATTTAAAATCCAACCTACTAATCCGAAAAAAAACATAAAATAAACATTAAGAATATTATTTTGAATCGAGTAACTTCCAATGATTGTTAAAAATATAATAATTGGAATTAAAACCTCCTTAGGTATTTTTATTATTGATTTGTAAGCATATCTGCCCATTAATAGTCCTAAAGGTAACATTATTATCGTTGCTAAAAATAATCCAAATATGAATGTGTAAACTATAGAGGATTGTTGTGTAAATAATGTGTCTCCAGTTCTAATCCCTTGAACAAGTAAAGCTCCTAAGATTACTGCATCAGGAGGTGTACCAGGAATACCGAGACAAAGAGTGGGAATAAATCCACCACCAACTGTTGCATTATTTGCAGTCTCTGAGGCTATCAATCCTTCTGGTTCCCCTTTTCCAAAATTATCTTTATTTTTTGAGGCTCTTTTTGCTTCACCATAAGAAACAATACTTGCTATACTCCCCCCTGCACCTGGAAGAATTCCAATAAATGTTCCAATCAAAGCACCTCTCACTGCTTCAAATTTTTTTTTAAATACTATTAAAAATGACTCTTTTAATCTCAAATTTTTTGGTGTTTCGCTATCACTAAGATGTTTTCCTTTCATGCTTGTTAGGTCTAAAATTACTGGGATACAAAAAAGACCTATCATTGCACTTACGATTTCTATTCCACTATTCAAAAAACTTATGTTCCATGTCATTCTTATATCCCCACCTACTACTGCTACACCAATCATTGACATTAAAAGACCAATACAAGCACCAATTAGGGATTTTATGTTATCCCCTTCAGCTAATGTTGAGATTAAAGTTAAGCCTAAAATAGCTAACCAAAAATACTCTGTAGGTCCGAACTTTAATGAAACACTTGCTAATGGAGGAGCAAATAATGCTAAACATATTACTCCGACTAATCCTCCAATAAATGATGACATACAACTTATAGACATTGCTAAATCTCCATTTCCATTTTTAGCCATTGGATATCCATCAAATGTAGTTGCAACAGCTGATGGAGTGCCTGGAGTATTAATTAATATTGCTGACCAAGAACCTCCAAAAATTGCACCTGTATAAATAGCACCTAAAACTATTAATCCGGAAGACGGTTCGAGGGCAAATGTGAAGGGAACTAATATGGCAACTGCCATAGTTGCTGAGAGTCCTGGCAAGGCACCAATAATTATCCCTGCCAAAACTCCCGAAAACGCTAAGCCTAAATTAATTAGACTTAAAGATGACAAAAAATCTGCAAAAATATTTGTCATTTAAAGGACTTGATTATTTAATTAAACCAAGTTCTTTAGCAATAGCTTTATTTGCTTTTTGTTGTTGTTTCATAAATTTTTTAACGTCTTTATGACCAATATTTACAACTACAAAAGCATTGTCTTCCATTTGTTTAATAAAAGCAGGATCAGAATTTATTTTCATAATTCTGTCCGACCATTCTTTTACTGTTGCTTTAGATGCAGACTTGGGAAGTGCGTATCCTCTGTAAGCACCAGAAACGATATTATATCCAAGTTCTTTAAATGTAGGTACATTTGGAAATGCTGGTAGTCTTTCTTCAGACGCGACTGCAAGCATTCTAACTTTTTTCCCTTGTTTCGCTGCAACTGTTGAATAGCCAGCTTCAGCTAAAACTTGTTTACCTAATAATGCTTGTACTGCTGCACCTGTTCCTTTGAAAGGTACATAGGTAGTTTTAACTTTAGCTTTTTTGTTTAAGCTTATAATCAAAAGATGATTTGCAGAGTATGTTCCTGATCCGCTAAATGTTAATTTTCCAGGATTTTGTTTTGCATAATCTAACAAGTCTTTTAAACTTTGATAAGGACTAGAAGCTTCGACTAAAATTGCATCAGGTGTGTAATGGAAAAATGAAAAAACATTTACGTCCTCAGTTTTATAACCAGCTTTTTCACCTTTTGCTATTGGTTGCATAATTATGTGAGGAAGATTTACGCCCATGATAACACTTCCATCACCTTTCTCTGAATTTAATGAAGACCAACCAACTGATCCTCCACCACCTGGTTTGTATTGAACAACAATATCATCATTATAAATACTTTTGTAATATGGTTGTTGCATTCTAGCGGTAACATCAGACTCACCACCTGGACCAAATGGAATTATATTTGTGACACCTGCATTAGCACCACTCAAACTTAAAATTAAAAGTGATAATACTGCAAGAAATCTTTTAAAATGAGATTTTAATTTCATTAGATATCTCCTTGAGTTTATTTGTTTAAAGAATTTAGGTTAAATTCATTAATAGAGGTTGTCAATATGCATAAAAAATCAATTTTTATAGATTTTAAATTATTAATATGGTTTTAATAAACTAATTACTAAAATGAAAATAATTGAAATACAGGAAAAAACAGTCCCAATAAGTTCAGAAATCCAGAATGCATATATAGATTTTAAAAAAATGGATTGTAGTGTAGTTGCAATTAAAACTGATGTTAAAAAAGATGGGAAATTTATTACAGGTTATGGATTTCATTCAAATGGTAGATACGCTGTAAGTGAACTTTTAACCAAAAGATTTATCCCTAGATTAAAAGAATCTAAAGAAGAAGATGTCTTAAATAATGAGGGAGATAACTTCAGCCCAGAGAAAATTTGGAAAATTTTAATGAAAAATGAGAAACCAGGTGGTCATGGTGAACGGAGTACTGCAGTTGGTGCGATAGATATGGCTATTTGGGATATTGTCTCAAAAATTGAGAATGTACCTTTATATGAATATCTCGCAAAAGAATATGGTGATGGGACTTTTAAAAACAAGATCTTTGTTTATGCAGCTGGTGGTTACTATTATCCAGGTAAGGATATTCAAATGTTACAAGACGAAATGAAAAGTTATATGGATTTAGGATTTACTACTGTCAAAATGAAGATTGGGGGTGCTTCTTTAAGTGATGATTTGAAAAGAATTGAAAGTGTTTTAAAATTAGTGGGTGATGGAAAAAATCTTAGTGTGGATGCAAATGGGAGATTTGATTTAAAAACAGCGATAGAATACGGAAAAGCTATAGAACCACTAAACCTAAAATGGTATGAAGAAGCAGGTGATCCATTAGATTTTGATCTTAATTCAAAATTATCAAAAAATTATAAAAATAGTCTTGCTACAGGGGAAAATCTTTTTTCCATGCAAGATTCAAGAAATTTAATTAGGTACGGTGGGATGCGAAAAAATATTGATTGGCTCCAGTTTGATTGTTCTCTAAGTTATGGGCTAGTTGAATATCTTAGAACTTTAAAAATGCTTAAAGATAATAATTGGAGTTCCACTAGGGTAATACCTCATGGTGGACACCAAATCTCGTGTAATATAGCAGCTGGATTAAATTTAGGTGGAAATGAAATCTATCCAAGTTTATTTCAACCTTTTGGAGGGTTTCCAGATTCATCTACGGTAATGGACAGTTATGTAACTTTTCCGAAATTTATTGGAATGGGATATGAAAATAAAAAAAAACTAATAGATTTATTATCAAAATTATTTAATTAAAATTTTCTTTAGGTATTGGTTTTCCATATTTCTAATATTTTTGCAATTTCAAAAGACTCATTAATATTTACCAAGTTTTTTAAATCATTGGTTTCTTTTGAAAAATAAGAAGAACTTAACTCTACTTGGTAATCATAGACATTCTTATTTAAATTAATAATTTTTTTGAAATAACGACTTTTAGTTTCCACCTCAATAAAAGACTTATTCGAAGGCAACCAGGGCTCTTTAATAGTAATTAAAGCATTTTCAAGAAATATTTTACAAGAATTATCTAAATTTTCTCTTAGACTTACTCTTCCGGTTGCTAGAATGTTATCATCAATTTTTAAATCAATTTCTCCATCAATATCGACATCTGTTTCGCACAAATTAAATTTTGAACGAATAACTTTCATTTCCTTATCTTTTTTAAAAAGATTAAAAAAACTTACAGGATAACAACCTAAATCAAGAATGGATCCACCTCCTAATTTTTTACTAAATAACCTTGAATCTTTTCTTATTTTTTTTACTTTAAAGCCAAAACTTGACTCAATCTTTTTAATTTGACCCATTTCTATTTCTTTAATTAGATTTAATAGAATTTCGGTTTGTGGATGTGACCTGTAAGCGATCGCTTCAATAAAATTATCTTGATTATCTTTTAATAAATTATGAAGTTCTTTGACTTGATTTAAATTCATTCCCAAAGGCTTTTCGCATAGAATTTTTTTATTACTTTGGAATGCTTTTTCTACAAGAATTTTATGAGTATTATTTAGTGTTGAAATATAAATAACATCTACTAAATCTGATTGCATTAAATCATCATAATCATTAAAAAATTTGATGTCTTTTGAAAGCTTATAAAATTCTTTTTTTGATCGGCTAGCTATCGCAGTTAGATTAAAAATTGAAGATTTTTTCTGCAAACAATTAAAATATTGTTTGCCCATATTCCCAAAACCAATAATTCCCCAATTAATCATTATTAATTAAATATGTAATCTATATACAATATTTAATTTTTTGTGTCTTATTTAACTTAATCAAAAACGATAAATAAATTAGGAAATAATTGTTTTTTAGAAAATAATTAAACCAAATAAAAATAGGCCAGCTGATGCTGCTGCAGAAAAATATATTTTTTTTCTAGACTCGTTTTTTTGATTTAATTTAACTCTGTTCAATAAAATATTTATATCTGTTTTTTTTGATAAATGATTAGGTTTATCTTGAACTGTGTATTTTTCAATAAGCTTTTTTCTAACACTTGAGGCTAAATTTTTCATATTTAGATTAAATCACTGTATTTGTTTTTTAACAACTAAAATCATAGTGAAAGATAAATTCCTAGACTGGCTAATAGCAGAACTAAAACTGTCAAGATAAGAATATTTTTCTTAAGTTCTGCACTTTCATCTTTCTGAAGTTTTGATTTTAATACGTTTATATCTACTCTTCCTGATGGGGTTCCATTTAATTTTAAAGGCTTTTCAGCATCATTAATATCTTTAGAGATGTTGATATTACTTTCCATATTTGAAAAGCCTTTATTATTCATATTGATATTAAAACATCTAAGTAACTAGCCGACAATTTAAAGAAAGTTCAAAGTGGGTCACATTTTAATTGACTCATGTTCATTTTGGGTCATAAATCAGCTTTTTGGTAATATGACTTCAACAAAGGTAGATTTTACTAAAGTTTTTAATGATGATCAAATTTATGATCAACTCATGTCCAATTATGAACAATTAGGGTCAGATTGGATTGCTCATCAATGGAATTGGATGAACAATATATATAAAGCTTTTAAGGATCATTATAAGTATCTCATCATAATTTCATTAATTGAAAAAACCTTACAATTTTATGATCAAATGAATATTAAATTACATTTTGATGAGTTTTATGCAAAACCATATTTTCAAATTGAAAAATTTAACATCACAGAGCTTTGTGAAAAATTAAGTTTACCAAAAGAAACTGTTAGAAGAAAAGTTTTGGAACTAGAGAAAATGGGTGTATTAAAAAGAAAAAAAAAACAAATATTTATTGACCGATCTGTATTCTCGCATGTAAAACCTTCAAGACAAATTGGATTTACTTCTAGATATATTCATTTGTTTTGTGAAATCTTAAATAATCATAAAATTTTATCAAAAAAATTAGAGATTAAAACTATAGAAAATTTAGTCAAAAAAAACTTTAGTATATGTTGGAGATGGTTTTATAGATTACAAATCCCACTAGTAATTGGTTATCACAAGATGTTTGAGGATTTATCAACATATCATATATGGGGTACAGTAGCTATGAACCAAGCTTTTAATTATAAACAAAAAACAAAAAATACGAATGTTTATGCTTTAACTCCAGACTATAAATCTTTTAATGAAAATCTAATTACAGGTTCGGGTGCTTCCGCCGGCGTGAGTGCAATGTCTATATCAGACATGACAGAAATTCCTCGTGCAACAGTCATAAGAAAATGCAAATATTTGATAAAAAACGATTTTCTTAAGCTGAATGATAAAAAACAATACATTCTAAGTGGACTAAATGTTACAAAAGTTTTACCTTACCAAAGAGAAATTTTTAGATATAAGGCTAAATTTTTAAGAAAGATGATTAATCTTTTAATTATCACATAATATTCTTTTCAAATTTAATTATTTTAACTATAAACATCTCTTAAGAGAGAGTTTATGGGTATTGTTACAACAATAGCTCCTATAATTCTTGCACTTATCATGCTTGGATTGGGGCTAAGTCTAAAGATTGAGGATTTTGCAAGAATATTTAAAACTCCTATAGACTTTATTGTTGGTTTTATTTCTCAATTAATCATTCTTCCTTTAGTTGCTTTTTTATTAATTGCAATCTTTAGAATACCCTCTGAGATAGCAATAGGAATTATGATCATCGCTTCTGCTCCTGGAGGGGTTACATCAAATATTTTAACTAAATTTGCAAATGGAGATGTAGCATTATCAATATCTTTAACAGCTATAATTAGTTTAATAAGTATTGTTTCAGTTCCATTTATAATTTTTACATCTGCTGACCTATTAGGAATAACAAATATCGGAGAAAATATATCAATTATAAATATCGCTCTTAAAATGTTTTTAGTGGTAACTGTACCAGTTGTTTTAGGTATGATTATTAGAAAATTTGCAGAAAAATTTGTGATAAATAAAATTAAATTTTTTGATAATCTTAATATTATATTATTTGTAATTTTTTTCTTTGCAGCATTTTATGAAGAGAGAGAAAATATTTTGGATATTTTCGCTCAAGCAGGTCCTATTGCCCTTACTTTAAATATAACAATGATGATTATTGCATATTATCTATCTAGAGTTTTTGCATCTGGAATAAGCCAACAAAAATGTATTGCTATTGAATGCGGATTACAAAATGGTACTCTTGCTATTTTTGTATCTACTCAAATATTTGGCGCTGATATATTGTACGTTATCCCTACAGCAGCTTATGCTTTGATAATGTACATTACAGGTCTTATTTTTGTTTTTTTTCTAAGGAGTAAAGTCTAACTATTCTTGTAATTAGTTCGTTTTAGGGGCTCAACTTGAACTTTTAAAGGATATTTATTTTTCTCAATTTCAATAAATAGTCTCTTTGTTTGAAGTTCTTTCAGAGAAAGATCATTTTTTATATAACCAAAGACTAAGTTTTTTTTAAAATTAAATGAATAGTTTCCAGATGTAGATCTTCCAATTATTTTATTTTCGAGATAGATAGGTTCATCATGTAGCAATAATGGCTCTCCTGGTTTACTATCCTGCAATACAAACATAGCAAATCTACTTTTAATTTTATTTTTTCTTATTTTTTCTAATGCTTGTTTACCGATAAAATCTACGTCTTTCTTATAACTTATTGTGAAAGATAAACCTGCTTGATATTGGTTTTCCTCAGGTGAAATGTCATGTCCCCAATGTAAAAAACCACTTTCCATACGCATAATATCCATTGCATGCACTCCACAATTTGAGAGATTAAAATCGCTACCCTTTTCGATTAGAAGTTCATATATTCTTTTTGCATCTTTAATATCAAAATATAATTCATAACCTAATTCACCCACGTAAGATAATCTTTGAGCCCAAATCTTAATTCCATTTAAAACAACGTATTTTGCAGTCCCAAATTTAAAATTATCATTGTCATAACTACTTTCACTTATACTTTGTAGCAATTCTCTACTTTTTGGTCCAAATACCCCAAATACACATAACTCATCTGTAACATCACTTAATTCTATATCTTTAGAGAGATGTTTTCTTATATGAAATTTATCTCTTTCTCGAGTTGTCGCGGAACTAATTATTCTAAAATAATTTTTCTCAATACAAACAACTGTTAGATCTGTCTCAATTCCACCATCAGTATTGAGCATTTGTGTATATACGCACTTTCCAGGCTCATTTTTAATATTAGCAGTACAAATTTTTTGAAGTTCTTCGTGTGCTTTATTTGATTTAATCTCAAATTTTGAAAAAGGAGTTAAATCAAATAAACCAACATTTTTAATAGTGTTATTGGTTTCATACTCTGCTGAGGGATACCAATTTTGATAATTATAACTATACTCATACTCAGTCTTTTCACCATCCAAGGCAAACCACATAGGCCTTTCGTATCCTCCAGATACACCAAAACATGCACCAAAGCTTTTTAGATTATCATGATGTGGAAGAGTTTTAACATTTCTAGAAGTTTTATGTTGTTTAAATGGCCAATGCATCCCATACAAATCGCCTAACGACTCAGTTATTCTTTTTTTAATAAAACCTAAATCGGAGTGAAATTTTTGAAATCTTTTTATATCATAACTAAAGATATCTTCATTGATATGACCAGTCATTAGCCACTCAGCCGTAATCTT
>CESP01053622.1_pt1 | contig 11151 bp, 16 predicted proteins | sample 531211 | NCBI WGS metagenome assembly CESP01 (sample SAMEA2622074, study PRJEB7988) | marine metagenome | biome: marine biome (ENVO:00000447); feature: surface water layer (ENVO:00002042); material: "saline water (ENVO:00002010), including plankton (ENVO:xxxxxxxx)" | depth 5 m | reverse complement strand
CCGGGTGTAGATGGTTCAGAAACCATATCAAAACAAATCAATTGAAAATCGTCTTCTACTATTGTACGACCGCCCGCTTCTTTTACAGAGCCCATGCCTCTAGAGGACACCCCAACAGTAGCCCCACCATTGACCAATTCTTTAAGAATTTTGCCAGATGGAGTTTCCAATACTTTAATCTTGCCCATAACTTTGTTTTCTTCCATCCACACAGATGTAACCATGTGAGAGCAATTTTTTAAGTTAATTACAGAATCGTCAGGGTGATCAAGTTCTCCAAGGGCTCTGCGTTCTTTTACAACTTTTTTATAATTTTCAACTTCGCGAACTAAAGTTTTGTGTGGGTAAACTCTACCATTTCCATTTTGAGTTTCAGACATTTGCATAATACCAGAAAGAATCATTCCACCATCAGATACAAATTTCTTTTCTTCTTCAGTAAGAAGATCTTGGCAGACACCTCCTTCGCATAATGCATAATATTCTCTAAGTAATTTTTTTGACATGATTTTACTCCGCGGCCGCTGGGGCTGGTCGTGCACCAGTAGTAGCAGCCGTAGCTGTAGCTTGTTGTTGATCTTGCGCCATTAATTGCTTATCTGTTTGGCTTCCCATGGTTGTATTTGCTGATCGCAAAGCTCGCAAGGCTTTTTTAATTGGTAAAAGCATTGGATCTTGAGGATCAATTTCTAATTTTAAAATATCTTTCTCAATACCTTGAAGTACACCTGCAACTTTTTTAGCATACGATTGTAAGATAGAAGTAGCTTGCTTGGCTTTTCTAACTCTTGCTAATTCAGCACCAGCACCTTTAGCACCGACTGCTGACAATGCTGCACCTGCAAGACCTGAGCCAATTCCTTTAGTTCGGGCTTTGAGACGATCTAAAAAACCCTCATCAATAACACCGTCTTCAACCATAGATTGAATCTCCTCGGCAATAATTGACTTTAATTCTTTTTCAGTAATATTCATAGCTAAGACCCTTTACAGCAACGTCTCACTGGCTGCAACATCCACTTGTTTGTCCAAGTGACAAGAGTCTGGGTTTGATTGTTTGTGTTCATGTTTAATTCCTTCATCTCCAAAAATCATGTTAATAACATATGATGTTCCCGACGATAGCCAACCTAAGATTAAAAAATTGGCTACAGTTACATCAAAATTAAATAGTTCTGTAAACGGAGAAAGTAACATTAAAAACCAGCCCACATGGAATCCCATACACATTGGACATCTGAATAGTTCTCCAAGTCTACCTTCGGTTGGTCTAATATCTTTAAAAATCTTTCCGTAAACAATAATTTGTGTTAACCCGTAGGCACACAGTATAAATGTTAATAGTTCCATTAATTCCTCAAATTGTATACATGTAATTCAGTGCGTAAGGATCCTTAACATATGTATGCCTAAGTGAGCCCTTTTCAGTTGCTTGTGGAACTTCACCAAGTTCAGTAGAGTCTTCCTTATCAGGATGCACTAGTTCTTTTTCAGACTTGGATATAATTGCTTCAGTGTTTTCAAAGTATGGTCTTTCTTCCTCAATAAACTGTGATATGTTGATTAAAGCAAGTTTTGCGCCATTTATATCAGGGTTTGTCGATTCAAGTATCTGACCTTCAAGCGCTCCGAAGTAAGAGCCAGCTTGAATACTTTCGGCTTTGATAATTCCTTTTTTCATGAGCACAGTCATTAATCTATTTTGAGCACCATATACTAAATCTGATAATGTTTCTTTTGGGAATGCTACTACTTTTTTAGTTGATGGTGATAAAACAATATCAATATCACCATGATCAAAAATCATAACGTCGCCATTAAGTGCCTGACGAGCATTAAGCTCAAGTCTAACTTTCTTTTCATTAGCTTTTTTACCAACACGAATAACGACGGGCATTTTAATTAAGTTCCTTTACAAGCTCTTGTACCTTTAAAACGGTAAGCAGCATGCTTGTATCTGCTTCGCCTTTTGACAAGGTTTCTAATTTTTCTATAATTGTATTTGTTTTACTAATCATCTCTTCGTCAGCAGAAACATCCTCACTGTCTTTAGAGTTCGCAAGCTCAGTTTTCAAACGTGTTAATTCTTCATTTAAAAACATTTTAAATTCTAAAGCGTTGTCAACAAAGGAACTGATGTATAAGCTAAGTAATTGTTTTTGCTCCTCTAAAAGAACACTGTCATACTTACTGTTAAATTTCTTAACAAACTCTTCAACAACTAAATTGTCAACATCAAAATCATTTGTTGAATTTGTGGAAGCAGACATTTGCTTAAGAACTGCTTGTTCCAAAATTACAGACTCTTTAGGACTACTCATAGAGTTAAACATCTTATGAATGTTAGCTAATGATTTATAATTTGGAACAAAATTATTAAACACTGCTGGTTCCAATTCTTTATTTACATCTTTAATTAAATCTGTTTGGCTTATAAATAAACCATGTGGATCTAAAACACGATGTCCTAATTTTGCTTCTTTCATAATTTTTTCACAAATTTCTATATCTAAGCCTTGAGACTCGCAAAGTGATTGGTAACACTGTAAATCTTTATATAGAATGGAATCAGGTGCAAAATGTTTTTTAATCAATTTAACAACGGTGTTTTTTCTATCATGGTCACCTTGTAAAATTGCAGACGTTCCTTCTCTAATCAACGCCTCATAAACAAAAGCAGTATTTCTTTTTTTGTTATATTTAGTTTTCATCATTTTGCTCCGTTATGATATCTTTTTTGTCTTCTAAACTTTTGATTAAATGATCTAATGATTCGTTAACTTGAAAAAGTTTTTGTTCTTCATTAGTCTCTTTCAATTTATAAATAGGTTCTTCTTCTTCATAAATACCTTTTGCTATACTTGGAATTGGTGACGTAGCAAGGTCACGTGCGCCGGGGAACTTTGCTCTATTGGCTCTACCGCCTTTTTCTCTGTTATATAAAGCATGTGTAGAGCGAGTTCGGGCGCCCATGTCTCTCTTGTCATTTGTGCCATCTTTTGCAATGTAGGTGCTTTTTTCATATTCTCTAACTTTATCATTTCGAGAGCCGGGCGGCACAGCAAGAAGTGCTGAATCATCTGCAGCATCAGCGCCTGCATCAGCAGCAGGTATTTCTGCTGGTGTATCACCGCCAAGATCACCACCTAAAGCATCAGCGCCTGCATCGCCGCCAAGGTCTCCACCAAGCGCATCACCGCCTAAGCCACCAGCATCACCACCCAAGCCACCGGCGTCACCGCCGGCTGCGGCGGCTTCAGCAACTTGTTGAAGTGACGCATCGTATTTGCGATCATAGTAAATTTCTCTTTGATTACGAACAAACTCTTCGTTAGACATACCAAAGATATGCTCACCAACCCAGCGTCGAGAGAAGTAACCCTCGGTAGCTGATGCAGCAATATCAAACTTGGATTTCCAAAATTCAATTTCTTGAAGCTCTGCAATCTTTGATGGATTGTTAAGGCTAAGAGCAAACGAAAGAAGATCGTCACCACGAAAGCCGAGAGTGTACAAGTGGATAATGCCAATCTTTTCTAACTCTGCGGTAAGGATTCTTTGAAGTCTCTGGATTGTTCTTGCAAAACGAATATCTTTTTGAGCGAGTGTTGTTTTATCTTCGGCCGCACCTTCGCCCATTGCTAAGTATGGCTGTGGAATTTTAAGAGCGGAGAATAACTTATCTCTAAGATACTTAACATCCTCAACAGCAGTTGTATTTTGACCACCAGCTAAGTTTGTAACATCAGTAACAGAGCCCGGTCGGACTGGAATAAAGTAATCTTCTTCAATGCTCATTGGGTTATAGCGCAAATCAACTCGACCAGTTTGTTGATCAATCACGGTATGTCTTTTTAATTGTGTGACAATCTTTTCCATGTATTGTTCAATATCATTTGGCGGAATGCCACCAACGTCGATCTTAAATAATCTTCTCTCAGATGAACGAATAACTCGATAAGCCATCATAGCATCTTCAACAAGCGTAAGCTGTCTAAAAATACGACGAGCAGGATCTAAAACAGATGTACCGTATGGAGCATGTTTATCATTACCAAGAACTCTAAAATGTGCAATCTGCCAGTTTTCAAATGTCATACCGGCTGAGTTCCATTGGTATTGTATGTAATTTGGATTCGTAGAATCTTGCCCTTCAAGTCTTTCGACTTCTCCAATGGGAATAGAAATAACAGACTGAATACCGAAGTTATCATCAATATCTAAGTACAAGAAAAAATCTCCGTATTTACACATTGTCCGTGCCCAAGAAAAAAGGTTGTGCTCTAAGTTAAGAACCTTTGAATACAGATTTTGCAATACAGCTTTGATTTCCTCATTTGAACATTTAACATTAAGCATAGGTCTTAATTCAGAGTATGTTGTCATTTCATCAGCATATATATCAAGCGCCGACGCAATTTCTGGCATATACTCCATCTGATCAAAGTCCACATATCGCTCAACACGCCGCTGACTTTGCATAGCGTTATATGCAATATTATCGAGTGGCGATGACAGTGCTTTCTTGAACTGTTGACCAGAGGCGGTACGAAAGCGTGAAGAATACTTATCTAAATGTTGTCTTCTAATTTTTGTACCAGACTGCGACCTGTAGTTGATTATTGGTCCAGAGAACAATCTAGTAAGCGCTTTGAACAACTCAGATTGTTGATTAGCTGGGTTTCTGCCTTTTTTCTTATTATCTGCCATTTATATTCTCACTTTATAATCCATTTGTATTGTTCGTATAAACTTTTTGCTTCACTAATTTTATCAAATATTTCTTTTTCTTTGTAGCCATGTTGACCTTTAATTTGTGTATTCATAATAGTTTTTGTGGTGTAAACTGCTTTGGCAAAAGCTTCTTTATAATTTAAATCTCTAGCACTAGCTTGAAGTGCTGTGTCTCGAACCCAGCAAGCAATTGCCAACGCCATAATTAAATCATCATGGTAACCTTTCATTGCTTGTGGTTTACCGTTCCTCCAAATAAAGGTCTTCATTTCACTTATAGTGCGAGATGAATATACCGTAATTAGTTTATTCCTGATAAACTCTTCTAATTTAGCTATGATAAGAGGTCTAGTTTTCATAGAAGTGGTAAAACCGGGCACTGCAGAATTCATACTTTCAGCCATATACTGATCGATATATTCATGAGTTGACTTTATCGAATGATACAAATTAGGGTATTCCATTTCTAAAAGTTTATCTAGCACTGAGTATCCAACATTATTGTTTTCGACAACTAATAAACACTCTCCAAACTCTCTACCGACTTGATTAAGTACATTAGCATACATATCAAGAGTTGGTTTACCTTGATATTCTACTACAGCTTCTAGCGTCTCAAGTTTTATAATGTGAAATGTAGAATAATCAGCACCGTCACCTCTTGCAACATCAGCTACCATTAGATAATTGCAAGATGGATCATACTCTTCCCACATCCAAATATTTCTATCAAACCCTGTCCTGTATTTTGGTTCACGCACATTTGATAAAAGCCACTCCATACAGTCAGGATCAATCACAGTTTCCCCAGATGTGTTGAAGTTGCATTCCAACTCTTGCGCGATCTGGCGTTTGGACATATTTTTAGTTTCTTTTTTATACCACTCTTCATCTCTATCAGGATGCACATCCCACGATAGAGTTGTTAGATTAAAATTATTTGCTCCTGATTCTGCATCGGCACATGTTTTATGAAACCAATTACCAACACCGTTCGGAGTAGAAAGTGCGATACAGCGACCACCAGTAGACAGTGTAGGATACAGACCAGTCCACAAGTCTTCTAAGCCCTCAATATGTGCAGCCTCATCAAGCACCAACAGTGACAGTGCTTCAGAACGACCAGCATCCCCAGATGTAGACGCTGCCTTAATTGTTGAGCCATTTGACAACTCAAAAGATGTTCTGTTGTCAACCGAGATAGTAGCAATACGAATCCACTCTGGGAGGTTCTTCATAATACTTTTGACTTTCTTTACAAGGTTTCCTGCTGTGGCAAACTTTGTTGCCATAACAAGAATAGACTTGTCTTTGTGGAACAGCATTAACCAAGAAATATACCCGGCTGTAATCGTTGAAATACCCAACTGTCTTGCTTTTAAAATTACATTAAACCTATGATCATTAAAATCATTCAGCAATACGTCCTGAAAGTCATAAGTATTAAAAAGTATAAGCCCGTGCATCGGGTGAGATATACGGGCATAGTTTCTTAAGAAGTAAGCGGGGTCTGCTCCGCACTTTAAGATTTCTTGAACTTTTTGTTTTTTGGTGAGTTCAAAGCTCATACACTCTCAGCTAAAACTTTTTTAATTAATAATTTGAGTTCTTCAAGCTTAAACCCAACTTGTCTACCTTGTTGCTGTCTTGCATCCATTTCTTTGCCACCATATAAGGAAGTCATAATTTCTTCGGCCGCTTCAGGCTCAAAACGTGAAAACACAGCATTAAATATTTCTGCTACTTCACCAGCATCAGCACCCTTGATCATATCATAAATTGCATCCTCGATATTACCGGACATCATAACATCATCATCTGAATCAGAATGTGGCTTTTCCATTGGTGCGGTGTCAGATGGTCCAGCTTTTTTAGGATTTTCTAATGATCTCCGACGCGCGTACTCTTTGTCGCCAACCATTTTCTTAATCAGCTTTTCAGCCTCATCACTGTATTCATCTAAGTTTTCTTCTTTGATGTATTCTTCAATTATAATACGTTTTAATTGATCTTCCGTGATTTTCATTTTACGATTCCTTTTTTCTAGTATCGTTTTGTGGACGCTTTCCACCATCACCAGTCCAGCCGCCTTGATCAATAAACTTTCTAAAACTATCTTCAGGTTTAGTATCCGCTTCGGCGGCTACTGCCATATCTTCATTGAGACCACCAACTCTGTAATTGCAAACGGCTGTTACCCATGAACGCACTCTAGTAGAGTTTTCGACGCGCACATCCAACTCACCTTCTTTAGTGAGAGTAACTGATTCGCCACGAATCTTACGATATTCTTTTTTAAGAAAAGCAGCAATTTCAGCAATCTGTTCTTCAACTCTTGTTTCAAAACCGTTAGCGTAAACTTCTTTTAATTGCACCTCAGACATGTATGAAAGAGTCATCATGTTTCCACTAAAGCGGACGTTAAACCCATCCATAACTCTTTTGTCCAAAATAGGATCTCCATCCTCTCTTTGTAAACCAACCAAGAGTGGTTCTCCATTTTCATCAAGAGCACCATCATAAGCGTTAGCTGCTGCTTGTGACAAGCCCTGAACGATTTCGTAAACTGTAGCCATTATAATTATCCTTTTTTAATTTGTGGTCGCCATCCTTGCTCCCATCTTTCTTCTCTTCCGTCAACGTATTGAATATAACATTTGTGACAACATTTAAATTTTGTTATACAAACATCATCTTTAACACTGCTTGGGAAAGAAGAACAAACCGGGCAAGAACGTAAATGTTCTCTATTAAGTAGTTTTTTTGAAACCTTTATACCATTTATATCAATTTTCTCAACGTACTCTTCATTTCTTTTAATCTTGTCGTACATTTCTTTCATCTGGCTAAGATATAATTTTTCTTTCTGTTCGTCCCAACCAGCATGCGGATTAGCAATTGCTTCTTCACCATACTTTTCTTTAATCGCTTTCTCAATAGATGCTATTTTATCAAAATCTTTTTCGCTCATACACCCCACCAAACGTCTTCACCACGTCGGTAATTTTTAGTTTCTTTGAATTTTTCTTTATTAACAAGATGATCATCTCTGAATCTACAATAATTATTTGGCTGTAGTGCAAACTGCCCATCATCAAGCGATACAAGGTTTAAAGGCTTATGCTCTTGTGGATAACGGTCAAAACCATTTGTCCAATCAATCATAATACCTGTGTGTCTGCCTTTCCAACCAAATCTAAATAATTCAACTTCAAGACCTTCAAGATACTTTGCGCCATAAGCTTCGATATCTGGACCCATAGCAGCCCAAGGGCATAAATCTAAATATGGTTTTTCTTCCCACGACTCAGGTCCGTGAAAGTCTGACATTGCGTGCAAAGGCAAACCTGACCAGTGAGCACCTGATTCTAACAACACATGCGCCATTGGAATCTGTCCCTCTCTAGAGTGTATACCGTGCCATAGTGCGTAGGTATAGCCTTGTGGCATATTCGGTCCCAAGTAAGAGTTATTAACCCACACATAAAAATGGTGTGGTAAGTTTGCGTGTTTCATTTTGATAGTTCCCTGTCGATTGCATAGTAACTAGCGCCACCAAGTGCAACACCCCCAATAAACCACAACCATTTATATTGTGGTGAAGTTTTTTTCAAAGAGCTAGACAGGGCTTGTATTTCTTTATCTTTTTGCATTATAAATAAATCGTATTCTCTAGTCAAGGAATCGTGTTCAATTTTAATATTTTCTAATTTGTATTCATACTCTTCTCGGAGTATTTTAAGTTGGTAATCAGTTCTTATTTCACATGCGTAAAGAGCAATATCATACTCTGATAAAATCTTTGACATTGCGTTCTCGTCAAACAAAACACCCTCAAAGGGTGCTGGTGCTTTGTACTCAAGTATTGTAAACTTTGGCGGCTCAGTTGCATAAACAGTTGATGTTAACATCAACAATAAACTAAGGAACATATTCGACCCCGAATTTGTTTTCTATATCTTTAATAAGCTGTTGCTTATCATCTCTATATTTTCTAGTATACTCTTTTGTTTTACTTAATTTAAGTTCTTCTAATTCTTTGCGTGCATCTTCATACTCTTGCTCAATAGCAGCAATAGATTCTAAATGACTTTCCATTAGTAACTGCTTTTTTTGTATTTCTTGTTTGTGAATCTCTTTTAAACCTTCAATCTGAGCTTGGACTGAATCCGACTGAATCTGATATGCCTTTTGCATAAGGTGGTAATCATATCGACTTTTCAAAGCCAAAGCAAGACACAAGAACACTATGGTTATTGTCTTCCAGTTTTTTAGAGCAAATTCAAGTATGAGCTTTTTAGTCATTATAACCTCGCAATCTAGCGATGCCATCAATAACTGTCTGACCTCCGATATAGATTGCTGAAATAATCACCCAGTCTTCGCTAGTTACATGCCCAGCTAAGGTAAGTCCTGTGGCCGTCAACCACACCATTAGTTTTCGAGACGTAAGTTTTGCTAACCATGTATCTAAAAATGCTTGTGCTTTTGCAGGCACGATCACCTCACCCTTTTTCTTTTGCTATTTTAGTTGCAGTTGCGTACATCACTGATTCTGCATCGTCACCATAGCGACGTTTAAAATCTTTCTTAGATTTCTTCATGCCCTTAACAACTTTTTCTTTTTCTTTCTTTTCTGGTTTAGTCAGGGATCTTTCAGCGACTTGATCTAATTCTTCTTCACCAGATAAGTCTTGCGCTATTTTCTGTCTATTCTGACGTGCTATTGTTTTGCCTTGAGCTTGCTGTGCCAGCGCAACATATTTATTTTTGCTAACAGTCTGAGTTGGCGCTACACCAACTGCTTTTTGAACTTGAGGCAAAATATTATCTGCTACTCCAGTACCAACGTCATCAACATATTTTGTGACAGCTTTAGCCATGTCATCAACATATTTACCAATCAGCTTATTTGATTTAAGTGAATTGAGAGTTTTAGTTATTTTTGGCATTTGTTTAGAAAGTAACTTTCCTAAATATGTGCCTGCTTTAGTTCCGCCCTTAGCGCCAAACTTACTAAGATAAACTCCTATCTTGCCACCTTTACCGATCGCATCTCCAACTGCAGGAATCATTGATATAACTGACAGAGCAGCCATTAGATGTTCTCCTTTTCTGGCATACAATGCAGCATTTGTTAAATCTGCTGCTTCACCAATGCCGGGAATTAGACCAAGGACATCAAGACCAATATGTGGTAATTCTTTTTTCCAATCTTCAGATAACACTTCTTGTCGCATTTGATTATGTAATTTATCAATACGCTTTTGTTCCTGCAACATTATTTGTTCATAATTAAATAATTCAACTTCTTCCTTGATTATTTGTTTAAGATTTGATCTACTAATTTTCATCCAAAGAACCTCTGAAACTTAGCGTTGACCACGTTGTTATGCTTCATAAATTCAGGTATGCATGCGAGTATTGCTTCATGAGTTGGTTCTCCATCATACCATTCGAGAAATAATTCTACTGCATTTGATTCTCTTAATGGTCTATCGCCCATACCTTTGCTTGTACATACTTGAACAAATAGGGCACGCAGATCAATTTCTTCTGTTGTGTCTTCTACGAGCACAGGTGTTGCTTCAATAGCATGTGATGTTTTTGATACTAAAAAATTCCAAAGTTGCTTTAATAAATTAATCATTTATAGATCCTCTATGTCAATATCACTCGGAAGACCACGTAATCTTACAGATTTTTGTGGTTTTTTAGGAGCAGGCTTAGCAGCTTTGGGCTTACTTTTAGGCTTTTCTTTTTCTGGTGGCGTGGACTGGTCGCCTCCTAATTTTTCAACTGCTTTCTTAATCACAAGAATAAGAGCATTTTGCTTCCAATTAAGAGGATTAACATTGCCACCGACACCCATAATGTCAGCAGCCTTTTGAATAGCTGGTGCATTTTTTTCTACTGTGTTTAGCAGGTCGAGTGTTTTAGTGGTAGTTTCCTTTACTCCGTCAGGCAATTTAGATGCTTGCACTGACTTGTTTAAATCTTCAAGTTCTTTTTTCGCAGAGAGTGCTTTAAATAAAACAACAAAAACTTTTCCTAATATGGCTAATGCAGCAGCACTCAAAATAATAGCTTCGTCTAATTGATATTCTTCATTTGACTCCACAAGTTCGCCGCTAGAATCAAAAATTTCATTTTCTTCTTCAATATATTGATTCCAATTTTCCATTAGTTTTTTCATATCACTATCCTTTATACTTTGTTGCGGTACTAAATTTTAACGTTTATTTCACCGCCACCAACTTGACTACCAATCTTAGAATTGTCATCCATTGTTTGACTAGCAATTGCTTCAGGAGTTGCATAGTAAGCCTCGCCAGTTGCACCGGCATTCTTAGCTTGATCAAGATCAGTATAAAATCCAATGGGCTTTGGTAAAACATATACTTGAAGCATTCCTTG
>CESP01055953.1_pt1 | contig 11165 bp, 13 predicted proteins | sample 531211 | NCBI WGS metagenome assembly CESP01 (sample SAMEA2622074, study PRJEB7988) | marine metagenome | biome: marine biome (ENVO:00000447); feature: surface water layer (ENVO:00002042); material: "saline water (ENVO:00002010), including plankton (ENVO:xxxxxxxx)" | depth 5 m | reverse complement strand
AAGAAAAAAGTTACTCACCTTTTTTTCGCCTCTGTGGAAAAGTTATTTGGACTGAATTTTTTCGATTTTAATTGAGATATGAGCTTTTACTTCTGAGTGAAAATTTATCTCAACTTTAAACAATCCTAATTTATTTAACTCATCTTTTAGAATAATTTGAGAAGGACTAACTTCTGCTTTTATTTTTTCTTTAATTAAGTTAGTAATTTCTTTTGGTTTTATTGATCCATAAAGATCACCATTTTCTTTACTTTCTTTACTAAATATAAACGTCTTATTATTTATTAATTTAGCTATTTCCTTAAATTTATTTTTTATTTCTACATTCTTCTTGTTTAATTCATCTTTTTTCTTATTTACGAATTCTAAGTTTTCTCTATTATATCTTAAAGCTTTTCCTTTTTTTAAAAGAAAGTTCCGACCATATCCATTTTTAACTTTAACCTTATCTCCTATGTTGCCTAGATTAAAAATATTTTCTAACAATATAAGTTCCATTATAAATCTATAAAAGCGATAAGATTTTAGCTTTTTTTATCTCTTTAGTAAGTTTTTTTTGTTTATTAAAAGATACCGAAGTTATTTTAGATGAAATAATTTTCCCATTATCTGACACATATTTTTTTAATAAGCTCACATTTTTGTAATCTATTATAGGAGCATTTTTATTTGATAATGGACATTTTTTGGAAAATTTCCCATCTGGTTTTTGAAACAAACTCAGTTTATTTAAAGAATTTGAGCCTCTTTTTTGAATTTTTTTGTTTTTTCTTTTCATATTTAATTATTGTTCTTTTTAAAAAACTCATTTTTAGTATCAAGTTTTTTGTACTTTACAGTCAAATGCCTCAATATTGAACTATCAACGCTTATTTTCTTATTAATTTCATTTAATGTTTCTTTTGATCCCTCGAACTTGAAATGTATATAAAAACCTTTCCTATAATTTTTAATTTTGTTAGCCAAATTTAACAAGCCCCATTCTTCAATTTTAACTACTTTACCAGAGGAACTATTAATTAATTCATTATACTTTTCTTTTATTGATTTTATTTCTCTCTCAGCTAAATCTTGTTTAGCAATAATAGTATTTTCGTAAAAAGCCATAATTTTGTGTTAATTAAGTTTAAATTATTATTTTCAAAGACTGGGTTATACTATAATGAAGAATTATAGCAATACTAATTATTATTCGCTAAATTAACGCTATGAACGCATTATTATTTCCAGGACAAGGTTCTCAAATAATTGGTATGGGATCTGAATTTTATAAAAATTTTAAAATTGTAAAAAACATTTTTGAAAAAGCAGATGAAGAGTTAAATTTTTCTTTATCAAAAATAATATTAGAAGGTCCTGCTAATGAATTACAACTAACAAAAAATACTCAACCAGCAATTTTGACAGTTAGTTACTCTATTTTTAAAGTCTTAATTGAAGAGTTTAATTTTAAACTAGATGAATTTAAATGCTTTGCTGGTCATTCGCTAGGGGAGTACACCGCTTTGGTTTGTTCAAATTCTATTCAATTTAATGATGCTTTACATTTACTGTACGAAAGAGGAAAAGCGATGCAAGAAGCAGTTCCAGTTGGAAAGGGCAAAATGATTGCTGTGTTAGGAACAGATATCGATAATTTAAATAATCTAATTAAATCAAATAAAAAAGATGGAGAAATTTGTGAAATAGCTAATGATAATGCCAATGGACAGGTTATATTAAGTGGAGAGAAAAATAGTATTGAGACTTTTGGCGATGTTTTAAAAAAAGAAAAGATAAAATTTATTCCACTTAATGTTAGCGCACCATTTCATTGCTCTCTAATGTCTACAGCAGCTGAAGTAATGAAAGAAAAAATTGATAGAGTAGATTTCCAAAAACCAAATATAGAAATATTTAGCAACGTTACTGCTCAACCTGAAAATAATCCATCAAATATTAAAAATCTTTTGGTTGAACAAATTTTTTCTACTGTAAGGTGGAGAGAAACTTTGCTTAATATGTTTAAAAAGGGTATTAAAAATTACATTGAGGTTGGCCCCGGAAAGGTCTTGTCAGGAATGGCAAAAAGGACATTAAAAGAAGCAAATTGCTTTTCTTTAAACTCAATTATTGATATTAAAAATTTATCAGATGAACTTAAAAAATAAAAAAGTTTTAATTACAGGTGCTACTGGGGGAATCGGTAAATCTCTTGTAGACAAATTTTATAATTTCGGTGCGACAGTTGTTGCCACTGGAACAAATGAAGAAAAATTAAATAATTTAAAAAAACAATATGATAATATAATTATTGAAAAATTTAAGCTTGATGAACATAGTAACATTGAGGGATTTATAGATAAAGTAGACAAACAACTAGAAGGAATAGATGTTTTAGTAAATAATGCAGGTATAACTCTAGACAATCTATCAATTAGGTTGACTGAAGAAAATTGGAAAACAGTTCTAGATATAAATTTAACATCAACATTTCTTATGTGTAAATTTACAATAAAAAAAATGTTGAAAAAAAAACAAGGAAAAATAATAAATATTACTTCTATTGTTGGCCATACTGGGAACTTAGGTCAAGCAAATTATTCAGCCTCTAAAGCAGGTATTGTTGCATTTTCAAAAAGTTTAGCAATCGAATATGCAAAAAAAAATATTAATATAAATTGCGTTTCTCCTGGTTTTATCAAAACCGATATGACAGACAAAATCAGTGAGGAATTTAAAAAAACATTAATAAGCAAAATTCCTTCTGGCAGTCTTGGCTCTGGAGAAGATGTTTCAAATTGTGTAGCTTTTTTGGCATCAGATATGGCTAACTATATTAATGGTGAAACAATACATGTGAATGGCGGAATGTATATGGCTTGACAATTCTTATTAATAATCTAATAAGAAATTATAAATTCAAGAAAGGAATTCATGTCAGAAGACGTAAAAAGTAAAATTAAAAAAATAGTTGCAGATCATTTAGGGATTGAGGAAGAGAAAGTTACTGAAGAAGCAAGCTTTATAGACGATTTAGGAGCCGATAGCTTAGATACTGTTGAACTTGTGATGGCTTTTGAAGAGGAATTTGGTTCAGAGATTTCAGATAGCGAAGCTGAAAAAATTCTCACAGTTGGAGATGCTATTAAATTTATTGAGAGTAAATCAACTTTATAACTATTTAATTAAATAAGATGTCACATGATGGGGAAAATATCATGTTAATCCTTTCTTCTCCATCTGGCGTTGGTAAAACCACATTAACCAAAAAAATTCAACAAAAATATCCTTCATTCAAAATTTCTGTTTCTCACACCACTAGACCTCCAAGGTCAAACGAAGTTGATGGGGTAGACTATCATTTTGTTTCGATGGAAAAATTTAAAGAATTAATAAAACAAAAAAAATTTTATGAATATGCAGAAATTTTTGAAAATTTTTATGGAACTTTAAAAGAAAATGTAGATCAAACAATTATTGATAACGATATAATATTTGACATTGACTGGCAGGGAACAAAACAATTATCAAAATTCAAAAATCTCAAGCTTATAAAAATCTACCTTATAACAGATAGCAAAAAAGAGCTAAAAAATAGACTTATTAAAAGAGATCAGAATTCCGAAGAGGAAATAAAAAAAAGATTTAGCGCTTTCGATGAAGATATTAAACATTGGAATGATTATGATTATATTGTAATAAATAAAAACCTAGATGTTTGTTTTAAACAAATTGAAAAAATAATCGAAAACAGCAAAAAAAAAATTACTTATCTTTTTCAATAAACTCTGCTAGTTTATAATAAATATCTGGTTTTAATTCTTCAGGTCTTGAACTTAAATTTAAATCTACAATTTTTTTAACATCACTTTTTTTTAAAATTTTACTGATATTTTTATTTATCATTTTTCTTTTATTTGAAAATAAAATATTGGTAATACGTTCTAGTTTTGTAAGATCATTAATTTTGAAAGACAGTTTTTTTTTCGGCTTAAAGTGAATTACAATTGAAGTTACTTTAGGTTTAGGAAAAAAACAATTAGCAGAAACAAAAAACTTTTTCACGCTTAGTAATTTATAATGTGATAATATAGATAATCTTCCATAATTCTTTGATTGAAATTTACCTAAAATTTTTTCCCCTAACTCCTTTTGGAACATTAAAATTAAATCTGTATAATTAGGAGGCCAATTTTTAATCTTTAAAATTTTAACAAAAATTTGAGAAGAAATATTATATGGAAGATTCCCGAATATTATTAATTTTTTTTTATTTAAATTTTTAAAATCAAAGTCTAAAAAATCTTGATTGAATACTCTAATATCTTTATTTTTTAAGAATCTTAATCTTAATTTTTCTGCAAAATTATCATCTTTTTCTATAAGCGATAATGTTCGCGGTTTATTTTTAACGATTTCGTTAGTCAAGGAAGCCTTGCCAGGACCTATCTCAACAACATCTTTATTTTTAATTTCAACTAAATTTATTATTTTCTTTATAACATTTTTATCTACTAAAAAATTTTGTCCTAAAGATTTCTTTGCATATTTCATTTTATTTTTTATTTAGAAAATTTACACAATTGATTAAGCTTGCTGGATTAGCTTTTTTTTTACCAATCAGGTTGGCAGCTGTGCCATGATCTGGCGAAACTCTCAAGTATTTTAAACCTAGAGTTATATTAATTGCATCAAAGTTAAATAATGCTTTGAATGGAGCAAGCACTTGATCATGATACATACCAACAAGTAAATCGTAGTTTTTATATTCTTTTATAAAAATTGTATCTGCAACCAAGGGCCCATTAACGTTGACTCCGCAATTTTTTAATTTTGAAATAGATGGAATAACAATTCTTCTTTCTTCAGAATTTACTCTCAACTCAGCATTATGAGGATTGAGACCCAGAACGCCAATTTTTGGTTTGGTTTTAAATTTATCTTTATACCAATTATGTATTGTAAAAATTTTATTAAAAATAATTTTTGAATTAATTTTTTTTGAAATTTCATTAACATCAATATGAGTGGTAATTGGCGAAACAGCAAAATTCTTACTTTTTATAAGCATTGCTTCTGAACTATCTTTAACTTTACATTTTTTTGCTAAGTATTCAGTTACCCCAATTTTATTTTTTTTTAATAAATTTTTATTTATAGGGCAATTAATAATGCTAATTTTCTTATCTTTAATTGCTAATGAATGTGCATAATCCAAAGAATTTAAGACAAATTTTGAAGCCTCTTTTTTCGAGACACAGAATGGCTTTTTAAATTTTAATTCTAAACTAATGACATTTAATTCATTATGTTTTGTTTTTTCATGAATATTATTAATCTTATTTATTTTTATAGAGTATTTAAGATTACTAAATTGTTTTTTTAAAAGTTCAAAATTAGATATTATGTAAATTCTTCTTTTTAAAGATTTATTCAAATTTTTCCAAGTTTTGTATATTATCTCAGAATTGATACTATTCGGGTCACCACTAATTAGAATTATCTTATTCATTTATATTCTATCAAACTTTTGTTTTTTAATTTAGATAAGTGACTTCTTGAGTATAAGTTAAATAGTTCATTTTTTTTCTGACTTATTAATTTTTTCTTAAGTTCATTAACATCAATATTTTCAGCTTTAGTTTTACGTTTATCTGTTAACTTCAAAAACATTATAACATTTTGTTTTTCTATAGGGATTGAAATATCATTTATATTCATTTTAGAAAGAACATTAAAAAGTTTTTTTGACAGAGATTTTGAATTAATCCAACCAAGATCTCCCTTATTTGAAGAGGAAGTAGCAGTACTATAATTTAGAGCTGTAGTTTCAAAACCTAGTTGATCAATTTTTTCTTGAATATCTAAAATTATATCTTTTGGCGATTGATTTAATTTTCTTTCAACTTCTATCTCTGAGATTCTATATTCAATTATATCAACCTTATCTTTTAATATCTTTTTTACCTCCCCATCTAGTGACACTCCATCAATATTAATTTTTTTTGAATAAACTTCATAAATAAACTTTTGCCACTTAAATTCTGTTTTAATTTCATCAATAAAAAGATCAAACTCAACATTATTTTTATCAAATTTTAATTTTAAACTATTGATATCTTTTGATGAAATAGAATTAAGATATCTGTTTACTCGATCTAAATCATCGCCAATATTGTGTTTAGATAGCTCAATTTTTTTAAGTTTAAGCTGTATTAAAGAGTCCAAAGCTTTGCTTTTTATGTTATTAATATTTTTTTGATTTATTTCCTGGTTAGATAGAATTAGTGTAGATAAGATCTTATTCTTTATTTCAAAATTTGTAATTATTTCGTTTTCTATTTTTACTATAATATTATTTTTAAATTTCGCGTTTGAAGACTCATTTAAAAAAAGAAAAAGCAGAATAATTGAAATTGTGATATATTTTATTTTCATTGACTAAAAGAGGGAGAATTAATGTTTCCAAAAGGTGTAAGAGTGATTTTAAACATTAACGAATTTTCAGGTTCTAATTCTGAGTCGGTGTAAAACTCTCTTCTATAAATTAATCCAGCCCTCAAACAGTCATTAATATATTCATAACTGAGGTTGTAAAATTCTGCAGAGTTGGTAACTAAATTTCTCTTAGTTTCGAAGGAAAATAAACCATTATCACTCTTAGTTAAATTAATCTTTGTTTTGAAATAATCTTGATCTCCTATGTGTTTTTTTTCTTGCAAGTAGTCAAAATCAATCTTTAAATTATTAAGATTTATCTCTGTTCCTACCTCATTATAATTTAAATCGCTATAATTTTGATCAATTGCAAAATTATAGTTAAGGCTGATTCTATTATTTATTTTGTAATTTGCCGACCCAACTAAGTCTGAAAGTTTTTCATCTAAACCTGTTTTACTATGCATTTTTTTATTTTCTTTCTCATTAATAATTTGAGCTACAGAGAAATCAAGTTCAGAGTTTGCTTTTTCAATTTTATAATCAAAACCTAAAGTACCACTTAAACCTGTTTCAAAATTGTTTTTATTTTCTAATCTATTAATGTTAAATGCACTTATAGGATTAAGTCTATATCCATCAGTTTCCTTTCTCATTGAACCTGGAGAATATCTTAAAAGAAGTTTTGGTGTTAATAGATGAGATTCATTTCCTATTATCTTTTGAAGATCAATACTAGCAAGGTAACCTAATGCACCATAAAACTCACTCGTAAAATCTTCTTTGTATGGATCAACATTCTTAGCTTCATAATTAATGTTTTTAAAATTTCCTAAAATTTTACCTTTTATACCCGATCTAAAGTTCGTTTCTTTAAAATTCCAATTTAAGTCATTTACCATGAAGTTTGTAAGTTTATTAGTATCGTAATTGTGTACTTTTATATTAGTTTGAAGATCTAAACTTCCATAATCGTCATTACTAAATAGATTTTTATCAAAAGTAATTTCTGGAAATATAAACTCATACTTATCTTCGTAAGAATCTTTTAAAGTTTCATAAATACTTGCGTTCATTCCTAAAAACATATCTTCTTTCTCATGTGAAAATTTAATAGAACTATTAAGTGTATCGATATTATAATCCACTAAATTAGATTTAATTTTATATAGCTTGAGATACTTATCATCAAAGCTATCTTGAATTGATATCTCTAAATTATTTTCAGAGTCGTCGTTGCCAAAAAAAGTTTTTTCAAATTTTGCAAATATATGAGATTTTCCTCCCGGTCTTTTTGTTGACGTGCTTTTCTTATAGCCCTCAGTAAATCCAAAATCTAAAATAAATTTTGAATTTTTAAACGCCTGATGATACTCACCTAAAAAAAGAGGATTTTCTGAAAAATAAAGATTATTAGTGATAGTAAAATTTTTATCGTCGTTTAAGGCCCAAAAATATGGAATAGAAATTCCTAAACCCAAGTTTTTAGAATCAGAAATTGATGGAGTCAAAAAACCTGATCTTCTATCAACAGTTGGATCTGGATGAGAAATTTTAGGAAAGTAAAAAATTGGAAGATCATAAACTTTAATTAAAGCATTATCATAGTAAATTGTTTTTTTTTTACTATCATGAAGCATTTTACTAGCTTGAATTGTCCATGGAGGGCATTTGTCTTTTTTTCGGTAGTCACAAATCGTAAAAATACTTTTTCCAAACATACTCTCATTTTTGTTAATTTTAATTGCATTGGCAAACACTCTAGGTTTATTTTTTTTATTTATTTTGAAGCTTTCGTCATTTAAAAATGCCTTAATATCGGTACCAAGTATCTCTTTCTTTTTAGTATCAATATATACTTGAGAAAATTCATACACATTATTTAACTTATCTTCTATTTTTACTAAACCTACTGACTTAAAAATATTGTTGTCAATTTCAAATTCAAAAGAGTCCAAAAAAATTTTATTGTTATCTTTATCGATTATCTTTGTTTTTTTTTCAGAATTGATAATTTTTTTCTTATTATCAAATATTATGTCAAATCCATTTAAAAAATATTTTTCAGAAGTTTCTATTGAAGTATCTCCTAGGCTTTTGAAAATTCTCTTTTTTTCATCATATTCGGCGTAATTAGTTTTGATTATATTTCCTCGATAATCAGTTACCTCAATGTTTCCTTTTAATTTTATAAAAGATTTACTTCTATCGTACTCAGCAAAATCACTTTTAATTGTATTATTGTCCTCAGTTTTTACAATTACATCATTTTCAAAAATAGTAATTTCTTTAGTTTTATCAATTGTTATATTTTTCGACTGAATATTGAGACTTTCTGCCAAAAGAGGATAATTAAACAAAATTAAAAACAAAATTAAAAAAAAATTACTTTTCATTAATTTGTAATACTCCAACTAAAGCAAAAAGACTCAATGCCAATACCGGTGCCCAAACTGCTAAAATTAAAGGAATTCTATCTGTTTGTCCCAAAGCAAGTGATAAATCCTTAAAATAAAAGACAAGAACACTCACAATTAAACCTATGGTAATGAATTTTAAGTTATCTGATTTTTTTAGGGTGTTCATAGTTAGTATAGATGCTATTGCAGTCATCATAAGCAAGAAAAAAGGTAAAGATAATAAAGTATGCAAACTTTGATTAAGAAAAGTCTTATTGTATCCATTTTCTAATAGTTTGTTATAATTGACTATTAAATCTACAAAAGACATTGTGTCAAAATTTTTGAAAAGGCTTGTTATTTTTTCATATGAATATATTGAATTAATATTATATTGATCTAATTTTTTAGTTTCTAAAATACCATCCAAAGGCTTGAAAATCGTTACATCATTAAGTATCCAATTATTATTTTTTATGATGGTTTTCTTGGAAGTAATTTTTTCAATGAGATATGAATTTGTGTCTAAATGAAAAATTGTAGTATTTATTAAGCTATCTCCCTCAGGTTTATCAGCTGAAATAATCCTAGATCCATTTTTTAGATTTTCTTTAATCCATAATCCATTATTATTGAAAGTTACTAAATGATCAATATCTCTTGAGTAGTTTGATTTAGTCTTTTCATAATATTTAGCCATAGACGAGGTCATTGGATTTATGATTAACAAGATCAACCATCCTACAAAAAATGAGGTAAGAGCAAGAATTAAAAAAATCCTCAAATTTGAATATCCAAAAACTTTTAATGTTAATAAATCTCTATTATTTCTTATTTTTAACATTAACCACATACTCGAGATAAAAATTATAAATGGAAGTATTTTGATTAGCATTCCTGGTATTAACAAACATGTCAGAACTAAAGGTAAAAATAAACTTACTTCTGTATTTTTAAAAAACTCTATTTCTTCAAATAAATTTAAAATTACACCAAAACAATAAAAAATAGCTGTTACAAGTAAGAAAGTTTTAAAAAAATTTTTTAATAGATAATTAAAGAGTATTTTATTCATTTTATTTAAACTCCTTTAAAAATTTTAGATTTAAGAAAGTATAAAATAAAACTAATAAAAAAAATGGAAAAAATAAAAAAATAGTTTTAATTAAATCATTTATTCCAGTATAACGAATAGTTAATTCAGAAAAAAGTAAAACTAAAAAACTTAGGATGAAAATACTTAATGAATTGAAATATTTACCTTTTACTCTAATTAAAAGTAATGAGCAAATTAAAGCAATTGCGGGTATATAAAAAGGTAAAACTATTCGTCTATTTAGATTTGGGATAATTTCTGATAATTTATGGCAAGTTTTTAAGTCTATATTTTTCTCTCTAAAACATTTTAAAAGTTCAAGTGTAGAAGTTTCTTGAACTTTAGATTTTTTGATTGTTGTGGTTGATAATTTACTTAAATCAATATTAATTTGATCAAACTTAATTATCTCACTTTTACTTTGATCTCTCTTTGATGAAATTATTTGCCCATTAAATAAAATTAGTTTTTTTTTGTCTACAACGCCATTTTGAGCAATTATTGTAGTATCTACATTGCTTGAAATATTAGTAGATAAATTTTTTAAATTTCTTGATTTATCATGAAGAAAAATATTTTGAATTTCATTTCCTATTTTTTTTTCAACTATAAAAGTAAAACCTTTAAAAGAGTCTGTAAATTGTTGAGACCTTATAGTCGGTAAAAAAGAATTTAATTGATCCTGACCTAACAGTTGTCTTGATTTATTCAAAGCAAGGGGAGTTAGGAAAGTTGAAAAAATTAGATAAAAAACTAGTACAATTAAAGAGGTATAAAAAAATAAATTTACAATTTGAATTTTTTTAACTCCTGACGTCCATAAAATAACAAATTCACTATCTTGAATATGTTTAACAATAAATAATATTAGTGCTATTAAAAATGATAAAGGTATAAATTTTGGTAAAATTCCAAATAGATTTAAAAATGAAAATTCAAAATAAGTAGTAATTGGATAACCGCTATCAACAACTAATTCTAGAAAGTTTACAGCCCTTACAGTCAATGCAATTATAGACAAACCAAACAAAATAACGAAAAATGATTTGATTATTTCTAGAAAAAAATTTTGATAAATTTTGTTTTGAAGCATTTTAATATATCGTATATAAATAATGCATTCATAAATTAAATTCAACTAATGGTTTAACTATGACTAATTTTCCATTGAAATCAGTTATATTCAGACTTATATACCATTAGTCTTAAATAATCTTTTTTAAAAATATGTCTATAAACATAAAATATTC
>CESP01030363.1_pt1 | contig 11251 bp, 7 predicted proteins | sample 531211 | NCBI WGS metagenome assembly CESP01 (sample SAMEA2622074, study PRJEB7988) | marine metagenome | biome: marine biome (ENVO:00000447); feature: surface water layer (ENVO:00002042); material: "saline water (ENVO:00002010), including plankton (ENVO:xxxxxxxx)" | depth 5 m | reverse complement strand
TTATTCGGGTGAGATTATTTGATGGTTCTGATATCTTTTGATCAAGCCTTAATCTTTTTATATAGAGTTGTGAAATATTAAATATTTCACTCACTTTCTTATTTGATATTTGATGGTTTTTGATTAGAAAGATGTTTGACAAACTGCCTATTAATTGACTATCTGCATGATATTTTTGAATATACTTTTCGAGATAATAAAATTCCATGCCAGACCTAACCCAGTAGTATTTCCTGTCGTTAAAATTTATAGAATTCCTTAAAAAATCTCTTAGGATTACTTTAAATAAATTGATTTCATTTATGGTATTTTGATTAAAAACCTTTAAATAGGAGGGAATATCCGAATAAGGATATAGTGAATGTTCTTTAAAGTATCTTTTTGTTAATAAGATTTTTGAATTGGAATAATTATCAAAATTTTCAGAGAGAAATGTATTTATTCTTTTAAAACCTTCATTTTTAATTGATACAATTTTTTCTTCGTTAGTAACAATATTGAAATTTTCGTTTTTTATCATTTCAAACTCATTATTCTTATAAATAAAGAAAGAAAGGTCCTTAAGTTTTCTACAATTAAAATTTATAATTTTTCTATTACCAACGATATTTTGAAAATGAATACAGTTGGTGTGGAAAATATATTTTAATGGAATTGTTACATCCATTGATATATCGTCGAATGAATTAAATTGATCATCAAAATTTAGGTTAGAATATCTTGCAAAAGATCCATTGACCAATGGTGTTACTCTGAGTAAAAAATTTTTAATGGTGTAAGCTTTATTATTTGAATAACCATAATCATGCATTTTGGAGCTGGGAAAAACCAATCTATAATTAATATTTAATTCAATTTTTTGATTTTTTTCTAATTCGTTTTTTAAAAATATTTTAATTAAATCTGGATTTTCAGCAGTCCTTTCCCAGTTAAGGTTTGAATGACTGGTGCTTATTTTATTAATTTTCGTAACCCCTCTTTCTCTTTTTTCTGACTTAATTAATGCTAAATTGTATTCTTCATAGAGTTTCTTTGATAATGGAGTGTCATTGCTAGAGTAAGCATTGTTCCAATCATAAAGAATCAAGTGATTTAATTTGTTTTCAGAATTATTATGAAAAATAATTTTTTGCTCAACATCCATATGACTTGAATCAGGGTGAAGAGAGGATTTTATTTCGTAGTAATTTTGTGTGAAAACTTGGTTTAAACACATTACTATAATTACTATTGATAAAAAACGCAAGTGTTAAAAATTTGGGGAGAAACTTTTTTGATTGTAAAATTTATTCAATATGTCTATAATCTGATCTTCAGAATCCACTAACTCAAACAAAAACATATCATTTGACGAAACATTTTTAAAATCGTTACAAACCTTGTTTTTTAACCAATCAATACATCCATTCCAAAATTCACTTCCAACAAGAATAACTGGAAATTTTTGAATTTTTTTAGTTTGAATAAGTGTTAATGCCTCAAATAATTCATCCAGGGTACCAAAACCACCTGGCATGACTATAAATGCTTGGGCATATCTGACAAACATAACCTTTCTAACAAAAAAGTAATCAAAATCAATAAGTTTGTCGGAGTCTATAAACTCATTATGTGTTTGCTCAAAGGGTAAATCAATGTTTAAACCGACAGAAATTCCACCTGCCTTTTGAGCACCTCTGTTTGCAGCTTCCATTATTCCGGGACCACCACCAGTTATCACACCAAGACCCATACCAACAATTTTTTTGGCAATCTTTATCGTTTGTTTGTAAAAAGGATCGTCCTCTTGGGTTCTAGCCGATCCAAATATTGATACGCAAGGTCCTAATTCAGATAATTTTTCATATCCTTCAACAAGTTCTCCCATAATTTTAAATACAGACCATGAATCATGAGATTTTTCTATCCAGTTTTGTTTATTCATTAACTTAAATTTAACTCCTTTTTAAATATGTTTGATGTTGGTGAATCAGCATTTTTCAACATTTCTTTCAAATCTCCCTGAAATATTACCTCGCCACCATTTTTTCCTCCACCAGGACCCAACTCAACAAAATGATCTACAATTTTCAATACATCAGTGTTATGTTCAATTATAATAATTGTATTTCCTTTTTCTGAAAGTTTTACTATAATTTTCATTAATTGATCAATGTCTGCGAAGTGTAATCCAGTTGTAGGCTCATCAAATATGTAAAGAGTCTTTCCAGTATCTCTTTTAGATAATTCAGTTGCTAACTTAATTCTCTGAGCCTCACCGCCGGAGAGTGTAGTGGATTGTTGACCCAATCTAATATACCCAAGCCCAACATCAACTAGAACTTTTAGTTTGGATAAAATTTTTGGATAATTTTTAAAAACTACTGCAGCATCTGAAATTGTCATATTTAATATATCAGAGATAGAATTATTATTTAGTTTAACAGTCAGTGTTTCTTTATTAAATCTTTTGCCATTACATACCTCACAATCAACATAGATATCTGGTAAAAAATTCATTTCAATTTTCTTCATTCCTGCACCTTGACATTCCTCACATCTTCCACCCTTGACGTTAAAACTAAATCTTCCAGCTTTATATCCTCTTATTTTTGACTCAGGTAACTTAGCAAACATTTCTCTGATTAAGCCATATAGACCCGTGTAGGTAGCAGGATTACTCCTCGGGGTTCTTCCAATTGGTGATTGATTTATCTGGATTACTTTATCAATATTTTCTATTCCACTAATATTTGAATAGGGTAGGTTTTCAGTTGTTGAATTATAAAAAGTCCTGCTTAATATAGGATACAAGGTTTTATTAATTAAAGATGATTTACCACTTCCAGACAATCCACAAATACCAATGATTTTACCTAAGGGAATTGATAACTCTACATTTTTAAGGTTGTTTCCTGAACATCCTGACAAGATCAACTTTTTACCATTCTTGGCTTTAAAAAAAATAGATCTTGATATTTCTTGTTCATTAAAAAGGTAATCTGAGGTTATTGAACTGATCTTTTTAATGTCGTTTATTTTACCATTAAAAACTATTTCACCTCCCTTTTCACCTGCTCCTGGACCTAAATCAATTAAATGATCGGATTGTAGCATTATTTCTCTATCATGTTCAACAACAATTACGGTGTTCCCCAAATCCCTAAGTTTTTTTAAGGATTTAATTAGTTTTAGATTATCTATTTGATGTAAACCAATAGATGGTTCATCAAGAATATACAAAACATCCTGCAGTTGGGAACCAATTTGAGTGGCAAGGCGTATTCGCTGAGACTCTCCACCAGACAGGGATCTTGTTTCTCTTCCAAGAGAGAGATAATTTAGACCAACATCTCTTATGAACTCGACCCTTTTTTTTAATTCAATTAAAATTTCTTGACATATCTCAAGTTTTTTATCCGAAATCTTTTTATTCAATGATTTTATCCAAGTATATAATTCGTCAAAATCCATTTTACTGATCTCAGTAACATCTTTATGATCGATTTTAAAATGTTTTACATTTTCATTTAATCGTGATCCACAACATTTGTTACATTCAATTGTCCTCATGAATTTTTTTGACCATGTTTTTATTTTTTTACTAAAGGCATTTGAGTATTGATTTAAAATAAAGTTAATTATGCCCTCAAAATCAATTTCATAAGTTCGAGTTAGACCAAGTGATTTTGAAACAACATTAAATTTCTCCTTACCACCATTTAGAATAATTTCCATAGCCTCATTAGGTATTTTCTTAATAGGGCCTTTTAAGTCAAAATCATATTTGTTGGCAATATTTTCTAACTGTTTAAAAATCCAAGTATTTTGAAATGAACCCAATGCAGTAATTCCACCATTATAAATAGATATATTATCATCAGGTATAAGTAAATTCATGTCAACTATGTTTTTGATACCTAGGCCAGAGCAATCCTTACACATTCCCTTTGGAGAATTAAAAGAAAAAGAATTTGGTTCAGGTTTGTCAAAAGATATTCCAGTTTCTGGACAAACTAAGTTTTTACTGTAGTAGTTTAGTTTATTACTATCATCGACGATAAGAATAGAGTCGTTACCCTGAGATAAAGCTATTTCAACAGACTCTTCAAGTCTTTTCAAAGAAGTTTTTTCATCATTAACCGTTAGTTTATCAATCAGTAAATGAATATCATGGACTTTGTAACGATCTAATTCCATACCTTCTTTAATATCTTGTATTTCATTGTCAATACGGACCTTTGTAAAACCTTGTTTTCTCAGATTAAAAAATAATTCTCTGTAGTGACCTTTTCTAGATTTTATAATAGGTGAATAAATAAAAATTTTTTTATTTAGATACCTTGATGTGATTAACTGCAGAATTTGATCATTGGAAAAGTTTACCATTTTTTTTCCTGTTTTAGGACTGTAGGCATCTGAAACCCGTGAGTATAATAGTCTTATAAAATCATAAATTTCAGTTGTCGTACCAACTGTAGATCTTGGGTTTTTAGTTGTAGTTTTTTGTTCAATCGCTATGACAGGGGAGAGGCCATCAATTTTATCAACATCTGGTTTTTTCAAACCACCAATATACTGTCTTGCATATGCAGAAAAAGTTTCAATATATCTTCTCTGTGCTTCTGAATATATTGTATCAAAAGCAAGTGAGGACTTACCACTTCCTGAAACACCCGTAATCACAACCAATTTGTTTCTTGGAATATTTAAATCAATGTTCTTCAAATTATGAACTCTACAGCCTGTTATCGAAATATATTCCTGCATAAAAATAATCTTTCAATATAATGATAAAAAAGACTTTTCTTGTTTAAAAAATTACCAAAAATGAAGTATTGAATTAGTATATTTGATGTCGATGGTACTCATCAAATCAATTTCTGGAATTAGGGGAACACTTGGATATGATGAAAACAGTCTTAATCCAGCCAATTTATCCAGATTCGTTCAAGCATATTCACATTTCCAAAGAAAAAAAAATAGAAATAAAAAAATAACCATAGCTGTTGGACGGGATGGAAGAGAATCGGGTCAAACATTTATTAAGATTGTCAATAAAACTCTTTCTTTACATGGAATTCATGTCGTCAATATTGATCTAACTACCACGCCAACTGCTCAGTTGGTCATAATTAAAAAAAAATTATCGGGTGGAATAATGATCACAGCGAGTCACAATCCAAAAAACTGGAATGCATTAAAGTTTTTTAATGATAAAGGTGAGTTTTTAAGCGAACATGATGTAAAAGAAATTCTTGATGTCGAAAGTAATAATTTAACTCCTCAAATCAATAATATTGATTTTGGTAAAATACATGACCTTAAAGACTCATTTAAACTTCACATTGATGAAATTCTAAATTTAAAACATGTTAATCCACAAAAAATCAGAGAAAAAAAATTTAAAATTGTCGTCGATGGTATAAATTCCAGTGGTGGAATTGTTATTCCAATGTTACTTGAAATCTTGAATGTTGAAGTAATAAAAATAAATTGTGTTCCCGATGGTAATTTTGCTCACGACCCCGAACCTTTAGATAAAAATCTGAGTGAATTAAAAAAAGAAGTTCTAGTACACAATGCAGATCTTGGTATTGCAGTGGATCCTGATGTTGATAGATTGGTGTTTGTTTCAGAGATGGGTGAAACACTTGGAGAAGAAAACACATTAATTTCTTGTGCTGATTATATTTTATCAAAAGAGAGTGGGCCTGCGGTATCAAATTTATCTTCATCAATGGGTTTAAGAGATATATGTACAGAATATAATGTTAAATATTTTTCGTCAAAAGTTGGTGAAATTAATGTTGTAGAAAAAATGAAAGCCGTCAACGCGATAATTGGTGGAGAGGGTAATGGTGGGATCATTTATCCTGAAAGCCACTACGGAAGAGATGCACTTGTTGGTGTTGGTCTTTTACTAACTTCATTGGCATTAAAAGATAAATCGATCTCCAAAGTATTTGAAGAACTTCCAAAATATCACATGCTCAAAGAAAAAATTAATATTGATTCTGACCTTAATTTTAATTTGATTAAAACTAAATTAAAATCAGCTTTTCAAAATTATTCATTTAATGAAACCGATGGTTTAAAAATTGAGAATAAGTCTTCGTGGATTCACGTTAGGAAATCCAATACTGAACCAATTATTCGAATATACATAGAGTCCAAACAAGTCGAGATCTCAAAATCAATGCTTAATTCAGTTAAAAAAGCATTAAGTTAAACTTGATTTTTCATGTTTAAATCTCCTGTGCGTCCAAAAATAATACGAGGGATTTAATTTAATTTGACTCTCAACCATTTTTTTATAAATTTCAGTTATTTCCTTGTCTTTTAGTTTTAGAGGGTTATCTGCAATTAATTTGAATTCCATTTGATATTTACCTCTTTTGATCTTCTTCATTTCACCAAAAACTACAGGAATATCCAATTCTTTAGCCAATCTTTCCGAACCAGTAAAAAACAGAGTTTCAACCCCTAAAAAATCAGTCCAATAATTGATGTTTCTAATTTGAGGAGATTGATCAGCTGCAAGTCCATAAATAAAATTCTGGTTTGTCTTTTCAAGTTTTATTATTTCATTAACTGAATCAGTCCTTGGAACTAATTTAATTCCATGTTTGGATCTTGATTTATAAACAATGTGGTTGAAGACCTTATCCTTTAGCGGTGTGTATATTGCAACAACCTTGTGTTTAAAAAAATAATCTAGGGTTGTACACCATTCAAAACCTCCATAGTGTGATGCCATTAGTATTACACTTTTGTTTTCTTTATAATAACCATTAATCAACTCTTTATTTTTGAGAATAAATTTTTTAGCAATCTGCTTTTTGCTCATTTGGTCTAATTTGATCATTTCAAGAAACACATCTGAGAAGTGTGTATAGAACTCATTAACGTGAGAAGAAATTTCTTTTTTAGAAAGTTTTAGATTGGTTTTTTTAATGTTTTGATGTACAATACGTTTTCTGTAGCAAATAATATTTTTGAGAATGAAAGCAACAAAATCTGAAATCAAATAAATAAGTGGAAAAGGGAGTAAACCTATTAAATTAAATAAAGATTTGAAAAAAACATATTTTATGAATTTCAAATCTTTAATTTAAATTATTCAATTGCGAGTTAAGAATGAATTTAAGCTCGTCAGTTTTAACATCTTTTGCAATAATTTTTCTTTCTTGATTTATAAGAAAATTGCTTGGTATACCAACATCTCCTCTTATGTTGTAAAGCTTAACAATAGGGCCATTAAAATATTCAAGATTCGATATGTGAATCCAAGAGTCAATGCCGTCAACCTCAATTGCTTTAAGCCAAGCATCTCTGTTAATGTCTAGAGACACACCTAATATTATAAAATCATCATTACTGTATGAGTTCATTAAATTAGTCAAACCAGGATTTTCAACACGGCAAGGCTCACACCAAGAAGCCCAGAAATCAATTAATATATATTTGGATTTGATTTGATTTAGTGATATGATTTCACCATCAATTCCAGGACCTGAAAATTTAGGTGCAAATGAGCCTATGTTTGGAGATTCTATATTGCTCAGTTTATAATTTTCAATAATATTTTTAACAGAAATATAAGGGTTGGTATTTTCTAAAGTTTTATCAAAGGTATTTAGTATGCTGTCTGCTTTGTCGTAGTCTATTGATCTTTCAAATATCATTCTTTGAAGAATTAATGCTGAAATGTAAGATTCTTTTCTATTATTCATAAATAAAAATTCGTAGTCTACCAATTTATTTCTCATGTCAATGAATTGTTCCTCCAAATCGTAAATTATAACTGAGTCACCCAACTTAAGAGATTGATTAATTTCAATTTGAATATTGTTTAATTCAGACGTATAGGGTCGAGTTTCACTTAAATAATCTGTCCAATCGTTATTTGATTTTGTTCCCGTTATTTTTGAACTCCTCAGGGAGTCTTTATAAACCTCAATTTGGATATTACCAGGTTCAAGAACAAAGGGAATATTACCCGTAATTTTTTCAAAAAAAAGATAATGCATGTCTGGAAAATTGATGGAATCTAAAAACTTAAATTCACCGCTTACAACAGATGTCGAATCGATTAAAACTGGACGATTATCTTTCATCTGAACCAAAAATACTTTTTCATCATCATTTAGGTCAACACTACCAATCAATGAATATTTACTTGGTTTTGAACAAGAAATAAAAAAAAATATTGTGATAACTAAATATCGCATCGACGGCAAATTTATAAATATTAATTAAATGTATTAACTTTATTAGATAGAAGAATTAATAAATTGAACAGCGATTTTAAAAAGCAATTAATCTCAATAATTGGCACAAAAAATCTTTTATTAAACGATTGGGAAAAGAAACCCTTTTCTTTTGGCTGGAGATACGGTTCTGGAACAGCTTTGGCTGTAGTAAAACCAGGAAATCTTACCGAACTTTGGAAAGTTCTGGATTTATGTGTTAAAAATGACTTAATTATTATTATGCAGGCTGCTAATACTGGCCTAACTGGGGGGTCAACGCCATATGGAAGTGATTATGACCGAGATGTAATAATTATCAATACGCTCAGAATTGATAGGATTCATCTACTAAATAATGGAAATGAAATATTAGCTTTAGCAGGAAGTACCCTTTATGATCTTGAAAAAAAACTTATGCCTTTGGGCAGGGAACCTCACTCAGTAATTGGTTCAACATCAATCGGAGCATCAATTGTTGGTGGTGTCTGCAACAATTCAGGAGGTTCTTTAGTAAAAAGAGGCCCAGCCTACACTGAAATGTCCCTTTATGCAAAAATTGATAAAAACGGTAAGTTATTGCTTATTAATGATCTCGACATTAATTTAGGTAAAAGTCCTGAAGAAATTCTTTATAACCTTGAGAATGAATGTTTCAGTAAAGATGACATTTTAAAGTCAAAAAAAGCATCATCAAACGAAACTTATAAAAAATTGGTAAGAAATGTTAATTCAACCAAACCGGCTCGTTTTAACTCAGATCCAAAAATGCTATGTGGTGCGTCTGGATCTGCTGGAAAAGTTGCTGTTTTTGCAGTTAGACTTAAAACATACCCATCAGCAAAAAGAAATCAAGTTTTCTATGTAGGGGCCAACCATCCCGATACATTTTGGAAAATCAGGAGAGATGTTTTATTAAATTTTAAGTCTCTTCCTGTTGCAGGAGATTATATGCACAAGGATTGTTATGATGCTGCAAAAAAATACAGCAAGGATACTTTTATTGTTCTAGAAAAATTGGGTACTAAATTCTTGCCAACACTTTTTGAATTAAAAAGAAAAGTAGACTTGTTATCCAATAATATTTCTATACTTCCTTCAAATCTATCTGATAGAATTATGCAATTTCTAAGTCTTTTTTGGCCAAATCATCTTCCAAAAAGAATTGAAAAATTCAGAAAACGATTTGATCATCATTGGATAATTGAAATGTCAGATGAAGGTATTGACGAGGCCAGAGATTATTTTAATAAATTTTTCAAGAATTCTGAGGGTGATTTTTTTGAATGCACCAAGAAAGAGGGGAAAAAAGCAATTCTACACAGGTTTACTGCAGCAAGTGCATTTGGCAGATATTCGAAAATTCATGAAAATAAAATTGGAGGGCAAATGTCTATGGATATTGCTTTCCCAAGAAATGAAAAGAACTGGTTTGAAAAGTTACCTCCTGAACTTGATAACAGCTTTGAATTAAAATTTTACTATGGGCACTTATTTTGTCACGTACTTCACCAAAACTACATTATTAAAAAGGGTTTAGATCCAAAAAAAATTAAAGATAAAATGTTTGAGATTTATGATAGGAGAGGGGCAGAATATCCATCAGAACACAATGTTGGACATGAGTATGTTGCAAAAAAAAATTTACTTAATTTTTATAAAAAACTAGATCCTACCAATTCTTTTAATTCTGGAATTGGATTTAGTAGTAAAAATAAGTTTTGGAAATAAAGATTGTTATGTCTTAAAATTTAAACTTATTTTTGAACTTTCATGGGGAATTCTTTTGGTAAAATATTCAAACTTACAACTTTCGGGGAATCTCATGGACCGTGCATAGGTGGAATTATAGATGGCTGTCCCTCAAATATAAAAATTGATAAAAGTATAATTCAGCATGATTTGGACAGACGAAAACCTGGTCAATCTAAAATTGTAACCCAAAGAAAAGAGGACGATCAGGTAGAGATTTTATCTGGGATATTTGAAGGAAAGACCACCGGAACACCAATTGGATTCATGATTAAAAATAAGGATCAAAAATCAAAAGATTATGACCATATAAAAGACATTTACCGACCCTCACACGCTGATTTTGTGTATGAAAAAAAGTACGGCAACAGAGATTACAGAGGGGGTGGAAGAAGTTCGGCAAGGGAAACTGCATGCAGGGTAGTAGCCGGTTCAATTGCTAAACAAATTTTAAAAAATATTAAAATAACAGCATTTGTGAAATCAGTGGGTTCTGTTTCTTTAAATGGATCTTACAAGAATTACAATTTAAAAGATGCTGAAAATAACATAGTGAGATGTCCTGATAAAAGTGTTGCAAAAAAAATGGAGAAATTAATTATTGAAACAAGGAAGATAGGGGATACAATTGGTGGCGTTGTTTCATGCGTAATAACAGGATCACCCATTGGACTTGGTGAACCTGTTTTTGATAAACTTCACGCTGAACTTGGAAAAGCAATGCTTTCTATTAATGCTGTTAAAGGTTTTGAATTTGGTAGTGGTTTTAATGGAACTAAAATGTATGGTAGTGAACATAACGACCAATTTGATAGCGCGGGGAAAACTGTAACAAACTTTTCTGGTGGAATTCAAGGGGGAATTAGTAATGGTATGGACATATTCTTTAATGTTGCCTTTAAACCTGTTGCTACAATTATGAAATCACAAAAAACTATCAACAAAGATGGGGATGAGAAAGAGATGAAAGGCAAGGGTAGGCATGACCCATGTGTAGTGCCAAGAGCTGTTTCCATAGTAGAGTCAATGGCTGCACTTGTAATTCTTGATAATTTATTATTAAACAATAAAAAAGAAATTTAATGTCACTTCATATAAAAATTATAATAGGGATGGTTGTTGGTGTTCTGTTTGGGTTCTTAATGAGCACATATAATGGAGGAACAATTTTAGTAACCAATTGGATTAAACCTTTTGGAACAATTTTCATTAATGCACTTAAGCTTATTGCCATTCCATTAATTTTTGCATCCTTGATAAAAGGAATT
>CESP01065836.1_pt1 | contig 11262 bp, 12 predicted proteins | sample 531211 | NCBI WGS metagenome assembly CESP01 (sample SAMEA2622074, study PRJEB7988) | marine metagenome | biome: marine biome (ENVO:00000447); feature: surface water layer (ENVO:00002042); material: "saline water (ENVO:00002010), including plankton (ENVO:xxxxxxxx)" | depth 5 m | reverse complement strand
ATTTTTTAAAATTTCTTAAAATTAAGCCTACTATTAAATAACTAATAGCACTCATAGTATTATAATATTCTGCTACATACGGAAGAACATTATATTTATCTTCGCAAAAACTCACTGAAGCATCTGGATTTCCCCAATACATTAATGATTTATATTGTTTTTTATTTTCTAAGTCACTTTTATTTATTTTTTAGGGTTTAGCAAATTAAATGCGTTATATATCAAAATTATTTTTTAAATAAAATATTATATAAATGTCGCAAAAAAATCAAACACCCAAATCAAATGATAAAAGCAGGGCTGACCCTAATTTCGTCCCAGAATGGCATAATCAACAAGAACTTATATTGAAAAGATGGAGTGAAATCGGTTCTAGTTATAGATATTTACATGACAAAGCTTTTCATAAATTCAATAGTCAAAACTTATGGTTTGCTCTACCTGTTATTGTTATATCTACTATTACCGGAACTGCAAACTTTGCACAAGGTTCATTTCCTGATGCCTGGAAAACGTATGTTCCACTGGGTATTGGATTTCTTAATTTATCTGCTGGTCTTATTACTACTGTTTCTCAATTCTTACGTGTTAGTGAATTATTAGAAGGTCACCGTGCTGCAAGTCTAGCTTATTCTAAATTTTCTAGAAATATTAGCGTTGAACTTAGTCTTCCTGTTAAAGAACGAACTGCTAATGGTTCTGAGTTTCTCAACGCGTGTAGAGCTGAATTGGATCGATTAGTAGAACAGTCGCCTAATATTCCCGAAAAAATTGTTAATGATTTTATGAAACGTTTCCCTGAACCTGGTAAAGATGCTAGTGGTAATCCTACAAATGGATATACTTTCTTTAGACCTGAAATACTTGATATTAAACCTATCACTATATATCGTGATAAAGAAGAAGAGATAGAAAGAGCAAAAGCTAAGGCAGAAAAGCAAGCATTAGAACGAGTTGAAAATCAAAGAAAACTAGAGAAAAAATTATTGGAAGATAAAAAGAAAGAAGAAGATGCTATTCATAAAAAAATTAGAGCTGAATTCGCTGAACGCGAAAAGAAAATGGCACAAATGATTGAACTTACAAAACTTAAAACTCAAAAGGAGTTAGTTAAAAGTAAATTCAATCCTTCTGGTATTGAAGATAGTATGGAAACATTACTTAGTTCATTAAAAACTAACGTTGAAGAAGTTGAAAGTTTTAGTAGTAGTGACGATGAAAGCATACCTGGTGTAAATTCTAGAACTCACTTATTGTCTCCTTTATCCAGTCCTAATGTTCAAGGTATATCTATCGTAATTCAAGAACAAGATGAATCAGATGATAATACAACTGATAACAGCGGTAATAACGTCTAAAGATTTTTATAAAGTGTTCTACTCCAAAATAAACCCATAAGATATACAGGTAATACTGCATAAATAGGTCTTCTATCCTCTACTGTTGATAATGCGTTATAAGTTAAATAACTCATTATTGGTAATCTAATAAATGAATATAAACAAAATTGTAACTTTTTAAGCCATTTTAACATTTTTGGATTTTTATTTGTTTTTAAATAATAATAAACGAAATATGAAGGCAAATTAGACAATTCACCCCAGAAAATTACCTGATGTGCCATATAACTTGTTGGATTTTGATGCAAATAGTAAATACTTGCTAAATGATGATAACAAAACATCGCAGAAGTCAAATTAAATTTTCTGTATTTTATTGTATAAATTGTGTCATATGCAAAATACCCAGAGCAAAACTTCTGTAATAAATAATAAATTTTTGCATTTCCTGATAATATATAAGATAACGCAATTGGTGCCGCCGTTCCAGCATGAAATAATGCTGTAAAATTATTGGCCATATGACCATTTTGTGTATGGTCTTTTATTACACCATGTAGTGTATTAAATCCTGTAAAACCAACAAAACCATCCATCAATCCCATAGGGGACACTTTTCTTACTATTTCTATTAAACTCATTTATATAAATATAATTTTTTATATTTAAATTATATTTATTCAAGGACTTGAAAAATCTTTATTTGCATCTGCCACAGTGCTACCTGTAACCTGTGCTATAGACATAGCCTTTCCTATACCACCAAAAAGTTTTGAAATATCCCAGGCTTTTGATTCAACATTATTTACTGCTTCTACACCTTCTGCTGCTACAACAGTTGCTGAAGTTGAAGCTCCACCACCTCCTGTTTCATTATTATACATATAATAACAAGCTACTCCGCTGACTACAGTTGCTACTCCTAGGGCAATTGATACATTTCTGTCATAAGGCCACATATTATAATTTAACATAAGATTATTATTTTAAATTAGTTTTAATTAACTTCTACATTTACCTCCTTTGTTGATTTAATTTTTTTGATTATAAAAAAACGCAAATATTTCTTTTTTCCTTCTTTTGTATATCCATTACTTTTTCTTATTGGTTCCATATTATAATTATTACTTTTTAATATTTGTCTTACAAGATTTAATAATGGCCATTTTTGTTTTGCTTCAGCACTTTTTTGTAAAGCAGTTAATGCTCCACTACTATACATCTTTTTCATTTTTACAAGATCTTCTTTTATATTTTCATACTTTTCTTGACTCAATAAAGTATCTCGTGGAATTAACATTCCATCCAACATTTTGTAATCTTCAAAAACAATTCCACATTTATTTAAGAATTCTTTCACTATTCGCTGGGTTTCCGTCATATACGTAATATTAAGTATTTTTCTTTAAATCAAAGTTTCGTGTTATTTTCAACTACTTAAAAAAAGGAACTAATTGCCGCCGATTTTTTTTATAAAAACTTTTTCTATATTGGCATTTTGGACATTTTAAAAATGTCCATTTTTGAATTTTCTATAAACTTTTTTTCAATTTTTCCGGCAGTTTTTTGACTTAGACCATTATGTAGGAAATTTTCATTTTCTTCTATATTTTTTTGTGACGACAAATTTTTTTACCCCAAAATTTATAAGTTAAAAAAAGAATTTAGGGGTTTTTTATCTAATCCATTTATATAAAATTATGGATGAAAAAAAAAACCCAAAAAAACCTCGTAAGAAAAAAGTTCAATATTATTGTGAAAAATGTGACTTCTTAACGTCTAATAAAAAAGATTATAATCGACACTTAAAAACAAAGAAACATATGGGTTGGGGTAAAAAACCCCAAAAAAAACCTGTTGTTGATTTTGAATGTGTTTATTGTAGTAAAAAATATAAGTCTAAGAGCGCATTAAGGAAACATCAAAAAAATTGTAAAATATTAATTAAATGTTTAGTGGAAGATATGGACCAAAATCCAAAACCCCAAATAATTTTAGAAAAAGAAGATCAACTTTCCCAAGCTCTCCATAGAATAAAACAACTAGAAAAAGAAAAAGATAAAGAAAAAGCAAAAAATGAAAAGGATGACCTTATAATGACTATGATAAAACAGCAAAATGAAACGATGGAACTATTAAAACAATCGATGGCTATGAGTGAAACTATGGCAAAGAATGTAGGTAATAATAACAACAATACTATATCAATTAACTTGTTTTTGAATGAAAATTGTAAAAATGCGATGAATTTGACCGATTTCATACAAAATATGAATGTTAGTTTGGAAGATTTGGAATTTTCAAAAGATAACGGATTTGTAAAAGGAGTTACAAATATATTTACAAAACAATTACAAGATTTGGATCCAACAGAACGTCCAATACACTGTAGTGATAAAAAGCGATTGCAATTCTATGTAAAGGAGGATGATGTATGGCAGAAAGATTTAAATAATGAAAAGATAGATAGAACAATTACAAATATAAAAATCAAACAAGCACAATCTTTAACAGAATGGGAAAAAGACAATCCAAACTTTCAAAATGATCCAGTTTTGTTAGAAAAATGGCAATATATGATGGCGAACTTGTCGGCGGTAGAAGGTAAGGAAAAAGCAAGTAAAAATATCGCTCGTAATATAGCGGATGTATTAAATATAAAGGAAGCGATGCCGAAAAAATAAATTAATTTCATATATTATATGAGTGATGATATAAGCCCAAATAATATAAATTTAACAATTGATGAAAAAGAAGAAGAAAATAGATCACCGATGGAAAGAAGATTAACAGTAGATGTTCACGATCATATAATTGATAAAGCTTTGGAATTAGTAGATATTTCTAATAATATACCAGAAAGTGTGCGAACGGTTGTAAAATCTTCTATAAAACTGAAAATTAATCCACAAGAGATTGATTTTACAGATTATGATGAATTGGATCCTATAGATTATTCTGATAATGAATTAGAAGAAGATTCTTGTAAGATGATAAAATACAAAAAAATAACATATACTCAAGTGTATAAAAGTCTAACAAAATTGTATTTTAACGAATGTGAATATTATTCATCAGCTATGGATATTTTAGCATCTTACGTGAGAGGTCAAAAACTTATTTATATGGAGTCTCATTATTATAGAACAAATCAATTGAATAAACTTATGTTGCCTGCGATTTTTCTTTCTTCATTGGCGACTGTTTTATCGGTAGGGTTTGATGCTATAGCTTGGGGAGCATATGCGTTATCTGGATTAAACGCATTTATATCTTTTTTATTAACAGTTGTAAGTTATATGAAGTTGGATGCACAAGCAGAAGCACATAAAATATCCGCACATCAATATGATAAATTACAATCGATGTGTGAATTTAGTTCTGGATATTATTTGATGTTTGCTAGCGTATCTAGCACTATAGCAGGTATAGATGTAAAAGATAATAAAGATTTAATAAATAAAAATGAAGATGAATTAGCATTAACACAAAAAATTAAAGATATTGAAACAAAGATTAAAGAAATAAAAGAAACAAATCAATTCATAGTTCCTAGGAAAATTCGTTATTCATATCCATATATTTATAACGTAAATGTATTTTCAATAATAAAAAAAATAGAGAATACACGAAAAGACTATATTACACGATTAAGAGATATATCTAATAAAATTACATTTACAAAAATACATCCAGAGTGGGACCATCATCAAAAAGAAATAAAACTAAAAAAATATTATAGAAAAAAGAAGAAAATATTAAGCACGATTTTATTGTTAGGAACTGCATTTTCAATTATAGATCAATTATGGAAGAGAGAAATGGCTATAGCTGAAGATAAACGGAAACATTGGTGTAGTAGATGTTGTTATAGGATGCCGAAGGATTTACGTGAATCAAATAAATTTATAGATTTTGTATTGGATCCTTTTAAGGATTGGAAACCAATAGTAGATGTTGAAATAAATAGTGATGATGATGATGATGATGAGAGTGACCATGGAATTATGGCAAAAAGAGGGTCAATAAGACTATTTGGTAAATCTGGAACAAAAAAACTATAAAAATTGTAATAAATATAAATTATTGTAATTTATTATAATGACTAATTTGTTAAAAGTTTATAATAAATTATCAACAACACAAAATCTTCTTTTAAATTCAGTTAGGTCATTCTGTGTTGACTATTTAAAACCACGAGTAATAGAAGATTACAAAAATGAAACAGTAGATAGAAATATTTTTTTAGAGATGGGAAATATGGGAATATTTGGACCAACTATTAATGATTATGGTTGCTTAGGTGAAAGTTATAAGACGTATGGATTAATTGCTAAGGAAATAGAAAGTATAGATAGTGGTTATCGTTCTATGTTTAGCGTACAATCATCCTTGGTAATGAACCCAATATATAAATATGGTAATGATATAGTAAAAGATAAATATCTACCAAAACTTGCTAGTGGTGAATATATTGGATGTTTTGGATTAACAGAGCCTGATAGTGGTTCAGATGCTAGCACTATGACGAGCAAAGCCATAAAAGATGGAAATAATTACATATTAAATGGTGGAAAGACTTGGATTAGTAATTCACCTATGGCTGATGTATTTGTTGTATGGGCAAAAAATGAAGAAAATAAAATAAATGGATTTGTTTTAGATAGAGGTATGAATGGAACAATTACTACTCCAAAAATAGAAGGCAAGTTATCTTTAAGAGCATCTCCAACTGGTATGATTAATTTAGATGACGTGGTAGTTCCAAAAGAAAATAAATTAAATATAGAAGGAATGAAGGGTCCATTTTCTTGTTTAAATAATGCTAGGTTAGGTATAGCATTTGGTGTATTAGGTTCAGCTGAATTTTGTATTGAAAAAGCATTAGAATATAGTGTTGATAGACAATTATTTGGAATGAAATTAGCAAATAAACAAATTACACAAGGTAAGTTAGCGGATATGGTAATTGATTGGAATATGGCTATGTTAGGTTCATTACATGTAGCAGATAAGGTAGATGAGAAAAATTTTGATCCCGTAATAATTTCAGTTGTTAAAAAAAATTCTTGTGAAAAAGCATTACAAATAGCTAGAGGTTGTAGAGATATATTAGGAGGAAATGGTATAAGTGATGAATATGAAATAATGAGACATTTATGTAATTTAGAATCAGTATATACCTATGAGGGAACAAATGATATTCACAGATTAATAATAGGTAATAAGCTAACTGGATTAAAGGCGTTTTAAAAAAATTTACTATTTTTCAATATCAGTAATATCCCGGACATAATTCATTATTATATTGATTCCATTCACATAATGTATTCCAGAAATATTTATTAGTTATTTTTGCCCAACCATAATATAAAATTATATCTCTAGAATGCCAGTGTCTAGCTATATCAGCTGCATTTCTCTCAGGAGTTATTTCAATCGCAAATAAATTTAATTTCATGAAAACCATAGGTCCTGCGAAATTATGTGTTCCTCTTCTCCAAATTCTTATTTCATCATTTTTTTTAAAGTTGTGCCAGTTGGGGCTATCAGCAATTCCTGGTGTAAAACCAGCAACTACTTTTTTATAATATATTGGTCTATGGTCGGTTAGCATTTCTTCATGACAAGATAGTAAGTTCTCGTGAAAATCTGGAGCATAGGATAGAATTAATTCTATTATTTCTTCTGGTAATTGAGACATTAATAAAAAATTTAATAGTATATAACTATTCAATTTTAAGGAAATTTGATACTTATAAATATAGTATAATAAATTTTTTAAGGTTTAATTAAATTATTCACTTAAAATTTCTGCTAATCTATTATTCATCTCCTTTTTATAAGTATCATAAGGTGTTGGGTCATCAGAACCCTTGACCCAATTAATTTTATTATCAGTCGCAACCTTTAATATTTGTTCTGCCGTGCATTTAAATATCAAATTTTGGTTTATCATATTCATCATTTTTTCACGTGTATTATGATAATGAAGCGTGCCTAGTAGCAACTGCGTATGAAATATTCTTCCAAGGATCCGTAACATTTTTTCTTCACTTTCCTCTTCATCACTTTTGTATAATTCGGTGTTTGATGATAGATTAGACATATTGGTATTTATACATTTAAATACTCAAAATAAAAGTTCAATTTTATATATTTGTGTTAAAAAGTAATATTAATTATTACAATATATTATCTTAATTATAATGTATTGTATAATTATAATGAATAAATTTAGAGATTTATTTACAGAAAAACCACAAAAAAAATCTGCGTATCACAAGGATATGTTGAAAAGATACAATAATATAGTGAATAAAGAATTATATGATCTATTTTATAGTCCTGTTCATTCAGTAGATATAGATTATATTAGTGTATTGAAAGTAATAGAGAAACAATCAATAATAGGTAAAGACCATATATTATTTAAAAATTATCAAAAAGTTCACGCAAAAAGTTTATCAGATAATATTGTTATTCCATATTTAGATATAACAAAAGGAGAATTGAGAGATTTAATATTAATAAGTGATCCAGATGATTGTGAAAGAATAGCTATGAAACATACAAAAAAAATGCCTAATTTTGAACCTTTATTATATGATTCTTTGATATCTACTACCGATTTAAAACAGTGGAAAAGTCAAAGGATAGAATATGTAAATGCCTTTAATCCATTAGAGTTAAATAATATTATTAAAATATCAGAAAAAAGAGCAGAAAAATGTAGTAAATTATTAATGAGAAAAGCTAGATATGGTAGAGATAAAGTTAACATGTCGGAATTTTTTTTAAATGAAACACTGGCACAATTACAATTAGCTATGTTTGGAGTGAGTAATGAATTTCAAGAAAAAACGAATAAAGAAATAAGAGAAGCTTTTGGTGGAAAAGGTGAAGGTAATGCTCGTAAATACGCTTTTAATTTATTGGAAGAGATAAACAGTTCAAATGGACCATTATCTTTATCATTTAAAGATAGAAAGTATGATTTGTCCTCTAAAACCGAACATTATGGAAATGCATTACTTTTCACTTTTGCAGGACATGATACAACTGGACACACATTAACTTGGTTATTGTTTGAATTAGGTAAAAATCAAAGCTGGCAGAGAAAATTACAGAGAGAAGTGGATCATTTTTGGGATATTCAAGAAAAAGATAAAATAACAACAAAAGATTTTCGTAGATTACCTTTTATGACGAGATGTATAATGGAAACTTTAAGATTACATACTGCTGTTCCCAATGGAACATTTCGCGAATTAATTGAAGATGATGAAATAAGAGGTAAAAAAGGAATGGTAAAAATTCCAAAAGGGACATATGTTCAAATATTTAATTATTCTAGACATTTAAATAAGGATTTATGGGGCGAAGATGCAGAAGATTTTAATCCAGAAAGAGAGTTTGAAGGAAATGAATTATGGAATAATGAAATACACGCTTTTTATAATCCTTCAACAAAACGATTTTCTCCTTTTACATATGGTCCTAGAGATTGTATAGGAAAGAATTTTGCACAATTAGAAATGCGTTTGATTTTATTACATTTATTTAGAAAATTTCATTTTATATTAGATGATAAACAAAATAAAGAAATATTCAATAATTATGAAATAAATAAAGGAACTATGGGTCCTATGGATATATATCAGCCTTTAAATTACGATAATAAAGGATTTAGACCATTTAATATGGGAATGTATATGAATGTTATACCTCGTAAGAAATTAAATACTAGTTTGTAATTTACACTATATAGTAATAAAAAATTTTTATGGGCCATTCCAACTCGTGAATGCTTATATATTTTTCTTATTTTTTTTGTTTTTATATTTTTTTATTTTTTAGTTATTTGGATTATATACGGGAACTAGCCTATCATATAGGCCATCATTTGCTGATTCCATAGTGTCGTTGACGTATGCTAATACAGCCAACGCATAGTTAGACCCAGCGTTACCCCAACTTCTAGTACGATTTGCTAGTATAGTTCTAGCTGGGACTACATTATAACTATTCTCTATATTGCGATTAGTGCTTTCAATAATAGCCCTAGCTAATCCCATATTAAGATGTCTGCGTAGTCCTCGTTGGCCCGCGGCTTCTGGAACAGTAGCTCTACACATAGGGCAACTGTTGTTCCGTTGAAACCATGTTAGGATACACTTAGTGCAGAATGAGTGTCCGCATTCTAAGGTAGTCTTAGCCTTAGGAATCTCACTATAGCAGATACAACAGTCCTCCTTCTCCTCTTCCATCTTGGCTTGAGGCTCTTCTGCTGGTATATCCACTATAGTAACCATAGTAGGCTGCTGCTTTTTCCTTCTGGTTTTCAAGGCAAGACCATCTGGATAGAGTTGGGTAAATAAGTTATTACCCTCTTCAGTCCAGTTGTTAGGTTGCATTTTCTCTACTTTTCTCGTAGTCTTATGAACGCTAACTCTAAGGAATTTACCGTTTTTGCCCTTAGGGGCACTAGCACCATTACCTAAGCGACGAATTGTAAGAGACGAATTACGTGGCATATTTTGTAGTTGTGTATAGTCTTTTGATAGTTGTTTGTTTGTTATTACAGTTTTATACCTAATTTCAGTTAGAAAACCAAAATCTTCAATTTTGAAAAAATGTTAGGGTTATAGATTAGGGATATAATATATATGACATGACAAGTCACGTCAAGTCAAGATTTTATATCTGAAAATTGAAATTTTTAGTTTTCATAACTTCTTAATCATACCCCAAACACAAGTCAAGCAAACTGAATAACCAAACGATTCAAAACAAAACCCAAATACAAACTCAAGTCATGTCAGGATTTATGTCTATTACTCTATCTGCTGCTTCAACTCGCAAGCATTACGGTGCTATTGTAGCTGAGCTTCAGCGTCGTCTCTTCACAGAGGAACGCACTTCTGTAACTACAGAGGAGTTCACTTCCGTGGCAGAAACTCTTATGGCTGAGGTGTGCACTAAGCCAGCCAAGGCTAAGAAGGAGAAGGCACCCAAGGGACCAAGTAAGCGCGAACAGAACCGCCAAGCTGCTCTTAAGCAGCTAGCCGAACTGGACGCAGAGAAGGCAGTTGAACTTGCTGAAGCCAAGACCGCGGATATTAAGAAGGCGATTAAGGCAATCAACAAGGCAAACGCTCCACCCAAGGTCAAGAAGGCCGCTGCTAAGGCCCAGTATCCTAAGAGCGAATACACTCATAGACCGCTTAAGGTCAATAAGGAATTCATCTTGGGAAACAACGGTGCTAAGCTCCGTGTAGCAATCCACAAGGAGACCCGCAAGGTCAATCGCCTAGTGGAGGACAACTGGAGTGATGAAGCAACCGCTCAACTCTCATCAGTCTTCACCGAAAAGGACGGTGGGCTCTATGATCTTCCTAAGGTTAAGAAGGCTAAGGCTACTAAGGTAGCAAAGAAGCCAGCCACCAAGGTGAAGAAGGCAAAGAAGGTTAAGAAGGCTCCAGCAGCAGAGGAGAAGACAGAGGAGAAGACAGAGGATAAGCCTGAGATTAAGAAGAGCCAGAAGGACCTTATTGCATCCCTAGTCGCTGATTCATCGGAGGTAGTTAATACCGCTCCAGCAACGGCAGAGGCTAAGAAGCCGGCATCAACTGTTGAGGAAGTCACCCAGCAAGTCGCCAAGATGACGGTAGCTGACGAGCAAGTTGAAGAGGAACTCGAGGAAGAGGAAGAGAGTGACGATGAGGAGCTCGAGGAGCTTAGCGGTAGCGATAGTGAGGAGGAAGTTGAATATGATGAGGATGATGTCGAGCCATTCTCTCACAGCAGTCGTCCAGATGAGAAGTTGTTCATCGATAGTGATTACCACGTCTGGGACGAAGACCAAGAGCTAGTAGGAACCTACAACGCCGCTACTGATACTATATTCTAAATCAAAAAA
>CESP01164591.1_pt1 | contig 11269 bp, 10 predicted proteins | sample 531211 | NCBI WGS metagenome assembly CESP01 (sample SAMEA2622074, study PRJEB7988) | marine metagenome | biome: marine biome (ENVO:00000447); feature: surface water layer (ENVO:00002042); material: "saline water (ENVO:00002010), including plankton (ENVO:xxxxxxxx)" | depth 5 m | reverse complement strand
AAATTTATTCAGATTTAAATTCGGTTTATTAAAAAAGCAAATTTTTTCTTTAGTAATATTTATTCAGCTTAATATGTTTTTAATTTCATGTTTTTATTCAATCGGATTAGTTTTTTATGTTCTTTATGATTACGAATCAGGTATGGATAAAACAGCATATAATTTTTATAACTCAAGAAAAATAGAAAAATTTGCAGAGACACCGGTAGTTAGCGAAATAACTGATATGACACATTTGTATTCAAATAAACCCTTTGTTGCAATACAGAAATTTCATCGATGTTTTTTTTATGAAAAAAATATGTCTGATGATCAAAAGTATAAATATTGTATGGATAAAGAAGCTATAAAAACTATAATTACAGAAAAAGATAAATTAAAAAGTAATCCATTTTTTTCTTGTGAAAGTAATAATCTAATAAGAGCCTCTAGAAACATTTTCTTAGAAGAAAAACTTTCCGTTGATTTCTGCAAATTAAAGTAGATTTTTTTGAGTACTAAGTATTTTGATAAAGAGCCAGTTGGGGCGTAGATAATCTTGTAGGGTAGCTGCAAAACATCTAAAGCCAAAAACCTTTACCTGTACTTTAAGAGGTTTTCATTCTTCAAACTAAAAGTTTGTGTTTATTGTTAGCAATATGTAGGCGCAGACTTTGGAAAACTTGGTATTTATTTAGCCTATAATTTGAAAAATATTTTTTTCATCGCTATAAATTTAATAGATAAAAAATTAAAGTGATATTTACCTTTTTTGTTAATTAATCTAAAATCAAAAAATTACTTTGAGAGGTATAAATGAAAAAAATAAAGACTCCATGGGGATCAATAACAACAGAGGTTAGTTTATTACCCATCTTTTATTTAATATTTATATACGGATTTGTTTATATTCTGCCTTATGGAAAAATTTTGATAGGAGTAAGTTGGTTTGACTGGCTTAGAAGTGAGGATGGTCCTCTTGAATGGCTTCAGTTTTTTGAATATGCAATATCCTCTTTGATATGTTTTTTGATTTATTTCAAAATAAAAAATAAAAAATCAATAGATTCCTTTATTTGGTTGATTATTGGAGCTGCTTGTTTTTTTATCGCCGCAGAAGAAATAAGTTGGGGAGAGCGTATTTTTGGTTACAGTATTAAATCATTAGCTGAATTAAGCATACAAGGTGAAACTAATTTGCATAATCTCCCTTTTTTTCATAATTATGTTCTAGATCCAGCATTACAAATAATATGTCTTTTTTTGGGATGGATAGGATGGAAGAAATGGCCGCATCTAATTTCCTTACCTAGCAAAAAACTCTGCTTATTTTTCCTTTTAGTATCTTTATATTTCTTTTATTATGAAGTCTCTTGGTTTTCAACAGTTCAGCACATTAGAAATGATCAAGAAATTTTTGAACTTTTGCTTCCTACTGGATTATTTTTACATTGTTGGGAAGGTTTTAAGAATTTATTGAAAATTGAATATAAAAATAAAATTTCAAACAAAATTAATGAGTAGATTTGATATCCTAATTCTTAAGGATATTTTATTGAGGGATTAACTTTTTTACATTAAGTTGAGTTTTGGTCGAATTTAGCATGAATTTCTTTTTATTAATTAGTTATGTAAATTGATTAGGAATTTACTTAATTTTTTTACATATATTTTTTTATCTATATATATTAATGATCTATTCCTTATTTCATGTCTAGAGAAAGTAGCAACATATTTTGCAAAGTCTAATATTTTTTCAATCCTAATTGGTCCATTAAAATAAAAAGGAAAATCCTTAGGAATGGCTGTATCAACATGAGTAGAATATACCGGTAAACCCATTCCAAGCATTTCCCGTACTTTTAATGTTGAACCCTCTTTAACATTAGCTCTATGCATAGCTAAAGATCCTAAACCAACATCACAAAAAGAAAGTATTTTTTGATAACTTTTGATATCTAAAACTCCATAATTAAAAATTATTTTATTTTTACTTTTGGAATTAATTTCTTCAATCTTTTTAAAATATTCTTTTGATATTTTGCCTATTAAGTGTAGTTTGAAATTTTTTTCGGAATTTAATCCTTTATATTTTGAGATAGCTTCTAATATTAAATCTAATCCATGCCAAACTTTAAAATTACCTGCCATAAAAGCAATATTAATTTCATTTATTTTACGATTATCATCAATAGCTTTAACTAATTCAGGAGCTATTGCATTTGGGTAAAAACAAACAGGAAAATTTTGAGGGAGGTGTTTAAATTCTTTTTGAAATTCACATATCTCATTCGTTACCCCAAGTATTCCTGCCGAAGTTCTTGTTGAAATATAACCAGTTAATAATTCAATATAAGCTGCTATTTTTCCTCTCCAGCCAGATTTATAATACTTTATTTCAAAAAACTCTTTAGCATGATGAACTACTATTCTATTTCTAACAAACCACCCAAAAAAAAATACGAAAGGATCAAAAACAATATGTCTTATAATTACATAATCAAATTTTCTTGAAAATTTTAATAACCAAATCCAGGCAAATAATTTTTGTCCGATTAGACTTCTAAAAGGTCTAGGCAAGTCAAATATTTTTTTGTGACTTTTTTCTCTAACAAGAAAAGCAAATAAATTGAAATCTATTTCTTTTAACTGAGAGAATATTAAATCTTCATATTCAATTTGCTTTGAAAGGCCTGGAAAAGAACGGCCTACTATAAGATATGCAATTTTTAGTTTACGTTTCATAAGATCAATCAAATTATATATAAATATCAATAAAAATAAAAATTAAAATTTAGATTGAATGATTAAAAATTTAGATCCAATTTAAATCTTTCGCCATTCTAATTGCAGAACCTTTATCTCCGTAAGGGTTTATCAATTCAGGTGAATTATTTGGCGTATTATTAAAAAATTCCGAAATAGATTTTTCAATTTTGTTGGTATCTAAGCCCGCTAATTTATTCCAGCCTAAATCAACAGTTTCTGGCCAGGTTGTTACATCCATAAGTGTAATACAAGGAATTGATGACCAAAAAGATTCTTTAGTTAATCCACCTGAATCAGTTATTACTAATTTAGAATTTATAAGAAGATAAATCATTTCTAAATATCCAACAGGTTCAATTATTTTTAAATTCGCATTTGATTTAAAATCATATCCATTTGAAATGAGCAATCTTTTTGTTCTTGGATGTAAAGGTAAAATAACTGGATAATCAAGGTTTGAGAATAAATTAAGAATCGATTCTAATCTAGAATAAGATCTAGTCGATTCTTCTCTATGAATTGTAGAGAGGATAAAATTCATTGGCAGGACATTATATTCTTTTAGTGGATTATTTATTTTATTTATCTGTTCTCTTGCTAAACAATAAGTATCAAACATAAAGTCGCCAACAAATTTGGCACTGTTATAAATACCTTCTTTATTCAAATTATCAACTGCTAGTTGACTAGGACAAGCATTATAAAATGCCAATTTATCAATTATTGCTCTATTTATTTCTTCTGGCATCTTTTTATTCTCGCAACGAACTCCTCCCTCAATGTGCACGATTGGAATATATAATTTAGCTGCAGCCAAAGTGGCACCTAATGTTGAATTAGTATCTCCATAAACAACCACGAAATCTGGTTTTTTATCAATTAATATTTCTTCAATTCCAGTCATAACATTTGAGGTTTGTGTCGCGTGAGTGCCAGATCCAACTCCTAAATTGATTTCTGGAGTTGGTAATTTAAGTTGATTAAAAAATATATCAGACATATTAGTGTCATAATGTTGACCAGTATGAATCGTTTTTATCTCAAATTCTGAACCACTTAGAACTTCCATTAAGGGTGCTGCTTTAATAAAGTGTGGTCTAGCGCCTACAATTGAAAAGATTTTTTTCATTTTATTTCTTAGTTCCCCAAATATAGATGACTTGGTGAAATTTAAATGAGTATTTCAGTATTGAAGTATACTATAAAAGTCAAAAACAAATAAAAATTACTTAGAGATAATTTTTTATTTTCTTAAAATGTTTGGATTAAATTCTTTCGCAAGTACTATTGAAGACTTATTAAAAAAAGATTTTATCTTCACTAACTTTTTTGCGAAACTAGATAATAGTTCTATTTGCTTAAGACATGATATTGATTTTTCTGTAAAAGAGGCTTATAAAATTGCATTGATTGAGAAAGATATGGGTATTAAAGCAAATTATTTTTTTATGCTTTCCTCTAATACTTATAATCCATTAAGTAATGAAAACAGATCCTATATTGAGAAAATATTAAACTTAGGTCATGAAATATCTTTACATTTTGATCCATCAATCTATGATGATATTGATAGCTTTTTTGTCAAAGAGAAAGAATTTTTCGAAGAAATATTCAGCGTAAATATTAATATTGTTTCTTTACATCGTCCTAGGAAATTTTTAGATGATAATAATAGAAAATTAAAAAATTGTAGTCATACCTATGAAGATAGGTTTTTTAAAAATATGGAATATTTATCAGACAGTGCTGGTAGAGATATAAGATCGGATTTAAAGCGTATGATTCCTACTAATCAAGTAAAGCCTCTTCATGTATTAATTCATCCTATATGGTGGACAGTAGAATCACCTGAACCAACAAATACTCTTAATAATTGGTTGAAGAAACAAAATGATTTTTTAATTTCAGAAACTGCAAGAAACTGTAGAACATATAAATACTAATTAGAATTAACATGAATTCTTGGGATGTGAAAATAAAACTGAAAAGAGGTCAGAAAGTCGCTATACATCAACCTAATTATTTGCCTTGGTTAGGTTACTTCGCAAAAATAAAAAAATGTGATATTTTTGTTTTTCTTGATGATGTTCAGTTTAGCAAGAATAGTTGGCAAAATAGAGTTAATATAAAATCCCCTAATGGTAAACAGTTTTTAACTCAGCCAGTAAATAGAATAAATGGAGCTTCTACTTCAACAAATGAAATTATTTTTTCAAATTCCTCATGGAAAGCTAAACATTTAAAATCGATTGAACATAATTATAAGAAAGCAAGATTCTTTTATGATTTTTTCCCGACAGTTGAGTACATATTAAGTAATGAAGCAGAAAAATTAGCCCAATTTAATATTTTCGCAGTAAAAAATATATGTGATTATTTAAAATTAGATATAAGTTTCATTAAGTCAAGTGAAATAAAAGTAGAGGGAAATTCATCTCAAAGAATTATAAATATTATGAAGTCATTTAATGCCTTTAATTACATACATGGGATTGGTGCAAATAGTTATCAGGATGTTCAACTTTTTAAAGACAACAATATCAACTTAATTCCTATGGATTATAAATTTAGGGAATACAAACAATTATGGGGGGCATTCATACCGGGCCTCAGTATCTTGGATATATGCTTTAATTTAGATAAAGAATCTATATTTAATATGTTATGAATTTTAAAAAAAAATTTCTGAATGTTTTGCATAAAATTTATAGGTATTCTTATACTTGCTATTCAACTATACATTCTAAAAAAAAGATTTTTAATTTTAAATACTAAATATGATACCAATAACCCAACCTTGGTTCCCAGAATCAATGCGTGAGAAAATTACACATGATATTTCTGAGATTATTTCATCAGGAGATCTTATGTTAAGTAAATATACGGAATTGTTTGAAAATTCTTACAAGCAAATTGCTCAAACAAAAGAAGCAATATCTATTTCTTCCGCCACATCAGGTTTACAGATTGCTTTAAGATATGCCGAAGTTTCTGGTTTTGAAGTTCTTGTCCCTGCTGCAAGTTTTATTACTGATGTTACTACAATACAAATGGAAGGTGCTAATCCCATTTTAGTTGACATTGACCCAACTACATTGACTTTTGACTATAAGGATTTGAAGAGAAAAATCACAAAAAAGTCTCGAGCAATAATCTGGATACATTTAACAGGATATATTGGCTCAGAATATAAAAAAATCCAAACTCTTGCTAAAGAAAATGGTCTTTTGCTAATCGAGGATGCTTCACATGCCCATGGATCGAAAATAGATGGAGAAGCAGCTGGGTCTCTTGGTGATATAGGAGTATTCAGTTTCTATCCTACAAAAATCATGACAACTGGAAGTGGAGGGATGCTTACAACTAATAATAAAGACTTTGCTGAATTTGCAAGATCAATGAGACTTTTTGGTAAAAATCCTAAAACTGGAGAAACAGCCTTAATAGGCAATGATTGGTTCTTAGATGAATTTAGATGCTGTATTGGGTACCATCAATCACTTTATCTGAAGGATAATTTACAAAAAAGGAGAGCTATTGCTCAAAAATATATAAAAGGTATCGAGAAAATTAAAAATATTTCAACTTTAGAAATTACTCCAAATAATTACCCAGCATGGTATCAATTTCCTTTTTTTTGTGATAAAAATATAAATCCTGATTTTTTAAGAAAAGAATTAAATAAAAGTGGTATTTCTTGTAAAAAAATATATGTACCAATTCAGAAAGAAAAAATATTCAAATCACTTGTTAGTCAAGGAAAATTTAATGCGAATAATATCCTTGAGAGTTCTATTTGTTTACCTATGTATGTTGAACTAAAAGAGAAAGATATTAATAAAGCAATAAAAATATTATCGGAAATTTTAGTTTAAATTTATGAAGGTTTGTGTAACAGGTGCATCAGGTTATTTAGGCAAGAATCTAACCAAGGAGTTGTTAAGTAGAGATATTAATGTACTTTCAATAATAAGAAATAAAGAAAAAGAATATAAAGAGAGTTCAAATTGTTTGATTTCTGATTTGTGTAATAAAGAAAAACTTTTTAAAAAATTAAAAGAATTCTTTCCTGATGTCGTAATACATTGTGCTGCATTTATTCCTAAAGATTCAGATAAGAAAGAACAATTTCTCTCATTACAAAATAATGTTATGGCAACAAAGAATCTTTTATCAATTATGGGAGAGATTGGTTTAAAACATCTTATATTTACATCTACCATCTCAATTTATACAGGAGATAAAATTAGAAAAAATACTTTACCTTTGAATGAAATGAGTAACGTTGATCCTCAATGTTTTTATGGTCAGGATAAATTAAAAGCAGAAAAGCTTTGTATTGATTGGAGCAAAAAAGGTATTAATAGAAAATGTGATATTTTAAGATTTTCAGGGATTCACGGTGGTGGAAGAAAAGATGGAGTTATTTATAACTTCATAAAGAAATTTTTACTCGAAGAAAAACTTTTTATACCATCTCCATCTTCAAGATATTCTATTTTATCTATTAATGATGCTGTTCAATCAATTTTATTATTACTTCAAAGAGAAAAATTTTATAAAAATGAAACTTTTAATATTGGAGGTTCTGAAGATATGAAACTAATAGAAATAGCTGAAAAAATTAAAGAAATAACAAAAAGCAAAAGTATCATTGAGACAGGAGATAAGCTAGCAGAAATAAGATCTATGAACATCAGTAAAGCTCAGCAGGAAATTGGATTTAGTCCAGAGTTATTTAATACCTGGATAAAAAAGGAAATTTTAGAGATAAAAAAAATGAAAAAAAATAAATCTCTCTAAATGACTTTTAGCATTTGTTAGAAAAATCGAAATATTTTTGAAAAACTAAATTAAAAAAGAATTTATATTTTAAAGAAAGTAATTCTTTTTTTTGAGGTTTTCTAGGGACAAGCATCCGTAAGAAATGACCCTTGGGGAATAAATAGTAATTGAAAAAAGTTCTGTAGGTATTCTTATGTTATATGGATCTAGATATTTTTGATTACTTTTTAAAAGTTGTTATTATTAAGACGATTTAATAATATTGTAAATTTTTAAAGTTCCTCAAATTGTAAGGAATTAATTTATGCACGTAATTAAATATGTAAATTCTATTCTGTAAATAAGTTCTAAAAATTGAGTTTTATATTAATATAAAACACAATATATTCTAGAAAAATTAACTTAATGAACCCAATAGAATTCATAATTAAACTTATTTTAACTTCTTTACTTAGATATTTATTAGGATATTTATATATTAATTATGGTAAAAGTTTCTCTATTAGATTAGATCTATTGGGTAAGTATCTATGGGAAAAAGAATTAAGAAAAGAAATCTCTTAAAAGATAATTTAGTTATTGCCGAAATAAAATTTGATTCTTCTTGTGATATTTATTTTTTAAAAATCATTGCTAATACCTTTTTATCAATATTGATTTTCAATATATTCAAATGGAATTAATAAAATTTACAATTACTAAACTTTTGAAAATAATTAATTTCATATTCTAAATAAAATAAATTTTTATTAATCTGAACTATATAAAGAATTAAATACATTGTTAGCATTTGGTTCCTTAATAAAGTTATCAATTTTTACAAAAGACCCATCTTCAATTAAAAAGGGTTGATATAAATTATATAGTTTCAATTGTTCGATATCCATAGAACTTGGCCCAAATTCTGATTTCTTTTGGTATGTAGCTAATCCGACCTGAGAATTAGAAATCATTATATTTTTCCCATCCAAAAATGAGCTATCTTTGTTCGCTATACCGATTTTTGAATTATCAATTTTAACTTCATTTATTTTGGATTCACTTTTTTCTCCAATACTAATCCCTTTATCAAGTATATTTTGCATTTTGATATTATTAATTTGCACTTTGCTTCCAGAGATATCAATACCATCATCTCCAACATCTAAAAACTCAGTATTATAAATATAACCATTTGAAAAATCTGCATCAATTGCATCAGAAAATATATTTATAAATTTACTATTAGAAACCTTGAAATCAGAATTGATCAAATTTAACGCATCTTCAGCTTGATTAGATCTAAATATTAAATTATTAATTTCTACATCTGCATCATAAAAAGTAATACTTCCAGTAAAATTTAAACCATCTTTTTTTAAAGATCTAATATTCTCAAAAACAACATTGTTTAAGTTTGATTTACCTTTAACTCCGATAACAGAAATTCCTTGTCCTGAATAATCTGAAGATTTTATAACAACTGGAAAATCATCTGTTCCTGAAAAATTAATTGGGGAGTAGCTTAAAATAAAAGAATTATTAATTAAATTAAGTGTAGTACCAGAATTAACTATTAAGGTAAAACCAAATGGAATAATAAGGTTTTGTTCTATATTCAAATCACCTGATTTAAAAACTATTCTTTTTTTTGAAATTTCTTGATTATCAATAAAATTTTTACTTTGTAAATATTTGATACTATCAACTTTATTTTTCAGGTATTCATTTTGAGAATATAAAGGCGTCAAAATCTTTTTAGAAGTCCCTACTAATCGATATTCAATATTCAAATCATTTAATTTGAAGTATTTAAGTTTGTTGTAGTCTAATTCTAATTCCAAATTTCTGTATATTGAATTCGCTCGTAAAGCAGACAAACAATCTTTATCCAAACATATTTTTTTAATGTTTGGTAAAAATATATTTTTTTGAAAGGTATAAACGTTATTTCTTTTGTTATCTTTGATGGCTAAAATTTCTAAAGGAAGTGTATGAAAATTAGTCCCAAAAATTTGAAGATCTTCATTATCTTTATTTGAAATAAAAACTTGTAGAGCTTCTTTTGGATTAAGTCTTGATTTTATATACTTTACATTATCATAAAGAATTTGTTTATTTTTAAATGAATACCAAGGATAATCTCTTTTCAAGATACTCAAGTTATAGCTCTCTATTTCTTTAATGCTTTTAAAAAAATTTGGGAGCCAATTGTCCCTTGATATAACAGAAAGTGATCTAATATATGCTTCACTGAATTTAGGATCTGAAAATAATTTGGCTTTTGGATCGATAAATGAATAAGTAGATCTTGTAAAATTAATCTCTTCCAATCTACTTAACTTGGAGTTACCAAAATGACTATATTTTTCTCCTATAAGACCATTTTTATTTAAATTTTTAATAACCGTCATATCTGTTGGTATTGGTTCGATAAGCCCAGTAATAGGATTTAAATACAACCGAACATTTTCTGCGTTTACAGCATGACTCCAGCCAAATACATCAGCAATTGCAAATGCTTTAGCCCATAAATCTATATCAAAAACTTCGTGAGGCATTAACTCTCCTGTGTAAAACCCTTTGATTAATCTCTCAGCTCTTCTTAATAAAAGTTTTCCTTCTTCATTATTTAAAAAAGATTTTTTATTATAAAAAGATATTTTTTGTACCTTGGGTGCATATTTATTAACCCTATTCATCAGCATGAATATAGGTCCTTCTCTTCTTTTGTTTCTTTCAATTAAGTGCTTACTATAGTTTTCTTGGAAAATATATATTGGATATTGTTTACCGTTTAAAGTAATAGGTCTAAAGGTATATTTGGGAACGATAATTCCCAAGTATTTATTCATTTGGTGAAAATACCAATCATTCATATAACCCCTAGTTCTTGGATGCATAATTGAAAATCTATTCATTCCAAAAACTGTATTTCCTTCATTTAATTTGATTTTATATGACCAAAATCCATCTTTATTTCTATGATCATTTTTAATACCTTTAAGCCTAATTTTTGCCCTGTATGATGAGTCAAGATACCTTAACTCAATTTTTTCCCAATCTTTTTTTTTAGGGAATAAAGAGGTATTAGTTTTAACTAGTTCATCTCCTCTATCAATTAATTTTTTCATATTATTGAAAGGTATATTAATAACTAAATTATTTGGAAGTTCAGTAAACAAACTTTTCATATAATTAATTGGAACTCCAATATTTGAATCTAAATAAGGAATTATTTTATTTCTAAGAAAACCTGTTCTTACTGCAAAAGTGGTAAAAAAAATTACTCCCGCTGTATAGGTACTTATTGTTGCTAAAAAAATAAGATTATTTTTGATATTTTTTATTCGCATTTAAATATATTTCCTTTTTTATTCTAACTATATAATCTCAGATATTTTTTTCACTAATAAAATAATAAAGTGTTTATAAGTTCTTATAATTTATCTTAATTCTCAGGATCAAAAAGAACTCACAATAAAACTTTTATTCTTTCGCCAGATCAATATTTAAAAAGAGAAACTTAATAAAAATTTATTTACTTATTCTTTCTTTAACAATCCATCTATAACCAAAATGACTTTTTAAGTTGGTTGGAAAATGATTAAGTTTAGCCCAGAAAACATGCAACAACTTGTAAATCTCTAGGTGATTTTTAATACGAAGAATTGGATAATAAATTTTTATAAAGTACTATAGGTATTAAGGACGTTACGTAAGAAATCTTTTAATTTATTGATATGAATGACGTTTC
>CESP01067107.1_pt1 | contig 11272 bp, 7 predicted proteins | sample 531211 | NCBI WGS metagenome assembly CESP01 (sample SAMEA2622074, study PRJEB7988) | marine metagenome | biome: marine biome (ENVO:00000447); feature: surface water layer (ENVO:00002042); material: "saline water (ENVO:00002010), including plankton (ENVO:xxxxxxxx)" | depth 5 m | reverse complement strand
GATATTGATCCATGCCCCAACCTAGACACCAATCTTTCAACATCCTGGAATCCTTTCAGTATATCTTTTATTTCGCGACGACTCAAGGTATTGTCGAATAATTCTTGAACAGCTTCATGTCTTTCATTTAATTTTTTCAGGTCATGTAGAGGTCGAAGTAACCAATCTTTTAACTTTCTTGATCCTCCTGCCGTTGAAGTTCTATTTAGAGTTGCAAATAGAGTATCTTTAGTAGAATCTCCAACTGTCTTAACAATCTCCAGATTTCTTAGGGTTACAGCATCCAGGGTCATTGTTTTTGCCTTTATCAGTAGAGATGGAGGTCTTAGATGCGGTAAATCACTAAATTGTGTATCTTTAACATATGATAGAATTGCCCCAGCAGAAGTTATTGCCATTGGATAAGTATTTAATTCATGCACACTTCCGAATCTTTCTTCAAGAATTTTTTTCGCCACTGGGTAAGCCCAAGAGTCAGATTCTATTGGTGTTGTATTCACGCCCATTGCAAGCATCCAGTTTGAAATATTTTCATTTTCACCTGGAATGATGACTTCAGTTGGCGAAAAACGAGCCATTTCCGATTCTAAAGCTTCTCTGTCTTTGAATTGAGCTGTCGAGAATTCACCAGTAGATATATCCATTATGGAAAACCCCAATCCATCATCAGTTTCATTGATTGCAGCTAAGAAATTGTTAGATTTACTCAGCATGGAGCCTTCGACAACAGTTCCAGGGCTAACAACTCTGGTCACTCCTCTTCTTACTAATCCTTTAGTCCCCTTTGGATCCTCTAATTGTTCGCATATCGCAACACGATGCCCTTTCTTGATTAATTTACTCAGGTAAGTATCTAAAGCATGGTAAGGCACTCCTGCTAATGGTATAGGATTATCCGAATTTTTATCACGTGCAGTAAGAGAAATTCCAACGTCTCTTGCAACAATTTTGGCATCGTCTCCGAATGTTTCATAAAAATCTCCCATTCTGAATAATAGAATCGAGTCTGGATTTTCTCGTTTAATGGCGTGGTACTGACGCATCATGGGAGTTGACAAGAATTATGGAATAGCATGGTTGTTTTAGATGTTTTGCCAACACAAAGGATTAATTTAATTAAACGCAGCGACACGTTTTGCTTATGTCAGCTTCAAAGAAGCATACTAATTTGCTTGTGAATTCTACAAGTCCTTACCTTTTGCAGCATGCTCATAATCCTGTTGATTGGTATCCTTGGTCTCAAGAAGCTTTAGACATGGCTAAAGAGCAAAACAAACCAATTCTTTTGAGTGTCGGATATTCAGCATGTCATTGGTGTCACGTAATGGAAAAAGAATCTTTCGAAAATGAGGACACTGCTAAATTGATGAATGAGTTTTATGTTAATATCAAAGTAGATAGAGAGGAAAGACCTGATGTTGATGAAGCTTACATGTCAGCAACTCAAGTCATGAATCAAGGTCAAGGAGGCTGGCCAATGACAGTTTTCTTGACTCCTGATTTGAAACCATTCTTTGCAGGAACTTATTTTCCTCCAAAAGATGCGTATGGAAGGCCTGGTTTTCCGACTTTACTTTCTAGTCTAGCTGAATTGTGGCATAAAGATCAGGAAAAATTAGTATCTCAGGCAGATACTATAGTTAATCATCTGAATTCAGCGAATAGCGAAAAATCTAAAGTGAATAGTAACATCTCAGATAATGCAATATCACATTGGAACTCTATTTTTGACAAGAGGTGGGGTGGTTTTGGACAGGCTCCTAAATTTCCAAATTCGGGAGCAATTTTGCATTTACTTAATGACTACAATACAACTGGAAACCAGACCTCTCTGTATTCAGCAGTCAAAACATTAGATTCCATGTTTCAAGGAGGGATCTACGATCATGTTGGTGGTGGTTTTGCTAGATACTCAGTGGATGAAAAATGGTTAGTTCCACATTTTGAAAAGATGCTCTATGATAATGCACAACTTATGGAAGCATATCTTGTCGGCTATCAACTCACCAAGAACGAGGATTATTTGACAGTAATTTCACAGATTCTAGAATGGCTAAAAGATGAAATGATTGACAAAGATGGTGGTTTTTATTCCTCTATGGATGCAGATTCAGAAGGTGTAGAGGGCAAGTACTATGTCTGGAATCCTGAAGAAATCGAAAGTGTGTTATCAGAAAACGATGCAAAGATTTTCAATCAATACTATGATATTAGTAAGGCAGGAAATTGGGAAGGAAATTCAATTCCTAATGTGATTATGAAGAGGTCTTCCCTTTCAACATTACTAAAAATTCCAGAAAGTCAAATTTCCTCTTCTTTAGAGAAGTCAAGGCTAGCGATTAAAGAGAATAGAAAGTCTAGAATTGCTCCAGGTACTGACGATAAAATTATAGTCTCATGGAATGGCTTAATGATTAGTTCGTTGGCCAAAGTCTCAGCCTTTTTAGATGATAAAGAATATTTTGAAATTGCAGACAGAGCAGTTTCATTTATTGTAGATAAAATGTCTAAAGACGACGGATCATTGAACAGAGTTTACAGGGATAATTTAAGTCACATAGATGCTTTTGCTGAAGATTATTCCTATTTTGGTAATGCTTTGATTGATATGTATGAAGCTAGCTTCGATTCAAAATATCTCAAGCTGTCTAAAAAATACGCAGATATTTTAGTAGATAAATTTTTCAATGACGGATATTTCAAACAATCACTTTCGAAGAATATGGTCATTAACAGTGTGAATAGTATGGATAATGCAACACCTTCCTATAATTTCACAAGTAGCCTATTGCTCATCAGACTTCATTATTATTTCGGAAACGAGAACTACAGACAAATAGTCGAGACTTCAATGGAAAAAGCTGGGACTTACATTAACAAATATCCTCATGCCCATTCTACTGCAATTTTTGTTAGCAGATATTTGTCAGAAGGCCCTCACGAGATTGCCTTATCATCTGTTAATGGAGATAGTTCATTGTTGAAAGTAATTAGGCAAAAATATTTGCCTTGTAAAATAATTGGTGAGTCATCATCACAATTAGATATTCCACTGCTTAAGGATAAAAGCCCACTAGGAGGTAAGTCTACTGCCTATATTTGTAAAAATTATATCTGTCGAGAGCCAATAACTGACGCCTCGAGCCTTCTAAGCCAACTGCCTCTTCAAGTTGGCCCTAGCGATTAAGCTTTATATGTCATTCAACTACGAAACTATTATGACTAAGTATCTAGAAAGTAAATTTTTGCTTACGATTATCGTGGGTTTTTGCCTTGTTGGTTTTCAATCCACATCAGTAGCAGTAACTTCTGAGTTCAATGATGATGCAGTTGTCATTACAGTTGATAGTACCAATCTTAAGTTTTCTCCAAACGAAGTGACAATCAACGAAGGTCAAACAATCCGGTTCTTCTGGAGCGGTGAATTCTTAGATCATAATGCAGTTGCTGTTAACGGTATTTTCAATTCAGGAGAACCAGAAAAAGAAGTAGATTACTCTTTCACTTTTGACAAGGGAACAAATGATACTTACAATTTTATTTGTGAGCCTCACGAATTATTAGAAATGGTCGGAACAATTACGGTCAATCCATATGATGAATCAAACTCTACAGGATCTAATTCAACAAGCTCTGTAGGTTCTGAGCAAGATGACGTGTCTTCCTCAAGTTCTCTAAGTGGATTTTTGTTTATACCTGCTCTCGTTCTAATAATCTTAGTTTCCAGACGCCTTCGTTAACTTTCCCTAACAATAGGAGCTACCTTGTTTCCTAATAAGTCAATAGCATTCATTAATTGGTCATGGGTTAGTCCGGCTACATCAAGTTGAAAGCTAAATCTTGAAAGTCCGCCAAGCGCTTCACTGTGTCTAATCACTTTTTCAGCAACTTCCTCAACACTTCCAATCACAAGAGCTCCTGCAGGCGTAATTTGAGATTCAAAGTGATCCATAGTGACTGGAGGCCATCCTCTTTCACGACCTATGCGAGTAAACGATTCTGCATATCCAGGAAAGAAATCATCTATAGCTTGTTGCCTAGTTTCAGCAACATATCCCAGTGCATGAACTCCCACTTTCAATTGTTCAGGATCATGGCCGGCTTTAATTCCTGCATTTTTATATAATTCCACCAGCGGAGCAAACCTATGAGTTTCTCCTCCAATTATTGCAATCATTAGTGGCAATCCCAAAATTCCTGCGCGAATAAAGGATTCAGGAGTTCCTCCTACACCAACCCATATCGGTAGAGGATTTTGAATAGGTCTTGGATAAATTGCTTGATTAACTAAATCAGGTCTGAATCTTCCTGACCAGTTTACTACCTCATTATCTCTTATTTTTAGCAATAGCTCTAGTTTTTCTGCATAGAGGGCGTTATAATCTTGCATTTTCAATCCAAATAAGGGATAAGCTTCAGTGAAAGAACCTCTTCCAGCTACGATTTCAGCCCTTCCATTAGAAACAAGATCAAGTGTTGCAAAATTCTGAAAGACTCTAACAGGATCAGCAGCGCTAAGTACAGTTACTGAACTTGTTAATTTGATATTTTTAGTTCTCGCAGCCGCCGCAGCTAGAGTGATATGGGCTGCAGAATCTAGGTATTCTTTTCTATGATGTTCGCCTATACCCACTTCATCAATACCAACTTTATCAGCGTATTCTATTCTGTCCAGAAGTTCATTTATGGCTTGATCATTGGGAATTTGTTTTCCTTCTTCATCCTTAAAATTCGCCGATGCGAAAGTGTGTATTCCAATTTCCATTTAATTTAATTTTTTTACTGTTAAAACGATAATTCCAATTTCAGATATCTTAGTAAGAATTCCCACTAAATCGTAATTTCCATCTTTAGTTAAATCAGGATGCAGATATAGGTAGAATATGACTATGGCTAACGTGTAAATGATAAGTAAATATGAAAATATAGTTTTATTTTTTTCAACAAATGGTATTTCCAATACATAAAATGCGACTCCAAATGCAAAGAACCCGGCTGCTCCAGCTAATAGTTTCAAATCATCAATTCCGAGAATCGCATGAACTACAACTGTAAACATTATCAGTGATGAGACTAGTCTTTGTTCATTATTTAGTTCAAATTTACTTATTTTTGGGACAAGGAAGTATGTAATTAGGGAAGATAATAGGCTGATTCCTATAATTGTTTCATCAGGCAATACTTCCTTGTGGCCACCTCCGTCGGCGGAAGCCAATCCTGAGAAGAGGGTCGTTGATGTTATTCCTAAAATCAATAATGGCTGTAGCTTCATAATTAATATATTTTACCTAGGATTATTGAAAGTTCGTATAGTACAATTAAGGGTACGGCAAGTAAAAATTGAGATATCACGTCTGGTGGAGTTATCAATGCCGAAAGAATAAAGAACGTAACTATTAGATGACTTCTAAATTCAGATAGTTGTTCTGTTGTAGCCAATTCTAATTTAAGAAGTAGCATAACTATTAATGGCAACTGAAAGCTAATTCCTAGTGCGAATGTAAGTAGAAATACAAAATGATAGAATGAAGTAAGTCTGTAGGTAGTATCTAAACCAGCATCTGCAGCATCACTCTGTAAAAAGTCTAAGACGAGAGGAAGCATTAGTTCTAGCGAGTAAAGAGTACCTGAAGCAAAAAGCCCTAAAGAAATTGCTAAGATAATCAAAATTTTAGCTAACCCAATCTCAGGTAGATCAGTTCTTTTTCTCATCGTTGTCCAGCAATCAATCATAATTAGAATGAAAGAAACAGATAATGCTGCATAGGCTGCAATCCTCATTTTTAAAATTAAGAACTCAGCTGGAGAGAGGTAAACAAGTGTAGCATCGTTAGGCAATAGTTTCTCGCCTAGCCATTCGGTTAAATTTTCAGAGTAATTAAATGCCGATATGAAAACAGATGCAGCTAATATCAGATACAGCCACGCTCGCTTTCGCAGATTGGCTGAAATTTCATCGTAAGCAGGTATGTTTTCCACAATACTTTATTCGGAAGGGGGTTTTGTTTATTCCCCCGTAAGGTTAATGTACCTCTCTATTGATATAATGATATGATTGGAACAACTGAGGCTATAATTATTGGCGGAGTAGTTTTACTTCTTTTTGGAGCAAAAAAACTACCTGAACTTGCCAAAAGTATGGGCCAATCCAAAGCTGCTTTCGACGAAGGCTTGAAAGAAGGTATGCAGCCTGAGGAAGATGAGGATGAAAGTTCGTGATCTACAGTTATATCTTCGATACTCGTTAAGTAAAGATATTCTGTTAAGTTTTGTTCGCAGTAATATTATTGGCCTGATTGCAATATTTGTTATTGTCAATTTAATAGACTTTTATGATTATTTCGAAAAAGATGAAATGCTTTATCTAGTATTAACAGGCATAGTTCTTTTGTTTTTACTTATTGTATTTGTAAAATACAGGAATCCACTTTCATATTATCCCAGGTACGTTCTTTTCGTAAAGGACAGAAATGATTCTTTAATCACCATGGAACCACAGATAGATCCCTTGGTTACGGCATTAGGTTTGATAAAGCCGAAAGATTTTGTTAATGTTCGTTATGTAGTATATCCAGAATTAGATTTGGGGTTAGATTTTGACCCCAATACTGGAGTAATTTCGGGATATCCTCTAGAATTGGGAAACCATACTTCTGAAGTTAAAATGAAGTTTTTAGGAGGGGAATATTCTACGACAGTTAGGGTTGAAGTTATTGAAACTGCAGTTCTCAGGGAGAGAGTTGAAGGAAGTCCAATGGCCGCACCCAGAACTGTAGCTCAGTTACTTCTCAGAGAGGAAGACTTAAAGGAAAGGGAACAAGAAATTGACTTTAGGTTAGAAAATAAAAGAATAGATATGGAGGAGGAATTCGTATCTAAGCAATTGTCTTTAGAAGAACAATTTGATGTCGAGCGAGCCAATTTTAGAGAGGTACTAGAAAAGACTAAAGATGAGTATCAAAAATTACTTGATGATAGAGATAGGAAATTAAAAGAGAAACAGAAAGAATTTGAACAAAGATTAGAACAGAACAAAGGAAAGTATGAAAAAGAGTTGGCTGAATTCGAGGTTAATTTAGATAATAGTAGGGAAAAGATTGATGAATTAGAAACACTTGCAATAGAGACAGGAACAGCAGCAGCTAATATTGAAGAAGAATATGTTGATATGATGGATGCTCTTGCTACAGACAACTCTAGTAAAGATAAAGAGGAAGAGAGCAAATACGGAAAAACTGTAGACGATAGTCGTGAAGAAGAAGATTTAGATCAGAAAATAAGTGTAGACATCGATTCAGTACCTGAACTTTTAGAAGGAGAAACTGATGAAAATACCGAAATTTCTGAAGAAAGTATAGACGTTGAACCTAAAAACAGTCCATTTGACGACGGTAAGGAAGAACCTGAGAAAGAGGTAGTTGAAGAAGGGCTGGAAGAAGAATACGATTATGTTTCTATGACAAAGTCTGAACTTGTAGAATTAGCAAAGAAACGAGGCTTAGCCTTTTCTGGAACTAAGAAAACGATAACATCTAGGTTAGAAGCTAATGATTAGCATTTTATAGACACTAACATTCCCGCAAAAGTTATGTTTTCAAGGCGCATAATTTCAATGTTAGTCGTTTTGAGTTTTATATCTCAAGCCCTTGTCGTAGTAGACACAGATTCCTACTCATCAGCAGTAGTTGAAGATTCTTCAATTTTAGAAGAATTGTATGAGCAAGATGGGGCTAGAGATTCTCCCTCTAATCTTTCTGTTCCGTTTACAGATTTTGCAGGAGGTACAGGTTCTTGCTCGTGTATGGGCAGTACTACTTTTACGAACGGAAAAATAATGATTTTTGCAGCAGATAGTGTCAATTCTACTTATGGAGGTTATGACAAAGGTCTTCAATTATATGTTACTGACGGAACACTTACTGGCACCTCTATGATTAAAGAGATTAATGAAGGTGGAATACCAGTTTCTCAGTTCAATTCCGCAATATCGCATACGTGGCACAATGATGTTTTGTATTTTGCACTTGACGATGGAATTCATGGTAAAGAGTTTTGGAGAACTGATGGTACTGAAGAAGGTACACATCTTATAAAAGATATTCGGGAAGGAGAGGTTGGATCTGAACCATCAGGATTTGTTGTTTGGAAAAATCGCATCTATTTTAAAGCAATGAATTCCACCACTGCAGGTTATGAGTTGTGGAAAAGTGATGGTACAGAAGATGGAACTGCAATGCTAAAGGACATTTATCCCGGAGATAATTGGGATGAATCGAGTCATCCTGGAGGTTTTAAGGAATTCAAAGGCAAACTTTACTTCTCAGCTGAAGACGAAGATCACGGTAGAGAATTATGGACGACTGACGGAACTGAAGAGGGGACTGTTTTATTTATGGACATAGACTCTCGAGAGGGAAGTACTGGATTCAAATACGGTTCTAGCCCTTCTAATTTTTTAATTTTCAATGAGTTCATGTATTTTTCAGCCAGCAATACTTCTGGTAAAGAATTATGGAAAACAGATGGTACCATCGAAGGTACAGTCTTAGTTAAGGATATAGTTCCAGGAACAACAGGTAGCCAGATTCGAGGTATAGTTCCATCAAATTTAGATACTAGTAGATTGGGCTACGGTAAATTTGCAGTAATGGATGATCATTTTTATTTTCAAGTAAAAACGTGCAGTTCTTCAGATTGTTTCAATCTTTGGAAATCGGACGGTACTGAAGAAGGTACAGTGGCCGTTACCAGCTTTGAAGAGGGTGATGACATTCAGATAATTGCAACTTACCGAGGTGGATATGTTCTTGGAGAATCTAAAATAGTTTTTGTTGTAGAACATCATGAATATGATGAAGAATTATGGATAACAGACGGCACTTTAGAAGGAACACATTTAGTTAAAGATATTAATGTTGATGATGATGGTGATGGAGGAAACGATGGAGATTCCTATATCACTCGCATAGTTGCAGGTTCAGGCGATATTTTCTACTTTAGTGCTAACCCTGGAGTCGTAAATGAGGATGCATTATGGAGAACCGATGGTACTGAAAATGGAACTTATGAAGTAGATAGTTTGCCCATAAAGGGAATAAGTCTGAAGAAGGTAGGAAATTCAAATTCTGGAATGACTCCTTTTGGTAATCATTTAATTTTTAGCGGATTTGTAAGTTCATCCAGCGGAGCATGTGGGGTAGGTTGTGGAGAGGATTTTTGGATTTTACATAATATAAGTTCAGGTTCAGCTCCCTCCAAACCATCTTACTCAGTATACGAAAATGAAGTGTTAGAGCCTATTACTTTCGACTATGCAGAAGCTTACAGAGAAGAGATGGTTTACAAGGGTTCAGGAAACCTTTCTAAAATTACAAACATAGGAGGAGTTTCTTCGTCAGATCCTGATGATATAGTTGTAATTGATGACATTGCTTACTTCACAGCAAAAAGTAGTGAGTATGGGAAGGAATTATGGAGAACTGATGGTACTGAGAGTGGTGTAGCATTAGTCAAAGATATACGTCCGGGCACTATAGGTAGCGAGATAAACCACGGTCTAGTAAAATTCAAGGATTCGATATTATTTAGTGCTAATGATGGTACGCATGGGGAGGAATTATGGATTAGTGATGGAACTGATAATGGTACTTTTATGCTCAAGGATATGAATGAAGGTGACGAAAGTAGCGACAGTGATCCTTCGCGTTTCTTAGACGCAGGTGACGTTGTTTACTTTTCAGGTTCTGATGGTTCAGATAGAGAACTTTGGAAGACTGATGGAACTACAAATGGCACAGTATTGGTGAAGGATATCAATTCAGCTGGTAGCTCAGATCCTAATATGTTGACATTATTGGGCGATACGGTCTTTTTTACTGCAGATGATAACACCCATGGATTAGAATTGTGGAAGACAGATGGAACTACTGATGGTACAGTTCTTGTCAAAGATATTCGTAGCGGAGGGAGTGATGCAAATCCTACTTATCTTGCTGTACTAGGCAATAATTTGTATTTCCGTGCATACCATCCAACATATGGAGATGAATTATGGAAAAGCGATGGAACCACTGATGGTACAGTACTTGTCAAAGACATTAATCCAGGTTCAACGCCAAGCTATCCTGCAAATATGATTGCCATGGGCAATAAATTATATTTTTTTGCAGGCCATCCAGATTTTGGGTATGAACTTTGGGAATCAGACGGTACAGAAGCTGGCACTTCTCTAGTCAAAGACATTAATCCAGGTGATTATTGGGGTGCTGCAAACGCTTTAACAGTCATGGATAACAATCTATACTTCACAGGTGATGATGGAGAACATGGAATTGAGTTATGGAGAAGTGATGGAACCGAAGATGGCACATATCTCGTCAAAGATATTAATCCAGGCAGTGACCAGAGCAATATAGCTGAGCTGACTCCGATAGGAGATCGTTTATTTTTCAGAGCAAATAATGGTACTTCTGGAGATGAATTCTTCATAAGCGACGGCACTGCAGATGGCACAGTAATGGTGTCAGATATTTATTTTGGAGGTTATTCTTCAAATCCTAAAGATTTCACTAAAGTTGGTAATCATATTGTTTTTTCGGCTGCAGCATCACATAATGATCGTGAGCTTCGGTCTTTTGATCCTACGGAAATCTTGTATCATTCAATTGAAGGCATGCGTTGGTCAATAACACCTAGTTTACCAGAAGGTTTGAGCTTAAATTCAGCAACTGGAGAAATTACTGGAATTCCAACAGAAGTAATTGATTGGACAGATTATACAGTAACTCTTACAGCTAATGACCCTCAGGGAGACACTTACTTCTACAATGGTAACGGGTCTACATGGATGGTCAAGGATGTCTGGCCAGGAACTAGCAGCGGCACTTGTTGCAGTAGCAGTAACAGTCCATTCGCAATAAGTTATGACAACAACTTATATTTCGAAGCTGAAGACGGAACCCACGGATTTGAATTATGGAAGAGCGATGGCACATCCGGTGGCACAGTGATGGTCAAGGATATCTATCCAGGTAGCGAGGACAGTGATGTCGACTTATTCACTGTCATGGGCGACACCCTCTATTTCATAGCCAATGATGGAAACGGAAGTACCAATGTAGAACTGTGGAGAACAGATGGTACTGAGGATGGCACATACATGGTCAAGGATATTCGCGACGGATACTCTGGCAGTTCTCCTGGCCCCCTCCAATATGGAATTTATTCCATGGCAATCATGGACGATAATCTCTACTTCCATGCCAACGACGGA
>CESP01048609.1_pt1 | contig 11272 bp, 7 predicted proteins | sample 531211 | NCBI WGS metagenome assembly CESP01 (sample SAMEA2622074, study PRJEB7988) | marine metagenome | biome: marine biome (ENVO:00000447); feature: surface water layer (ENVO:00002042); material: "saline water (ENVO:00002010), including plankton (ENVO:xxxxxxxx)" | depth 5 m | reverse complement strand
GGTTTAGTAAGTATTATTTTATCTCCAGGTTTAGCGCCAGCATTTGTCCAAACTTCCTTATCAATTGCTTCCCCGGTTACTACCAATCCATACTTGGGTTCATTATCATCAACAGAGTGCCCTCCAACTATTGGAATCCCTGCTTCTGCAGCTTTATCTGCTCCCCCCTGCATAATTTTAGATAAAATATCATTGGGTAACTTTTGTATTGGGAAGCCAACAATATTCAAGGCGAACAAAGGTTTGCCGCCCATAGCATAAATATCAGAAAGTGAGTTTGCGGCAGATATTTGACCAAATGTGTACGGATCATCAACGATAGGCGTAAAAAAATCAACTGTTTGCAGAATTAACTTCCCATCTTTGAGGCGCACAACGGCTGCATCATCGGTACTGGTGTAATCCGTGATGATGGAATCATTTTTGCTCGTTTTTAGGTTACCCAGAACCTGGGCTAGATCTTCAGGACCTATTTTACAAGCTCATCCAGCTCCATGACTAAGGGTAGTAAGCCTGATTTTTTCTTTATTTTGCATGAATCAAAATTAACAATGAAAAGTTTTACAAAGCATTAATTCAAATATTTTAATTTTTTAGAATCTCTTTTGACATAGTTTAACAGATGGTAAATTCAATTCGTTTATGTTTTGGATTCTTGGCGATTCTTTGTAGAAATTAATCAACCAAATAAAAACAAATTTTTAATATTCAACATACTAGATAAGAAAAATGGGAAAAACATTTAAAACGATTGATGATGCAGTCATTCGGTTCGCAGGAGATTCTGGTGATGGTATGCAGCTTACAGGAGGCAGGTTTACCGAAACAACTGCGGTCTTAGGGAATGATTTAAGCACTCTTCCAGATTTTCCTGCTGAAATTAGAGCCCCAGCCGGCTCATTAGCAGGTGTAAGTGCGTTCCAAATTCATTTTAGTTCAAAAGACATTCATACCCCGGGGGATCGACCTGATGTTCTAGTTGCAATGAACCCAGCAGCATTAAAAGTCCATCAAAATGAACTAACTCCAGGCGGGACCATAATCATCAATACAGATTCATTCTCAAAGAAGAATCTCAATTTTGCTGGTTATGAAATTAGTCCAGTCGAGGATGGAACCTTGGATGATTATTTTACTGTCATACCAATTGAAATGAATAAATTGGTGACTGCCGCTTGTGAGGATTTAGAGATGTCGCCGAAATTTGTTGCTAGGACAAAAAACTTTTTTGCTTTAGGAGTTTTATACTACATGTACGATAGGCCACTAGAGGCAACTGAGAGGTGGCTTGAAAAAAAATTCGCTGGTAAAGATGTCATCATTGAAGCAAATAAAAGAGCAATGCATACTGGGTATAATTATGCACATACTACAGAATTGTTCACCACTAGATTTAAAGTAGAGAAAGCCTCTTTACCTGGAGGAACATATCGAAATATAAACGGTAATTACGCCACTTCTTTGGGTCTTTTAGCTGCCTCTGAAAAATCTGGTTTAAAATTATTTTTCGGTGGATATCCAATTACTCCAGCTAGTGACATTTTACATACCCTAGCTGCGTGGAAAAATTTTGGTGTGCAGACATTTCAAGCTGAAGATGAAATCGCGGGTATTTCATCTATTTTAGGAGCAGCCTACACTGGAAGTTTGGCGGTTACTGCTACTTCTGGACCAGGCATAGCCTTGAAAAGTGAAGCTATGGGTTTAGCGGTTATGACCGAGCTTCCAATGGTCATAATTAATGTACAAAGGGGCGGTCCAAGTACCGGTCTTCCAACTAAAACTGAGCAGTCTGATTTAAATCAAGCATTATACTGTAGAAATGGTGAAGCTCCCATACCACTCATCGCTGCTTCTACGCCTGGCGATTGTTTTTACGCTGCATATGAAGCATCAAGAATTGCAATAAAATATATGACTCCAGTTGTTCTGCTTACAGATGGGTATTTAGCAAATGGTTCTGAGCCTTGGATGATACCAGATGTCCAAAATTTAGAACCTATAGATGTAAAATTTGAGAGCGATTTAAAAGATGGAGAAGAGTACCTTCCTTACCTTAGGGACAAGGATACATTGTCAAGGCCATGGGCTATTCCTGGTGTCCCAGGTTTAGAGCACAGAGTTGGTGGGTTAGAAAAGGCGGAAGATACAGGGCATGTAAGTTATGATCCAGATAATCATCACCGTATGGTTGAGCTGAGGCAAGAAAAAGTCAATAGGATTCAGAATGATATTACTCAAACAGAGGTATATGGCGATGAGAATGGTGATGTTTTGATCTTAAGCTGGGGTGGCACTTTTGGCTCTTGCAGGTCTGCTGTGGAATCTCTATGTGATCAAGGGAAGAGCGTATCGCATGTTCATTTAAGATGGATTAGTCCTTTACCAAAGGACCTTGGCGAAATTATAATTAAATTTAAAAATATTCTTGTTCCAGAAATTAATATGGGGCAATTAATTAAAATAATCAGGTCAGAATATTTAGTTGATGCGAAGGGTCTAAACCAAGTTAATGGAAGGCCAATAAGTACAACAAATATCATTGAAACTGTAAACGAAATTATAGGATAATAAAATGTCAGATTCAAAAGTTCCAACCCTCACCAAAAAAGATTTCGCATCCGATCAAGCGGTCAGGTGGTGCCCTGGATGCGGTGATTATGCAATTTTAATGCAAACGCAAAAAACAATGCCTACCTTTGGTAGAAAAAAAGAAGATTTTGTTTTTGTATCAGGAATTGGTTGCTCTAGCAGATTTCCATACTACATGAACTCATATGGGTTTCACTCAATACACGGCAGAGCGCCAGCGGTAGCATCTGGAGTTAAAATAGCTAATCCAGATTTATCTGTCTGGGTTATAACTGGAGATGGAGATGGATTGTCAATAGGAGGTAATCATTTCATGCATGCTTTGAGGCGAAACATGGACCTAAACATTTTATTATTTAATAATAGAATATATGGTCTCACTAAAGGTCAGTATTCTCCTACATCGGAAGTTGGTAAAATAACAAAGGCCACTCCGTTTGGATCGCTCGACATTCCATTAAACCCACCATCTCTTGCGCTAGGTGCTCAAGCAACATTCGTTGCCAGAACTATCGATCGTTGGCAAGCTCACTTATCACAGATGCTAGAAAGATCTTATCATCATGACGGTGGATCTTTAATTGAAATATACCAAAATTGTAATATCTTTAATGATGGCGCATTTGATGAATATACTTCTGCAGATAAATTTGACAATGTAATAGAGGTCAAACATGGTGAACCTATGGTATTTGCAAAAGGTAAGAAAGGTATCAAGCTTGAAGGGTTTAAAGCTATTGTTGTTGATATGGAAAAACATAGCATGGATGATCTTTTAGTTCATGATGAAACAAATCTTGATTTGGCGCATATTATAGCTAACTGGACAACTCATCCCATACTACCTGAACCAATTGGAGTAATCTATTCAGTAGATAAGCCTACCTATAATTCTGAAATGGTATCCCAAGTTGAATCTGCTGTTAAAGCAAAAGGTGCAGGTAAAGTGCAAGACCTACTAAACGCTGGTGATACTTGGACGGTAAAATAGGTTAATGGCATTTCGAACTGAGAGCGACAGCCTTGGTCCAATAGAGGTTCCATCAGACAAATATTACGGAGCTCAGACACAAAGATCTCTTGAGAATTTCAAAATTGGAGGTCATCAATTTCCCCGAGAATTTATAAGGGCGTATGGTATAGTAAAAAAAGCAGCAGCTACTGTAAATAATGCCAATGGGAAATTAGATAAAGATATCCAAATAGCTATCCACAAAGCTGCTGATGAAGTAATTGATGGCAAATTGGATAATCATTTCCCACTTGTAGTTTGGCAAACCGGTAGTGGAACCCAAACAAATATGAATTTTAACGAGGTCATATCCAATCGAGCAATTGAAATGGTTGGAGGAAACTTAGGAAGCAAAGTCCCAGTTCATCCTAATGATCATGTTAACATGAGTCAATCCACAAACGATACATTCCCCACGGCTATCAATATAGCAGCAGTTGAGAGCGTCACCTATAACCTTAGGCCAGCAATTGTAAAATTGAAAGATTCTTTAGAAAAAAAATCATTAGAATTTAAAGATATCATTAAAGTGGGTAGAACTCACTTACAAGATGCTACTCCTTTAAGTCTGGGACAAGAGTTTTCTGGTTACGCTTCAGCATTAGAGCATGGTATTGATAGACTAGATAAAGCTATTGATAACTGTTTTGAGTTGGCAGTGGGAGGCACTGCAGTTGGTACAGGAATTAATACTATTCAAGGCTATGATATTGAAATGGCAAAAGAAATTAAGAAATTGACTAAATTAAATTTTCGGACTGCAGATAATAAATTTGAAGCTCTTGGCGGACAAGATAGTATTATCGAATTGTCGGGGGCTCTCAAAGTTATTGCCAGTTCCTTATTCAAGATTGCGAATGATATTCGTTGGTTAGGCTCTGGTCCAAGATCTGGGATCGGTGAAATTATATTACCTGCAAATGAACCAGGTTCATCCATTATGCCAGGGAAAGTCAATCCTACACAATGTGAAGCGCTAACAATGGTATGCACACAGGTTGTAGGCAATGATGTCACAATTACCATGGCTGGAGCAAGCGGTAATTTTGAGCTAAATGTCTACAGGCCAGTAATAGCTCATAATATTTTAGAATCAATTAAATTACTATCTGATTCTTCAAATTCATTTGCTACGAATGCTGTTGATGGAATAACCCCAAATATTGATAGGATTAATGATAATCTTTATAATTCTCTAATGTTAGTTACTGCATTAAATCCGCACATAGGTTATGATAAAGCAGCTGAGGTTGCAAAGAATTCATACAAGAAAAATATTTCTTTAAAGGAATCTGCTGAACAATTAGGATATCTAGAAACTGATGAATTTGATAATCTGGTTGACCCAAGCAAAATGGTAGTGCCTTCAAAAAAATAGATTATACTTTTCATTTTACAATTTGTGTCTCTGAAATTGAGTTAAAATCATACGAAACTTGTAAATTTATATATGCCAAATAAAAAGCCTCAAAGTGAGTTAATTAAAATTTTCTGGGTTTCTCTTGGAATTATTTTCTCAGGTGCAGTTTTTATTTTGATCTTCATTCTTCTTCTATCTCGCGACTTACCATCGCTAGAGCAGTTAGAAAATTATGATCCAGATCTAGTTACAAGAATTTATTCAGCTGATGGAGTTGTCTTAAGTGAATTGTTTGTTCAAAAAAGAGTGTTTGTTGAATTAAACAATATCCCTAAACATATGCAAGATGCTGTAATTGCATCTGAGGATAGAAGATTTTACGACCATTGGGGGCTCTCTCTTCGAAGTGTTGCAAGAGCAATTGGTATCAATATACTTTCGTTGAGTTACAGGCAAGGATTTAGTACGTTAACCCAACAGCTTGCCAGAAATTTATACAAGACTATCGGCTTTGAGGATAGCATACTTAGAAAAATAAAAGAAGTAATAACAGCGGTTCAAATAGAGCGCACTTACACAAAAGATGAAATACTGGAGATGTATCTAAATACGGTACACTTTGGGCATGGTACATATGGTGTTGAAGCAGCCACAAAAAGGTTTTATGGTAAAGAGTCTAGAGAACTAAGCGTTGATGAATCTGCTTTATTAGTTGGGTTACTACCCTCTCCTGCAAGTTATTCACCAATTAGACACCCTGACAGAGCGAGAAAAAGACGTAACACTGTATTGAGATTAATGAGAGATCAAGGTTATATAAATCATAATGAGCATGCACAGTATAGGGCGACGACATTAGAGGCTGTTAACGAGCTTCCGATAAGAGGGAAGGCCCCTTATTTTACAGAATATGTAAGAAGGCTTTTAGAGAAAGAAGATGAGGTGCTCGATATAAACATATACCGCGATGGATTAAAAATATATACCACGCTTGATTCAAGATTGCAGACTTTAGCCGAGGAGGTCGTGCTGGATGCGATTAAAAAATCTCAATCAAAATTAAATAATAGGATAATGAATAATCAGGAGGAATTTGAACTCTTGGGACATCTTACAATTTATGATGAAGATTCTGTTAAAATGATGATGCAAGGAGAGGAACAGCTTTATAAAGACCTTAGAGCAAAGTTACTTGTTCAAACAGCTTTCGTTGCTATTGATCCAAAAACTGGGGGTATAATGGCAATGATTGGTGGGCGTCCTGATTACCATGATCAATATAATAGATCTGTTCAAGCTAAGCGGCAACCTGGGTCGGTATTTAAACCTTTTGTTTATACAACAGCGCTTGAAAATGGTTATACAGTTTCTCAACAGCTTCTTAATCAACCAGTAGTGCTGAACGTTCAAAATACTGATGGGTCATGGGTTAAGTGGAAACCCCAGAACTATGGAGGTAGTACAGGAGGACTTACTACTCTGCGCGAGGGTCTCAGAAAATCATTAAATTTGATTTCAGTAAGAATTGTTCAGCAAGATTATGCTCCTGCTGAGCAAGTTAAACGTACTGCTCAGAGAATGGGAATTTCAACAGATATACGAGCTGTAGATGCTATAGCATTAGGGACCAGTGAGGTTATACCATTAGAAATGGTTTCAGCATATGCAGCATACGCTAACAAAGGTGTTTATTCAAAGCCTTTTGCAATCACAAAAATTGAGGACCGTTATGGTAACACAATAAGAGAATATGCACCTGCCCAATATGAGGTTCTTAGTGAAGAGATTGCATTTTTAATGACCAACCTAATGCAGACTGTTATGGATAGAGGTACAGGCGGAAGTTCGAGGTGGAAATATAACTTCACAAGGCCTGCTGCTGGGAAAACTGGGACTACCCAAGGTTGGAGTGATGCCTGGTTTGTAGGATTTACACCGCAGTTAGCTGCAGGGGTATGGTTTGGAGTTGATGATTATCAAGTAAGTTTAGGTCCTGGGCAAGATGGTTCAAAAGCAGCACTGCCCTCTTGGGCAAAGTTTATGAAGGACAGTCATAAAATATTAGAGCTACCTAGAGTAAATTTTCAAAAACCGAATGGTGTTTTAGTATCTGAAATATGTTCTGTATCTAAAATGGGCTCTAGGAAAGCATGTCCAATTGAGAAAGAGGTTTATAAAGAAGGTTCAGAGCCTTCTCAAAAATGTAGAATTCATAGAAATTAAATCTTCATTCAATAATTAATTTTTTCTGTTCTTGTTCCTGATCTGAGATAACAAAAGTTTTTGTAAGCATTTTTTTTGCGATTTTTAATTTTCGTTCATTAAATCCGAATAATTCATAAACAATATCGCCTTTATAAATTTTATCACCAACTTTATAGTTAGTCTTTATTCCTGCAGAATAATCAAGGGTATCGCTTATTACTTTTTTCCCACAACCAATCTCAACTAAAGCCCAACCTATTTTTTCTGTATTTATTGATTTAATGTATCCTGTTTCTTTTGATTTAATTTTCAAATGGTTTCTAGCAAAATTATTTTTTGAGTAAATGTCATTTAAGTCGCCGTTTTGAGCTACTACCATTTCCTCAAATTTTTCTAATGCTTTTCCATTCTCAATGTTTTTTAATAATGAAGTTTTAGCCTCAGATTTATTTGCTGAGATGCCGCTTTGAACCAAAATGTTTGCGCAAAGATCTATACTTAATTGGGTTACATCATCAGGCCCGGTTCCTTTTAAACAATCCACTGCTTCAGTTATCTCGCACTTTAATCCAGCATATTTACCTAATGGCTCTGACATATTTGAGTAAGTTATGCTAACATCAATATCTAAAGAATCCCCTATTTTTTTTAATTCGATACCCAAGCTTTTTGCTTCTCGAAGATTTTTCATAAAAGCACCATTACCAACTTTTACATCCAGTACTAGTCCATCTAACCCCTCTGCTAATTTTTTGCTCATAATTGAACTACATATCAAAGGAAACGATGGAATTGTCCCAGTTAAATCTCGAATCGAATAAAGCTTTTTATCTGCTGGACAAATTTCTGAGGACTGACTTATAATACCACAACCAACTAGATCAATCTGCTTATTAAATGAATTAAAGTCTTTTTGAGTTTGAAAATTCTTTATTGATTCTAATTTATCTATTGTACCTCCAGTAAAAGCTAGGCCTCTTCCAGCAATCATCGGCACTATTATACCAAATGATGACAATAAGGGAGTTAGAACGAAAGATATTTTATCACCGATTCCTCCTGTGCTATGCTTGTCAGCAACATATTTTCCTAAATGTTTAAAATTAAACCTTTTACCGGATTTAACCATTGAATTAACTAAAGATTTAGTCTCAATGTTTGTCATTCCATTGAAGTAGATCGACATTAAAAGAGCTGATATTTGACAATCATCTATCTCTTCACTAATTACATTATGAATGAACCAATCTATTTCTTTAGGTGTAAGTTCAATACCATCACGCTTTTTTTCTATTATTTCAGCTGGAATCATGGTCTTTTTTTATTTTTTTTTAAAAAAGAAGGTAGTTTTATCCCAATCGGTGCATTCTCTCTTGTAGTATTAGCTAGTAAGTATGTAGCAATTAAAAATATGATTAGATTTGGCGACCACATTCCTATCAAAGGAGATAAAAAGTTTCTATCCGCCATTTCCTCTCCGCTAATTAGAAGTACATAGTATATTAAGAAAAACCCAAAGCTTAATCCGGTACTTATTGCAAATCCACCTTTTTTGCTCATTACTCCTAAAGGCGCGCCTAGGAGTACAAATAGGATACAAGCCACTGGGATTGAAAATTTTTTGTGAATTTCAACACCGTATTTATTTTGGCTTTTTTTATAACTTTTTATCAAATTGAACTCATTATTCAATTGACGCTCTAAATTTTTAATTCTTTTCTCTTTTTTTATTGTTTGAGCTAACGATAATGAATCTTGAGTTTTCACCTTTTTAATAGCCTCATTTATTATAATTTTTCCATCTTCAATACTATTAGGCAATGTACTATCCCCGATGGTTCTGTAAAAGTTACCTGATAATCTTTTGTAGACTATATCTAAACGTTTTTCATAGCTTTTGATTTTCTTATTTATCATCGAAACTGTCATTTCTCTATCAGATCTATTTGTAGAATCCCGACGATTAAGCAGCAGGTCTTTTGCTGGGATATTAATTACATGCTTATCAAAAATTATTCTTCTGTAATTAGTGTAATCTTTTTGGCCTAGCTCATGTATCTCACCATCGTATAAGGTTAATAGAAAAGCATCTTCCAGGGTATTTAAATTGCCAGAATTTGCGTGTATACTTGTTTGTGCATTTTTGTTGCCTTTGGAGAAAATTCTAACTTCCTTCATCGTTCCATCATTTGACTTTCCTCCAACAATCATGCTGTAGTCAGGAAGGTTATCCAAAAAGATGCCAGGTTCAATACTCATGTCAGGTCTTTTTCTATAAATGTCTCCCGATAAAAGTCGCGCTTTAAAATTCATCTCAGGTAAAATAAAATTATTAAAATAAATAAGAACGATAGTAGTAATCATGCCAAAGAAAATAGGGGCACGCATTATTGTTAAGAACCCAATTCCGGATGCTCTCATAGCATTTATTTCATTATCCTCAGATAGTCGTCCAAAGGTCATTAAAGTTGCAAGTAAGACTGCCATTGGAACAGAAAGAGCTAAGATCCAAGCAAGATTTAAAAATAAATATTCTAGAATTGTTAATATGTCTAAACCTTTTCCTAGAAATCTGTCAATTGCTCTAAGTAAAAAATTTACAAACAAAATGAAGGTAATCATTAAAAGAGAGAAGATAAATGGAAGTATAAGCTCTTTTAAAAAATATCTGTATAAAAGTCTCACATTAGAAGTTACTAATATGAATGTAAATATATCGATTGAATTCCTTTCAGAGCCCAATAAATTCGTTTAAATTTGCAAGCTCTATTTATGAAAATAAAGTAATGAACTGTATGGTGGGTGTAGCTCAACTGGTTAGAGCACCTGTTTGTGGCACAGGAGGCTGTGGGTTCAAGTCCCATCACTCACCCAAAAAATTCGGGGTGTAGCGTAGTCCGGTTAGCGCGCCTGCTTTGGGAGCAGGAGGTCGGGAGTTCGAATCTCTCCACCCCGACACTTTAAAGCCTTATTTCTCGATAAGAGGTAGGGCTTTTGTCTTTCTTACTTGATTTAGTTTGAATTCTTTAAAAATAACCTAAAAAACACTAAATGCACTAGTAATACACTGGTCATTTCATCCTTTATAATATTTTTGTAGATTTAGTAAATATGAAGAAAATTATACTTTTTATTATATTTTTAAGTATTTCTTTTTGCCAAGAATTTCAAGTAGGAGACAGTATCAATGACCTCAAGGGTATTTTATGCGGAAATGGCAAAGGAGAGTGGCATTATTCCATTCACGCTGAAAAAGTATTATTTATATCCTCTTTTGCTACTTGGTGAAAACCCTGTCAGTCAGAGGCTCAGACTGTAGAAAAAATATTTCAAAAATTTAAGTCAGATGATGTAATGGTAATCGCAGCGGGGATGGATTGGAATAGCCCTTATAGTTGTAAAGATTGGGTAAAAAAATTTATGCTAACTTTTCCAGTCATAGATGATACAAAAGGGCGGTCAATTTATAATCATTTTGGAGATGGCATAGTTCCTTTCAATATTGTAATAAACAGATATGGACAATTGGTATATTCAAAATCAGGTTTCAACAAAGATGAAATCATTAAAATTATAGAAGAAAGTTTAGATTTATCTAAGAAAAAGAATGGTTTTAATTCCCCCAAAATTTTAAAAAACGCTCAACAAACTAGATATGAACTATTAAGGTCAAACAAAGGGTTTGATAAATAGTTTTAGAAAAAAGAAGGAGCGCTTTTGTCTTTCTTGCCTGAATTAGTCTGATTACCTCAAAAGCACTATAAAAAGTACTAAATGCACTGGTAATACACTGGTTATTATTTAAAAAATAATTGTTTGTAAATTTGAATATGGAAAAAATTTTAAAAAGAGGCGGGGTAGAACTAATAGCAGTTGTCTTGGGCATTACTCTTTCTTTGTGGGTAGATGATAAAAAAGAATTGAGTGTAATTGAAAAAAATAATATTAAGACATTAAAATCAATTAAAAATGAAGTAAAACTGCGTATTAATTACATTGAGCGAAAAATTAATCAATATAAAAGAGATATAGAAGTTGGTGAGTATGTAATTAAAAATTGGAATGAAATAAATTATGATAGTATATCTATTATAACTAAAAAT
>CESP01166816.1_pt1 | contig 11288 bp, 10 predicted proteins | sample 531211 | NCBI WGS metagenome assembly CESP01 (sample SAMEA2622074, study PRJEB7988) | marine metagenome | biome: marine biome (ENVO:00000447); feature: surface water layer (ENVO:00002042); material: "saline water (ENVO:00002010), including plankton (ENVO:xxxxxxxx)" | depth 5 m | reverse complement strand
ATTTAATGACCTATTACTAATACCTAATTCTATCTTCATATTAGTTTTTGGATTGACAATGTATCCAACTCTAATGTCTGTAATTCTTAAATTAGAAGTATTTCCTTGGGCAATATTATTGCCAAGCTCTTTAAAATTCTCATTATAGGATATGAAAATATCACTACCATAATTTGTAGTGTCACCAGCAATTTCTCCACCATACTTAGCATGTATTAGTTTTAAATCCGCCGTCCACCTATCTTTTCTATAACGAATAAAGCTTACATTTTCCAAAAAACTTGTTCCAAGAGGATGAGCTAAAGGCTGTGCGTAATGAGCATAATTTTGCAGTGGATTGAAATGAGAATAAGTGAATGGTCTTGCAAAGTTAAATTCTGATTGAAGAGTTAAATGTTCGAACCCGAATGCATTAAAATATTTCATACCTACCTGTCCACCATACTTATTACGCCATGCTCCGTTTTGAGCTCTAAAATCGTCTAGTCTAAATTCATCAAGTACTAGCTGTCCATACAAATGAGAAGTTGATGTTATCTTATACTTTAATGATAAACCCAATAATGCGTTACCATATCTTGAATAGCCGATAGAGTATTCTACAGGTCTATAAAAAATTACAGGATTTATGTAGTTAATATCAAACACACTGCCTAAACTATCTTCCGCTAATATTATGGATTCGAAAATACCAATATTCAATCGTTCACCTACATTAGCACTTAAGTAATGAATAGCGCTAAATTTTGACTTACTTACATTAGGTAAATCAATGTCTAAATTGATGTCTTGAAAATAAGAAAATAGATTAACATACTTTAACTTCCATACAGCTGTAGTTATCTTTAGATAAGGATAATTAAATGAATTATCGGAAAGTATCATAGAACGATAACCATCTCCAATAAAATGTTTACCATGACCTAACTGTAGCTTAAAGAATTTATTGACATAATAATTTATGTATCCTGTAGCGTAGTAAAAATCCATAATACCCTCTTGGTCAATTAGATTGTACTTTGCCATACCTTTACCAGGTACAACATTATCATTATTTCTCACATAATCTTCTAAATAATTTGGAAGTACCATTTGATTTTCATAAAAGGATGAATAAAAAGATAATTTTTCACCGACTCTACCTTTGACTTCCATACCTCGTGTATTGATGTATCTTCTGCCATTATCTTCACCTATCTCAAAATGAAAAAGAGGATTTAAAGCAAAACTATAGTCCACATTCTTTACACTTAGTAAATCTGAGTTTAGAAAAGCGTGAATGATTGACTTTTTTGAAATAATTGGTTTAAAAGAATTGTAAAATATGGTGTCGTCAACAGAATATAAAAAAGGCTTAAACGAGGTGTGTTTTGAAACGCCTATTTCATGCATGTCTTTTTCTAAATACGAATAATATGAATGACTTAGAGGTGCATTGGTTTGCCCTATGATTAAAATTGAGAAATGCGACAATACAAAAAATAATATATATTTATTCATATGTAAATTATTAAATCAAAATAGTTTCTCCACATTTAAAAAAAAGTAAATAAAACAAACTTAGAGAGTTTTTATTAGCTCAATGTAGCCCTTAGCAATAGAGTCCCAACAATAGTTTTCTTTCATATTAGTGATAGCATTTTGTGGTATTTCATTTATTAAATCCTTGTTATTCATTAAAGAATTCAACTTATTTGCCAAATCATCTGAATTACCTTTTTCAAAAAACAAACCGTTTTTTCCATTTTCAATCACTTCTTCAAAAGAAGGTATTTGTGAAGCTATCACAGGTAACCCATAGGACATTGACATCAATAAAACACCACTTTGAAAAATGAGTTCATAGGGTAAGACTAAACAATCAGCTGCCTTGAAATATAATTCTCTTTTTTCTTCACTGATGTAGTTAATATCTAAAACTAATCTACTTGCCAAATCTAATTCATCGATGATAGATTGGTACTTACCAAAGTCATCTTTTCCTAAATGACCAGCAACAATAAGTTCTATTGAGGGATCTATTTTCGGCATTGCTTTAAGTATAAGATCTAAACGTTTATTGGGCTTTAAGCGCCCGAAAAATAAAATGTATTGCCTTGACTCATCCAAATTTAACACCCTTCTAGCAGACCTTCTGCTTATTGAATCATCTGGTAAACCAATAAAAGAGCCATGTTTTAAAACACTTACATTAGAATGCATCTTGGATTCAATCTGAGGCAGAAGATGATTTAAGGAAAAACTATTGTGTACGACTATTCTATCTGACCAACAGTTGTAAATTAAGTGATGATACCATTCTTTATCTTGATCAGTAAATGAAAATACATCATGAGAAATTGTTATCGTTTTTAGCCCAAACAATTTACTGATAGCGTAAGTCATTAATGCCATATTGTGTGTAGAAAAAACGTGAATAATAACTTTATTGATTTTATTCCTTTTACAATCTATACAAGACTTGAACATTCCACTTATAAAATTTAAAGTTTGGTAAAGTTTATTTTTAAAAAAAGTTCCAAAAAATAAACGAGAAACGATAGTATCGGATTTTACATTAAAATTCGAGTAAATATAAGTGTTAACTCCTAATTTATCTAGTGAAGTGCACAGAAATGTATCGTAATGATTCATCCCACTTTTTATTCCTACCGGATCAATTATCGCTATTTTATATTCCATCTAGCTAAATCTACATTTAGGAGCTTTTCAAGCTGAAAAACATCTGACTTATAAAATTGTTTAAGCTTTTGCGCTGTAGTGTTAGAAATCATCGGCTTAGACTTAACTGAAAAATATTTTGAACTAATTAATGATAAAAGACTTACAGGCAAAATAGTCTTTATACCTTTTCTTATAATTTTGTATTTATACAACTTAGATATCAATGCGTTAGAAGGCATTAAAAAAGGATTTTTAATGCTAAAATATATTTCCTGTTGTTCTATTTCTAAAAAGTTAAAAACACTTTTCATTACTTTTTTAGTATCATTCTTAAAATCTTCATAAAAAATAACTAAAAGCTGTTCTTTTTTAAAGATATCATAATACCTTTTTAATTGCGAATAATAATTACCTAATTCTAGGTATTGTTGAAAATGTTGTGGATAGCTTTGTGAATCAGCTATGATATCTTCTAGTTTTACTGAGCAAAAACCTAAACGACAATCCATCAAATAATGAGATAATGCACGTTCAATTGGTTCTCTCAACATGATGATGATTTTAGCTTCAGAATTGTAGTCATGTATACGATTAGGTACGTTTTCATAATACAAATAAGACACACTAGCTTCTCCTCTAATTTGTCTTTTTTCTTTGGAAAATAATTTGTGATAATCATTACTATCAGTTATACATTTGGAATTATAAAACAAAGACCCCACTTCTTTTGAAGAAAAAAAATTAGGCTCTTTCACGCTACTCATACTCACATCAGTATGCTGATTTAGATAATGATGCAATGAGGTAGTTCCTGCTTTTGCTGCGCCTACAATGAATGTATTTACTTTCATTATTACATTTTAAATCCTTGAAAATAGGACGTTTGTATTAGATAAAAAATACTCCATTTTTTTTCAAATCTACGGCTCATAAAAAAACGTATTGTCAAATAAAACCACAAATAAATTAAGTTTATATATGCGATTAGTGTTTTTTGTTTTTTTAAAAAATAGACGTGGTTTTTGCTATTTTGTTTAATAAAGAACTCACCATATTTTATTGGTTTATCTTTATTTCTAGAATTCGTAAGACTACCTATTTTATGTAAAAAATGAATGTCGTGCCTATATCTAGCCTCATGTTTTCCGTCTTTTAAAACTCTATAGAAAAAGTCGGTATCATCAAAATAGACAAAATACTTCTCATCCATCAAACCAATATCTTTAAAAACAGATTGATGTATTAAGGCACAACATGTTGGTGCATATTCTATTTTATCGTCAATATTATATTGGTTCTTATCAAGCTCTCCCTGACCACGATGAAAATTTAAAAAAGCTTTTTTTCTGTCATAAAATCCTCCAGCATACCAAATCACATTAGATGGAGAAAAATAATTAATCTTTGGTACAACTATTGATGAACCATACGTATTGTAGGTCTCTAATAGTTTTGATAAAAGCCTATCTTCAAAAACAGTATCATTGTTTAATAATAATACGAAATCACATTTGTCTTTGAGTGCCAACTTTATACCTTGATTATTTCCTGCTGCAACACCCATGTTATTAGTGTTTTTTAAAATTACTTTTGATTTAAAGCTCCAACTCTCTGCTTTTAAAAGTGTATCATCAATAGAGTTATTATCGATTAAATAAAGATTAAACTCTGAATAATCTTGTTGCTCAATAGAAGTGAAAAAATCTTCCAAAACAGAAGAACTATTAAAAGTGACTGTTACAATACCTATTTTCATTTCATTAGCCCTTTACCTTTCATTTCATTTATAGACTGTTCAAAATTATCATTATTTACTTCTTGTTTTTTAACCCAACCAACAAACTTTTTTAGTCCGTATTCAAATGACACTTTTGGATTGAATCCCAAGAGCTTTTTTATTTTACTAATATCAGCTTTGTTATGTCTAATATCACCAAGCCTATAATTTCCTGAAACGTTAATATCAACATCAGATTCATATAATTTCTTCAGATAACCTGCAACTGTTTGAACCGAAGTAGAAACTCCTGAACCAACATTCAATGAACACAACTTAATTTTATTGTCTTGTATAGCTAAAACTGTCGCATTAACAACGTCATCGATAAAAATAAAATCACGACTCTCCTTTCCATCTTCAAAAAGAATTATTGGATTATTGTTTAATATTCGAGTAGAAAAAATGGATAAAATCCCAGTATATGGATTAATAAGAGATTGTCCCGGTCCATATACATTTTGATATCTCAAAGCAATAGCGGAAATACCTAAACTCTTACATGCTGTAAGAATCATTTGCTCTTGATTATTTTTAGTAATTCCATAAATAGAAGACGGATTAATTTTTGAGTCTTCATCTGTTGCTAACATACTCAAGGGTTGTTTGCAAATACTACATAATGGCTCAAATTGTCTATTTGACATTTGTAAAGTTTCGCGTTCGTTAGGGTATACCACTCCGTGCGAATCACAATAATATTTCCCTTCACCATATATTGCACGTGAAGAAGCAATAACTATTTTCTTAACATTATGTTTTTCATTAGCTAAAATATCTAACAATAAAGCTGTACCACCACAATTAACTTGAACATATTTTTCAATTTGATACATGGACTGCCCTGTTCCGGTTTCTGCAGCTAAGTGTATAATAACAGTACTATTGGAAATAGCTATTTGCCAATCATTTCTATTCCTTACATCTCCATTTATAAAAGTAACTTTGCCTTTTATAGACTGATATAACTGAGAATTTTCTTTAGAATTGGTGTGTATCTGAGGTGATAGATTGTCTAATACTCTAACATTATAACCCATACTTACCAGCTTTAATGCTAAATTAGAACCAATAAATCCTGCTCCACCAGAAATTAATATATTTTCCATCTAAACTTGTCAATTATATAAATACCACCTGACATTACAAAAGTAAGGAAAAAAGGTCTGAGCATTATTGGCTCTGTCATTAGTGAAATTAAAACGAAAATGAAAAACCATTTACGCTTTTCAGTAACAAAATCCTGATAATATAACATCACCAAAAGAATTAAAGTAAACGGTATTCCTGCAGCCGCTAAAAAAAACATAATTGAATTTGTCGATCCCTTTTCATTAACATTTGAAAAATCAACAGCTTTTAGATTTAATGAAAAATTAGTTTTTTGACGAGTTTTAACAAATTGTTCATCATCCAAACCAACTCCAGTCATTGGATTTTCAGCTACCATATAAAATGGCTGAACCAAATCAAAAAATCTGGCCTGAAAGGAGTTTTGACCGTCGCCCCGAATTTTTTCTGAAATGTTTATAGATGTAATGTAATACAGCAGCAAGATCATAATCAATCCCACTGGAAAAAATAAAATATTTTTTCTTACGTGAATTCCAAATGATAATATAATTTGAATAAACATTACAACTAATCCAGTAGTTGATAAAGTAGTAATAATAGCCAAAATAGTCAGCCAAAATATATGATCTCTTTCTTTTTTAACAAAAGAAATTATAAAAAGCAATAAATTAAGAAAAATTTGTAGAACACCTGGTTCCCAAAATATGCCTTGATTTCTAACTAGTTCAATACCAATTAAAGAAAATGAATGCGTATCTTTTAAATAAAAGAAAAGGTTTAAAAAAGTAAAACAATCATAACGACTGTTACTTATCTCAAATAAAAAAGGCTTAATAAATGGAAAAATGAAAAAGTTTACCAATGCATGAATTAAAATAATTTTTAGAACAAAATAAAGATGATTAATGAACAATTTTTTATTTTCTTTCCTGTAATAGTACATGGCTGAAAAAATAGATGTTGTAAAAATAACACCATTAGCGAATAATTTTTGCGTTGATTGAGAAGTGGTCGCAAATAAAAAATTTAGTAGTAACATTGATAAAAACAATATCAAAAGCTGAACAAAAATTAGAAGTTCTCTCTTGTATAGATTTTTGATAAAAAAGAGAAAAAAGAAGAGAAAAAAAGCAAAATAAAGCATCTCTTTTCTAAAAAAAATAAAAAGCATACTACCTGCAGTTAGCACCAAAAAAAGCATGGGTAACCAAGAAAATCTGAGATGTTTTAAAGCTATTATCATTTAATATTTGATCCTTTCCCAACTTTTAGTTGCATGGCTGTATTTCTTAATAATTCGTGCAGGTGTACCAACTGCCATACAATAATCAGGTAAATCGTTTATAACTAAAGAATTTGCGCCTACAATACATTGTTTACCTATTTTTGATGAAATGACACAAACGCTTTCCCCAACCCATGTACCATCACCAATTTCAACCTCAGCCTTAAAGCCTACACCTTGTGATTTATAGGGTATATCAACTCTATCAAACCGATGAAAATTATCAGCGATATATACATTGTCTCCCATCAATACATTCTTACCAATTCTTATACTTTTCAATGATACGATATGAGCATTTCTTCCTATGTAAGTGCCTTCATCTATAAAAATTTTAGTGTCTTTGGAAGTTGAATCGATATGATTTAATGCTAAAAACCAAGCGTTAGGTTTAATAAAAACTTCTTTTTTGATAGAAATATAACAAGCTCCTTCCACAGAAAATGGCATAGATAATGTTGATCTAGGCGCTAATTCCTTAAATGAAAAACGATATAGTAAAGTGAAGATCTTATCTCTTATCCTGCGATATATGTTATGTATTTTTTCCATTTTTAAACCAGTCTATGTTATGTTCAGGTAAGATTTTTTTTAGCTGAGCAATATCATCTACAAAATAAGATTCTAAATTAGATTTAAAAGATTCATCTAAATAAATTTTTGACTTAGATAAATTTTTTCGCATAATCAACTCTCTAATCAACTTTGTTTTTTGTTTTCCAATAGTATAGTAAAGCATCTTTTTAATAAGAAAAAACTTAGAAGATGATTGAAGAATATTATTTAATTTTTTACTTTTTGGAGCACCCGTACTTTTTTTATTTATCATAAAATGCGACACTTTAAAGCTATTATCAACTTCTAAAAAATCGAAAATATCAACTAATGATTTGTCAATATCATCAATAAATTTTTCAAAAAAAACAACTTTTACTTCATTAAAAGCATCTTTATAAGCTCGGACCGAATCAGCATATGTACTCAGGCCTTTGTAGTACCAAAAGGAATTAAAACCCTTTGAAATTCGCTCTGACTCTCGCTTAAGTGCATGCCTAAAATCCAAGTTTTCAAAAGTTGAATAATTATGAGAATAATTTGAAAATGCTCTCTCAATAGGATTTCTTAAAAGAATTAGAATTTTTGGTGACTTAACATATTTCAGTTGTTTAATTTTAGGAATTACTTCCTTATAGTGATATAAATATTGTGTGCTAGCATCACACTTTATTTTTTCACTCTTATTTCTGTAAAGATTAGTGTAACTTATTTCATCGAGTATTGAACTTCTTAATAAATAGGGTTTTATTGGATCAGATTCAGAAATGTTTTGAATACTATCTTTTAAAAAAAATCGTGGTTCTTTATCAGGTATCACAATATCTGGGTGTTGACTAAGATAATGGTACAAAGAAGTCGTTCCAGCCTTTGGTGCCCCTACTATATATAAATTGGGATAATTCATTATCTAATACCTGGAAAATAGATTGAATAAAACCCAAAGTTCTTTTTGATATAGATTATCATAAGGATGTTCCATATCACTCCACTAATAGCACTTGAAAAAGCTGCTCCATCAATGCCATATTTTGGTATTAAAATATAGTTTAAACCAATATTTATTAAAGCTGTGAAAATAAGTATATTTTGAAACACATTTTGTTTTCCAACCATTTGTAAAAATGTACCTACAGAGCCAGAAATTGCACTGAACATTTTACTAATTGACAAGATAATTAACGCCATAGCTGCTAATTTAAATTCTTCTCCAAATAAACTTAATATAGATTTTGGAAAACATAAAAATAATATTATTACTGGAAGAGTAATCCAAAATATGGTTTTAGTTGATTGTTGTACAATTTTTTTTAAAGCATCGAAATCTCCTGATGAATGAATTTCAGAAAATTTAGGTGCAGCAATACTATTCACCGCCATAAGACCCATGTAAGCTAACATTGATAACTTTAAAGCTATATTATATATCCCTACTTGATCCGAGGATGTCATATTTGCTAACATAAATAAATCTACTTTCCCCATTATTAGCATCATTGATTGCCCTAACAACAATGGAATAGATACCTTAAACAATGCTTTTGTAGTGAGTTCTGACTCACTTTTGATATCCTTAGAATTTTCAATTCTTGTTTTATGATAGAACCATAAAAAATAGGAAGAAAATGTCATTATTAAAACACTCAATACATAGGCGAAAAAAGGAAGCTTTGTTGTAGAACTATACGAAACTAATACAACTAAAATAATAAAAGTAAAAAGAGTTATCGCAACGTTATTCAAAAAAGAAAAAGAAAGCATTTTTTTTAAACCACGAATAGCTTGAACGTTCATGTGAAACAATACTAATGGAATGAAGGAGAAGGATACGATCAAAAGATACTGCTCGTCAAGATTCATAAAATTAGCTATGTATTCTGAAAAAAATAATAAAAGTAAGGTGAAGATAATCGCAGCTAAAGAGACAATAGTAATTGATTTTAAAAAAAGTTTATTGATTAATTGAGAGGCTCCATTGTGTACATATTTTGAGATAAATCGGACTAAAGCAGTGTCAATACCTAACCTTGAAATGATACCTAAAATTTCAATTATTAATAAAGCCGTTACATACTGACCAAATACAAAAGCTCCGAATTTGTTAGTAATAAAAATAGCAAGAACATAGCCAAATAGTAAGCCTACAATTTTAATGATAAAAGTACTAGATGCCCCCTTAATTAGCTCAATAAAATGAACATCACTCGAATAATTTGAAAGATATGATTTTATTTTGTTCAAAAATTCTAATAGTTTGAATTAGATTGTTTGCCTTGTAAAATCGCAAAAGCAGATGATGTCCCAATACGTTTCACACCCAAGTCAACCATCGTCTTAAAGTCTTTGAAATTACGGATTCCTCCTGAAGCTTTTACTGGCAAAGGTGAAGAGTTATCCAGCATTAGTTTTATATCAGAAACCGTTGCTCCGTTTGGTGCTGACTGAGGGCTAACATAAAAGCCTGTCGATGATTTTACAAATATATTACGAGCATTTTCTTGTCCAAAATTATTCAAAACAACATCCCTGATGAGTTGACATATGTCAATTATATCATTATCACTTAGTGCCGCTGATTCTATTATCCATTTTATAGTTTTATAATTGGACAAACATAAAGCAGTACATTCATTAACTTGATTTATAATATAATCGTAATCACCTTTTTTGAAAAGCTCATAATTAATTACTACATCTATATCGTCAGCACCTAAATTTATAGCTTTAGTAATTTCATCTAATTTGCTTTCAGTAGATGAATCTCCATTAGGAAAATCAATAACTGTTCCAACCAAAACATTACTATTATTGTTAGCTATTATTCCTTTAACAAAAGGAATATGAATTGAACGAATCATAACTAATTTGAAACGATACTCAACTGCCTGCAAGACAAAAGATTTAATAAATTGAATTTCTTCTTGATCGCTGAGACCTGACTGTTCTTTGGTTTTAAGATATGTTGAATCAAAAAAACTACAAATATTATAGCTCATATTACGACTTGTTTATAAAAGTAAAAATAGTGATTTCAAGTAATTCATTTGTAATAAAAATCTTTACAAACAGAAGGTATTGATTGAAATAGAGTGAAAAATTTTAATTCAATCTAAAACTTATTGGTACATTATATTGCACCTTTACAGACTTACCTCTTTGTTTACCTGGCTTAAATTTTGGTAAACTGGAAACTACTCGCTTAGCTTCAGCATCTAAATATTTATCTACTCCACGTAAAATTTTGACATTAGTAACCTTGCCTGATTTGTCTACAACGAAACTCACGAAAACTCTACCGGTAATATTATTTTCCTTTGCAATAGGTGGATACTTTGTTTGTTTAGCTATAAACTGCATTATTTTAGTTTGAGTACAAGTTTCATCAGCACAACCTTCAAAGCGAGGCATATCTTCAACAACCATAAATATTTCATCAGTTGTCTCCTCTTCTTCTTCGATTATTTCGAGGTCTTCATCGGACTCAGTATCTTCAATTTCAACCTCTTCTATTTCCTCATCGTCTTCAACAATAACGATTTCATCCGGTGGGGGTGGAGGTGGAGGTGGAGGCTTTTGCTCTCTAAACGTATTTTCTATATCTTCTTCAAACTCTGCATCTAATACTAAATCTCCTAATGAAGCAACATCCTTTTCATAAGTTCTGTATTCGAAAGTAATTAAAACAATTATTAGAGATATTGCCAGGCCAATTTGCATAAACAAACCTCTTTTTTTCTCTAAATCTACTTTTGGGTTCTTTTTTGGTTCCATGAAGTCAGTTACATTAACAAATTTAATCTTTTTTAGCTGAATTCATTGATAAGAGAAAAGGATTTTTTTTAAAGATCCAAACACCTAAAAATACGCCTATTGTATCTGCAAACCAATCTAAGATGTCAGCACTCCTTTCAACAAAAACAAGGCCTTGAAGTA
>CESP01164008.1_pt1 | contig 11314 bp, 9 predicted proteins | sample 531211 | NCBI WGS metagenome assembly CESP01 (sample SAMEA2622074, study PRJEB7988) | marine metagenome | biome: marine biome (ENVO:00000447); feature: surface water layer (ENVO:00002042); material: "saline water (ENVO:00002010), including plankton (ENVO:xxxxxxxx)" | depth 5 m | reverse complement strand
TTGTAACGGTTAAAATATATAATTTAGTATTCATTCTAATTTTTAAGTTTTTTCTAAATTTGGTCTTACTCTAATACCAAGAAGAATTTCTAAATATATAGGAAATAATAATGAACCACTCGAGATAATAGATAGAAATAAAATTAGTAAATGTAAATAGGATGATTTGCTAAAAATAATAATAAAAAAGATAGTGAGTATTAAAGATGCGGGTATAATTCCCCATGCATGAGAATAAATAATAATGCCATTGAGGGATTGGATTTGATTATTTATACTATCTGTAGATGCTTGTAAACCTTCGCCTAAAAATAAGGGTATATTATCAGGAATTTGAAATCTCGATTTGAGTCCTGAAATTACTACATTAGAAAAGTCTAGAGAATTAAAAACATAATTAATTATTATTGGATAGGCAGCAATTATTAAAAAAACTAAGATTGAATTAATAAAAAAATCTTTTGAAAAGTATTTAAATCCTCTATAGTTTGGTTTCCTTAGTAAATAAAATAAAATTAAAAATGGTAAAGATATTATGATTTTACTTCCTGTAAAAATAATGATTAATAAATTTACTATGATTGATGAAACCAAAAGTCCTTTTAAGGAAGGTAAATATTTTTTGATTCTAAGAGATTCAATTATGTAAAAGAGTAAATGAAGTACCATTGGAGCATTTTCATTAAACATTCCTGGTAATCTTCCTAAAGAAAAGGGAAAATAATTATTTATAGCGGAAACTGCCGCTTCTTGAAAACTATATCCAAGATTTATATTTGATGGCCTAATATCAAAACCTAGTGTTTGAATAATACAAAAAGTAAGGTTTAAAAAAGTTGCAGCAATAATAAGTAAGCCATAATTTTTCAAATTTAAAGGCTTAATTTGATTACATAAAATAATCAAAAAAGGGAAAAAAGCAAAAACTAAATTAAATAAACTAAAGTTATTAGAAACGATAATAGATGAATATACTAAGAAAGCAAATATTAAAACTAATACATTTATTTTTTTAAGTTGTTTTTTTAATAGAACCAATAAAAATATGGAAAATATAAGGAAGGAATTTGGCAGGCCCTTCCCTCCAAAAGAAATTAATTGAAAAGAGGGGAAAATAAAAACTAAGCTATATAATATTATATTTAAGTTATTCTTTAGCTTTATCATTGACTCTTTACTTTGGGAATTTTTTTTTAAACACTTTCAAGATCTAAAGTTTTATCAAAATACTTTGTTAGAACTTTCTCATGAGAAACTAATATAAGGGATTTTTTTTTCTCTCTAGTATATTCAGTAATATTTTTTATAATTACATCTGATAAGGATTTATTCATGGCACTAGTTGGTTCATCAGCAAAAATATATTGTTTATCTCTTAGTAAAGCTCTTGCTAAAATAAATCTTTGTTTTTGTCCCCCACTAATCATAGATCCACTATCACCTGCAATAGTATCAAGACCGTAAGGGAGTGTTTGTAAAAATTCATCAAGAATAACCATTTTCATTGCTCTTTCAATTGATTTTAATTCTTTTTTGGTAATATCTTTTTTATCTTTAAAGGGAATTAAATTAAACAAGAGAGATCTATTATATATGAAGCTATCTTGAGGGATATATGACATATGAGAATGAAATTTGTTTGATTCTATTAATTCTGCATCTCCTAAGTAGTTATGCTTTGTTTTTTCAGTTTTACTTAAGATACCAACTTCGCCACCACTAGAGTTAACTAAACCTAATAAAATATCAAGTAATGTTGATTTGCCAATACCTGATTTGCCGATAATGCATAATGATTCTCCTGGTTCTAAATAAAAGTTGATGTTTTTTAGAATTAGTGAGCTGTTCTTTTTGTATTTAAAAGAAACATTTCTACAAACCATGACAGGTTGTTTGGGAAGCTCAGTGAATAAATTAAGATTTTCTGAATCATTTATATTTTTATGTTTAGAACATTCGTAAAAATAATTATTCAAAAATTTAAGATTAGAGTAAATATCTGATATTCCAGCATAAATAGCTTGTAAATATGGAATACCTTTTTGAAGAGCTAGTGCTAGCGCCAATAATGTTGGTAATGAATTAATAATATAATTATTAGTTTTTGAATAAAATAATAAAATAATAATAAATAAAAAAATAAAACTATCAAAAGTGAATTTTGGATATAGGACATATCCTCTAATGTTTGAGACTATTATTCTGTAATTGAAGTCATCTTTTTTGAATTGATTTAGAAGTCCAAAAGATTGTTGATTTATTCTTATTTCTTTATAATTATTGTTAATTATATTTAATATATTAGTAAAAGAAGAAGTTAAATTTACCTTTTTATCACTAATATTTTTAAGTCTATTTCTAACATTTATAGATACGGTAATATAAATTGCCATCAATAAGAAGAAAGCTAAAATTATTTCGGTTGAAATTTTAAATAAGGCTAATAATGATATTGCAGCAAGAAATGATATCGCTTGAAAAATATTATTTATTGGCCATATTATGTAGCTTATTATTCCATCTACTCCATAAATTATTATTGAATCAATGTTGGCCGATTTTCTTTTACTAAAAGTAATTAAATCTGTAGATAATTCTTTTTTTAAAAGATTGCTAGATAAAAATGCACCAATAATTGAAGCGGTTTTAAAACCTCTTTTAGTGGCTTGAACTTTAACAAAAAAAGAAGTTATTGTTATGACGAAGAAAATTATTGAAAGGATTAAAAACCCATCTAAATTTGTGTTTTCTGTTAAAAAAGATGGTAAATATTTTTCTAAATCAATTTCATTTGAAAGAGAAATAAGAGAAAGTGGATATATTCCAATTACTACTAAAGCTTCTAATAATCCTGAAGATAAAATGAGAATTAAAGTTTTTAAATATTTGGATTTAATTTCTCTTGGTAAAATATCCCATAGATTTTTTAAGGATACAAAAATATCTATCTTTCTACTGGACAAATTATTTATCTTATCGTTAGCAATATATTAATTAAATTAACTATTGGATTTTTGGAATATGAATTTTTTATTTAAATTTTGTTATAAAAATTTTAATTATTAAATTTGAGGTCTTGAGATATAATTTTTATTTCTGGCTAACTTATAAATTACTCAAAAGAAATATCTTATTCTTTCAATTTTCAATAATTCCTAATAAAAAATCTTAAGAATTTGGAATTAAGAAAATTGGATTAATTACAGATTTAATACTTCAAAATAAATAGCAACCAAAATTAAATTAAAATATATACAACCAAAATTTTATATTGCTAAATTAATCACCAAATGAATTTAATTTTTACAGTAGTTTTGATATGAAAAAATTTCATAAATCTACTAATGTATTAGTTACTGGTGGGGCTGGTTTTATAGGAGCAGCTCTTATTAGGAAATTATTAGAAGTTACTGAGTGTAATTTGTTTATTTTAGATAAATTAAGTTATGCAAGCGATATAGAAGGGATTCGAAAGATTTTAGATGATAAAAAATATAAGAAGAGATTATTTTTTTGGGAAAAAGATTTAACAAATTTTGAAGCTACCAAAGATGTTATTCATAAATGTGACCCCGATTATGTCTTTCATTTGGCAGCAGAAAGTCATGTTGATAGATCAATAGATAAACCTTTAGATTTTATACAAAACAATATTATTGGAACATATAATCTACTTGAGGTAGTTAGAAATCATTGGTTTTACCTTGATAAATTAAGAAAGGATAGATTCCGCTTTCATCATATAAGTACAGATGAAGTATTTGGTTCTCTTGACTACAAAGAAAAAAGGTTCGACGAAAAAACGCCTTATGATCCAAGAAGTCCTTATTCAGCGACAAAAGCTTCAAGTGATCATTTGGTGAGAGCTTGGTATCATACTTATGGTCTTCCAATAATAATTACAAATTGTTCAAATAATTTTGGGCCCAGGCAGTTTCCTGAAAAATTAATTCCTCTAGTTATTCAAAAAGCTTTAAATAAGCAGCAAATTCCTTTATATGGTAATGGCTCCAATATAAGAGATTGGCTATATGTAGATGACCATATAGAGGCCCTTTTATTGGCTATTTCTGAAGGTAAAATAGGAGAAACCTATTGTATTGGAGGTTTTGGAGAACATTCTAATCTTGAAGTAGTAAATTTTATTTGTGATACTATTCAAACTTTAAAACCCTTAAATAATTTTTTATATCGAAGTTTAATAACTCCTGTAGAAGATAGACCGGGTCATGATTTAAGATATGCTATAAATTCTTCAAAAATCATCTCTGAACTTGGTTGGCGTCCAAAGCATAGCTTCCAGGAAGCATTAAGAATTACTATTAATTGGTATATTAAAAATCCAAAATGGTGTGAAGCAATACTACAAAAGTCAGGGTATTTAGGCGATAGACTAGGAATAATGAAAAATACGATTTCTTAGAAATAATAATGAAAAGAAAAGGGATAATTTTGGCAGGTGGTCTTGGTTCAAGACTTTACCCTATTACCAAATCAATAAGTAAGCAACTTTTGCCTATATATGACAAGCCAATGATATTTTATCCTTTAACTACTTTAATGCTTGCTGGTATAAGAGAGATTTTAATTATCACTACTCCGCGGGATAAATATTTGTTCCAAAATTTAATAGGTAATGGAGATAGTTGGGGGATGAAAATAGAATATAAAGAACAACAAAGTCCTGGTGGCCTTGCTCAAGCTTATCTTTTGGCTGAAGATTTTATTGGTGATGATCTTTCAGCATTAATTTTAGGCGATAATATTTTTCACGGTCATGATCTTGCAAATCAGCTTTCTAACGCTTCCATAAAATCAAAAGGGGCAACAATTTTTGCTTATCCTGTTGCTGATCCTGAGAGGTATGGAATTTTAGAGTTTTGTAGTAAAGGAGAGATTTTAAGTATTGAAGAAAAACCTAAAATGCCCAGAAGCAATTATGCAGTTACAGGAATTTATTTTTTTGATCAAACAGCTATAGAAAGAACAAAACAGATAAGTCCTTCTGCTAGAGGAGAGCTTGAAATAACAGATTTAATCAACAAGTATCTAGTTGATGGTCTATTAAATTTTGAAGTTTTTGGAAGAGGTTTTGCTTGGTTTGATACAGGAAAATTTGAATCTTTGCATGAAGCTGGCTTGTATATAAGAACTCTTGAAAGCAGACAAGGGTTAAAAATCGCATGTCCTGAAGAAATTGCTTGGAGACTAGGTTGGATAGATACAAACCAACTTGAAGAGATAGCAAAGCCACTTTTGAATAGTGGTTATGGGAAATATTTACTTGAAATTATAAATAAGTAAATTAATCTTAAATATATTTTCTAAAATCAAAAAGATTAATGATTAATATCTTTACGAGAAAATCATTTTTAATTCTTAATCATTAATAAACCAGATTTTTTCTTGATTGTGTCCATAATTCTAGCTTGATCTAGATTATCAATGTATTCTTTTTCAAGATATTTTTTTTCTGTAGCTAATTTATAAAAATATTTAAGCATTTTCACAAAATGATCATCTTTATCTACTTTTAATTCAACTGATGATGAGTTGTTTTTTAAATAAATAAGAGCTTCATAATCATTCGGAGCTGTAAAAAGTCTATTAGTATAAATTTCACCTTTTGAACCAAGAATTTCAATTCCGCATTTATAAAAATTATCAAATCCAAAATGTAAAAATGATGTAATATCTTTTCTTTCATTTTGTAGCATTGCACTTCCCCAAATTTCCACATCTTTTCCTTCAGGTATAGTTAATGATGAACCTACTACTTCTAAATTATTTCCTAGAAGAATTTGAGAAATTTTGACAGTATATGCTCCTGCATCTAATAGACAGCCTCCGTTAAGGTCTTTTTGATATCTTATATTTTCAATATTAGGCAAAGGAGGAAAACAAAAAGTTGCTCTTAAGTTTCTAATTTCTCCAATACTTTCTTTCTCAAGTAGGTCCTTGATTTTAATTAATTGATTATGAAATCTAAATTGAAAGGTTTCAAATAAAATTAATTTTTTCTTTCTAGCAATATTAGTTAATTGTTGTACCTCAAGTAATGAAACTGCAAGAGGTTTTTCTACTAATACATGAATATTTTGCTTTAAAGCTAACTTAGCCCACTTAAAATGTAATGAATTTGGTAGAGGAATATAAACTGCATCCAAATCTCCATTAACTAAAAGGTCATCGTAATCTGAAAAAACAAAGCAATTTAAAATTTCAGAAAGTTTTTTACCCTTTTTGTAGTCTCTTGAGGCTATTCCTACGAAATTATATAAATTTGGTAATTTTTTGATTGTAGGTATTATGGATCTAGTGGCAATATTTGCTAACCCAAGAACTCCAATACGAATTTTTTTCATAAAATTGGAGTCATAGAAATAATACTTCTTAATTGTATATTTAAAATATTATCAAATCTGTTTAACATAGTAAGTTGACTAAGAGATATCCAGAGATAATTATCTGGAATTTCTCTCATCAAATCAATATCATCATCACTAACAAATAACAAAATATGTCTATTTTGAATTTGGAAGAACCTGCCACCTTCCTCAGATTGATATGTATCAAAAATGAAATTTTTAATATTTGATTTTTTTATAAAATCGATCACTATATAGTCAAAATTAGTTTTATGGTTATCGTTTAATGAGTTTATTTGTAGTGTGGGTGCTAATTCTACAAGATCCTTATTAGCGCATTCAGCTTTTATCTGAGTTAAAAAGTGGATTTTACCATTAATATTTTTAATAAGACATGCATAGATTCCATTACTACATCCTTCTATCATAGGCTGTTGCCAACTTGTTTTTTCTCTATTACTTATAGAAGCATCTATACCTATAACCTTAAAGTAAAGATTATTTTTATGCTTTATTAATTTTTTACTAAGTTCCCATAATCTCATTTCACTTAATTTTATTTTTTCTATTGAAATATTTGTAGAAAACTTTTCTTTTGTAATACTGTTAATTATTGAATTTAAATCAAGATAATCATTATCTTGATCAATAAATGATTTTAGAAAAAGAGATTTAATATTACTAAATTTTTCATTTTCTATTTTGGATGCTTTGGAACCATAATAAGGGTTTGGAGAAAAATTTAAAGTTGCTAAAACCGATCTTGAATCAATATTCAGCATGTTATCCAAAACAGCTAGCTGCTTCAATTGTTTAAGTGTTATCCATTTAAAGTTTTCAAAAACCTCGACTTCCTCTGATGTGTTGACTATAAGATTTCTATTTCTTTTTTTAAAAAATTTACTTCCTAATTCAGAATGCAAATTATCTACTATGATATCTTCACTCTCAGGGTTTAAGAAGTAATTTAAATATGGAGGATAATTACCTTCGTGAAGAGTTAAACAATTACTTTTTGTTGCCTGTAAGGTAGGAGAAATTTGCACAATATTGATATTACCAGGTTCTATTTTTGCTTGTGCTAGAAAATGTAAAACCCCATTAAATTTTTTGACTAAAAAACCTAGATATCCAATTTCATTTTGATTTATTATTGGTTGATCCCAGGATTTGATAGGTTTAATATTGGATACAACTCGAAGACCTTGAATACAGTAAAAACCCTCAGATGAATGCTTTATTAAGCTTTCTTCTTTATTAAAAACCCATTTATCCAAAGGCATTAAATCAACCTTTCTAATCTTTACATCGACATTTTTTTTAATTTTATTAATCCATCCAATAGTACTTTCTAAGTTGCCAGAAACACAAAAATCGCTGAAAGCGCTTTTAATATAATCATAACTATTGATTTGCCTTTTTTTGAATTCTTTCATAATTTGAAAACCGCTTTTGAAAACTTAATTAGAATTATTTTTAATTAAGAACATCTCATTAAATTAAATTAGATTAGATACCTTTTTATTGAAAAATTTCTTTTGAATTAATATTATTCATATATAAAAAAATTAAAATATTTTTTAAATAATTTTCAATTTATTTCAAATAGGTTCAAAGTTATTGTACAAATCGATGTATTTCTTGCAAGTATTTTCAATTCCATAAGTAATACTTGCTTTCTTTGAAATTTCAAAAGAATTATATTTCAATTTGCCTAATACAAAATCTGAGATTTGAGTTTTTAAATCTTCTACTCTATTAGAAGAAAAAGTTTTTCCAGATAATCCCTCCTCAATCATCTCACTTGCGCCTGTACCAGACCTAACAAATATTGGTAAACCACACATTTGTGCCTCAGCAATTACATTTGGAGAATTATCTAAAGATGAAGGACAAATTAATAAATCTGCTGCGTTATAAGCAATTATTTGGCTTATTTCATCATTAAAAATTCCAATAGATAAATAATCAATATTTAAATTATCTAATTTAGTTATTTTGGTTTGATTAGAACCTAGAATTTGAATAGCAATTCTTGACTTAATATCTGAAGGCAATAAATCTAAAGCAGAAACCAGAAAATCAAATCCTTTCCTGAAATCATTTATGTTTCCTACAAAATAAATTATTTTCTTAGAAAATACTTCATTAGTCCAATTAATAAGCTGCATAGATTCATATTTCATATCTAAAAACATATAGTGGGAAGGAATATAATTAAAAATCTTTTTAATTTTATATTCCTCTATTCCGTAATCAATGCATTTCTTTTTCATCCAGTCAGAAGTTACTATTATTTGAGTCTTACTAGAAAATAATAATTTCTTTTTTAATTTATACTGATTATCAAAATTCCTTTTACCAAAAATATTTAAGAATTTTTCTTTATAATCTTCAGAATCAAAGTTAAAAGCACAACCTCCAGTTAAAAACCACATATCATGTAATGTTAGGATCACATTCTTATTCAGGGCAGCAATAGCAGCTGGGTTTATGAAATTTTGCCCCCAAAAAATATGTAAAATTTCATATTTTCCAAATGTGTTCTTATTATTAATTGAGTTGCCAATTCTAAAAAAAAGCATTGAATCCTTTTTTTGTTTTAGATTTAATTTCTTCCACAATTTATAAATTATTGCTTTGAAAATTTTACTTGAGATTGCATTTTTATAAATTAATTTGGTGTACCATTTATAAATTGGTTTCCTTTGTAAGTATCCATATTCTTTATTACCATTACAAATTAACTCTATAGAAAATAAATCTTCTGATACTTTTGTAAGCCCTTTGGCAATTCTTCTTGTGGCACGGGCAGCCCCTCCATTCCCATTATCTGCAGTAATAAGAGCAATTTTTTTCATGAAAATTTATTTAATAAAATTTTTTAGAAATAATGATTGAAGATCATTTAAATCTTAAAAATAAATTTTACTTCATGCAAATAGTTTTGTACTCAAAGAAATGAAAAGCAATAATAAAGGATTAAGTTATTATAAGATTTTATACATCCTTAATTAAAAAGTATGAAATGTATAATATTTGGCTCAAAAGGTTATCTTGGAAGTAACTTTTGTAAATATTTAAATAATGATAATTCTGAAATTTTTATACCGGATTATAAATTAGGAGAAAAGTTAGATCTTACTCAATATAAAAATTTAAAAGGGATAAATTGGGATGTTGATGCTGTTTTTGTTTTGGCTGGCAAAACAGGAACTCAATTTTCCTTTGATGATTATTATAATTTTTTAATTAATAATGAATTGATCTTATTAAATATTCTAAATGCAATAAAGGATTCAAAATATAGGCCTAGAATTGTTTTCCCTTCAACTAGATTAGTTTATAAAGGTTCAGATTCTCTTCTAAAAGAAAATAGTTTAAAAGAGAGTAGAACTGTATATGCTGTAAATAAGTTAGCCTGTGAAAATTACTTAAAAGCATACTCAATTAGATATGAAATTCCTTATACGATTATGAGAATATGCGTACCATATGGAAATATGGTAAGTTCAGATTATTCTTTCGGAACCATAGGAAATTTTATTTCTAGAGCATCTAAAGATAAAATTACTCTTTATGGAAATGGAGATATAAAAAGAACTTTTACTCATATTAATGATTTGTGCAAGATTTTAAAAATCGCATCCATATCACAAAAAACAATTAATCATATTTTTAATATGCCTGGTGAAGAATTTAAACTCAAAGAAGTAGCTTATTTGATAGCAGATAAGTTTTCTTCAAATGTTGAATTTATTAATTGGCCTAAGAATGACTATTTAATTGAATCAGGGAGTACTGTATTTGAAACCTCTTATTTAAAATCATTAATTCATATTGATATTGAACATAAATTTTTAGATTGGGTAAAAGGGATTTAAATGAATATTGAAAAACTTAGTATGTCTAATTAAACCTTACTCATTTTTGGCTTTTTATAAATCTTGTAAATGTACTTTATAAAAATTTATTTATCCACTTAATTAATTTATTTCTTATTTTAAATTTAATTGTTGGGAAATATATCTTCTTTTCAACCTTATTATCTGCTTTTATATCTATTTTTTTAGATTCTATAAAATCATCTAGAATTAAAGATTTAGATCTTTTTTTAATATATGTTGGTTTTATTCCTATTGTATGAGTAGCACTTAAATCAAAGCCTATATTTTCAGATAAAGGTACATTTGGTACGAGACACTTAAAGTTTTTTTCTAAACATAAAAAAGATAATTGATAATCCCATGTATCCAATTTGCCGGAGTTAATTTCTCTGCATTTTTTTATAATAAATTCGAGATATCTTTTATATGTTTTTGACTTATTTTGACTATTTTTTAAAATATTTTTTATTCTTTCTTCACTTATTACATATTCATATTTGCTCCAAATAGTTTTACTGCAAGCCCAACCCCAAATATAAATATGTTTAGAAAATCTATGGTGCAGTTTTTTATCAGTTGCGATAGTATCATAATTGCAAGATGATATAAGATGAATATTCTTATCTAAATTAATGTAGTGTGAACAAAATTTAAAAAACAAATCAGACATTAGGATATCATCCTCAATAATTACCCCGAAATCATTATTGTTAAAAAACCAATTAATCGCATTAGTAACTCCAATTTTGCAACCCTTAGATTTATCTTCATTAAATTTAAATATTATATTGTCATGTAATTTTGAGAAATCAACAATTAATTTTCTGGTTTTATAAATATCTTCATTATGCTTATCATTATTTGAAAGTCCATCATTATATATATATATATAACTTGTTTTGCATTCTAAAGCCGCATATAAACTTCTTAAAGTATGTTCAGGCCTTCTCCATGTAATAAGCAGAATTGGGATGTCTTTTTTATTATGAATTTTTATATTTTCCATGAAAAGTTTGTTGAATTAATTTTAAATTTATTTTTGCGTTTGCACAATAAAAA
>CESP01030139.1_pt1 | contig 11323 bp, 7 predicted proteins | sample 531211 | NCBI WGS metagenome assembly CESP01 (sample SAMEA2622074, study PRJEB7988) | marine metagenome | biome: marine biome (ENVO:00000447); feature: surface water layer (ENVO:00002042); material: "saline water (ENVO:00002010), including plankton (ENVO:xxxxxxxx)" | depth 5 m | reverse complement strand
GTGGAAGATTTTTGGGTTCCGTCCAGATACCATTCCTGTGCCTCTCCATGCGGTGTGCCATCACGCATTGAAACTTCCAAAATCTTTTGTCCATTCGGGTGCCATTCGTTTTTGTTACCACTTAACTTACCAGACTCATAATTTTCTTCGCGTAGTAATTCCCCCGTGATTCTATATTCTGTTGCCTTTCCATCCTTGATTCCATTTTGATAGTTGATTACTCGCCTCTTTCTCCCGTTGTAAAAAAATTCAACGGTTTCTCCATGTCTCTTTCCATCCTGCCAAGAAGAAACGGATTTGGTAGGACTTTGTTCAAAAGTCTCGATCGCTTTCCCAGAAAAAAGATTTGTGCTGGAACTAAGGTTTCCGTCGCTTCCAGTGTTTCGAACAAGACCGGCATCGTCCGAGCTGAGCCAGTGAAGCATAACTGTTTTCCCTGCATCACTTGAGCGAACCGAAGGAATACTAACGCAAGCAGAAAAACTATAGGCAATTGCAAGAGCAAAGATAGGCAATAGTATCATTTTCATCACTTATTAGTAATGAACCTACCCAAAGTTTGTGGCAAGTGGTTTTTCTTTGCTTTTAAGAACGGAATGAGAAGTCGGTTTGACACGGAATTATGATAAGTTAAAAATGCATTGTTTTATGAAGGCCTTGATTTGGAAAGAACAGAAAGTATAAGACAAGAATTTTCTGTAGGGTTAAATTACGAATTTGAACCTTCATTAAATAAAAATTCCTCCAAGTCCCGTCTTTGTTTTTTGGAGGGTCTTCCCTTAGATGAAGATCCTACAGGTCTAGGTCTAGGTCTCTTTGCTTCCCTTTTTGCACTTTCATATTCATCTGGGGGGGTGAGATCTTCATAGCATTCTTGGGCTTTAGTGGCCGAGACTCTCTTCATAAGAAGGGCGGTCATTTTTATGGTCCTTTTTAATGGTCCCCGTTTAATTTCAATGACTTCTCCAACTTTTATTTCTCTCGATGGCTTAAGGGGTGTATTATTAATACGAATAAGTTTTCTTTTACATGCGTCAGTAGCAAGGGACCGGGTTTTATAGAAACGGGTTGCCCAAAGCCATCGATCTATACGAATGCCATCCATAGAATTTGAAATGCTAGGTATTGGTAATGACTCGGATATCCAACTGGATTTTTCTCTTAGATTCTAGTGTGATTTCCAAATTTTTTTTCCCTCCGGTTGGTAGTTCGATGTTTTTAATGCTTTTGGCAGTAATCCCCGCTCTACTTAATACATAAGGCAAAAAATTTAATAACTCGGCAGGGTATTGCTCAAAGTCAGGAATTAAAAAATCGCGTTTAGAAAATTCCAATCCTTTTAAAACGAGAAGAAACCTTTCCTGTTCATCCAATCCAAGTCCCAAAGCAATCTTATTTATAGTTTTGCACCCTGCTGATCTAATCCCATTTTCAATGTCGTTTACAATGGAAGTTGCCACACCACTTGAGCTGGCCAGTTGTGGTTGTGTCAGCCCTGCTTTTGCTCTGAGGCCCTTGATTTTCTTACCAAATGCATTTTCTTTTCTCATACAACCATACTTGATGGTAGGTTTTACATTTTGCAAGAATTACTTATTTTCGGACTGATTTTTTATTATTAGAGCCTTAAAGAGGATCGGCTCAGATTGGTTGGAATCAGGAATTCTACGATCATTATTTTCTTGGACCGGAATGAGTTGAAGAAAGAAAGGTTGGTCTTCTTTTATGGGGAGCTGCGGCTGGTTTTCAGTTTTCCAGGTTGTTTCGTTGGAATCCACTCCCTTTTTCTTATCGATATTCTCTACAGTGCCCCAAGAAAGGCTATCCAGGCTTTCTTGAATTGTATTCTGGTATTTCAGGAAAATGTAAGTGAGGGCAGCAAAGAAAACTAGAAAAATGAGATATACCCATAATGGGGTTCCTTTTCCCTTTGGGTATTCTGGTTTTGGACCTTGAATACTTTCATCCCATTCTTTCCATTCCGAAATTGCTTTTCTTCGCTCAATTGCAGAGCCAATGATGATCGCCAATTCATACAAAACATAAAGTGGGATGGTCAAAATACAGAGGCTGACTGGATCACCACCGGGGGTGATCAAAGCTGCAGAAATCATTAATATGACGAGAACAAGCCTCCTGCTGTTACGCAATTTTTCTACTGATAAAATGCCGATTCTGATGAGTAGTACGAGGACAAGTGGAAATTGGAACGCAATGCCTACCGCAAATGTCATCCATATAACGGTGCTGTAGTAGTTTCCAGCTTCAGGACGATAAACATCGAGTCCTAAGACATTGAAAGAAAATTCAATGGTAAATGCGAGTGATACTGGAAGAATAAAAAGATATGTCATCGAAGCACCCGCAATAAAAAGTAGTGTTGCCGCTACGCACCCTGGAAAGAAAACTCTTTTTTCTTTTGGAGTTAAGCCGGGAACGACAAACCCGCCGATAAAATACAAGATGGCAGGAAGCGATACTCCCAGTCCTCCAAGAAAACAGATTTTCATGGCTATGAAGATGGGAGAATAAGATCGAATTACTTGCAAGAGGTTACGATTTTGCCCACTTGCAAAATGGGTAAGAATTCGGGTTTGATGATGCGGGTTTGTGATTCCCCAGCTTCCTAAATCCTCCTCCTCAGCGTTCCTTAGCATTCCTAGGTCAACCTCTTGTTTTTCAAGAGTTTGAACATATTCCTCCAGTCCAACGCTTTGTAGATCAATTCCAATTTCGCCAAAATCTTCCACTGCCTTGATCAAAGGAACTTGCAGAACTTTTACCGAGTCTTGCATGAAAACAGCAATGGCCAAACACCCTATAATGAAAGCGCAAAAACATTTAAGGACTACCCAACGTAATTCTTCAAGATGCTCCAGGAAATGCATTTCGTTGGGTCCAGCTTTCGAAGAGCTCACTTTTTTTCGCAGTGCACCAATTAAGCCGTCGTCACGAAATCTTTCTCCAAATTTTTTGGGTCCTGATTGATCTTTTGAACTCATCGATGGTTTATTTGCGTTTTTTTTGTCTTCTGATTAAAGACAAACATTATAATATGAATGCTTCGACCGATTTCGTCCACTTTTAAAGGAGGACTTTGAAGGTTTAGCTTATGAAGTTCAAGTCGTCCATTGACAAAACATCCAAAAAATAAGATTAAATTATCTTCCCTTTTTCAAAATCCATACTCACATAGTATTATGGTTCTTTGAATTTAAAATTAGAAGCTAACCTTAAAAGCATAAAATGGTACAGAAAAAGAAGGCAAAACCAGCCAAAAGTAATTCAACTGGAAAAACTGCTAAAAAGCGTTCTTCCGCAAAATCCAACGACCCCAAATATGTCTATGATTTTGGAAAAAAGACCGACGGTGATGCCAAGCAAAGAGAATTGCTTGGAGGTAAAGGTGCAAACTTGGCTGAAATGGCTAAGATCGGATTGCCCGTGCCCCCAGGATTTACCATAACGACCGAGGTCTGCACTTATTTTTACGACCACAAAAGAAACTACCCAAAATGTTTGGATGATCAAATCAAAGCCTCAGTGGCTACGATGGAGAAGCAGCTAGGGAAAAAATTGGGCGATATGAAAAAGCCTCTTCTTTTATCAGTACGCTCGGGGGCCCGAGATTCAATGCCAGGTATGATGGATACCATCCTTAATCTCGGTTTGAATGATGATACCGTTGGTGCCTTAGCGGAAGCATCCGGCAACGCCCGTTTCGCTTGGGACTGTTACCGTCGTTTTATTCAAATGTATGGTGATGTTGTGATGGGTGTCCAAAAACTACCCAGTGAAGATCATGATCCGTTCGAGCACATTATCGAAGAATTTAAGAAAGAAATCTTTCCTCAGGAGAAAGGGGAAGTTGATGATTCTCGTATTTCCGTTGCACAAATGCAGGAGTTAGTTGGTCGATTTAAAAGTTTGGTTAAGAAACGCTCTGGAAAAGATTTCCCAACTTGCCCTTGGGAGCAACTAGATGGCTCAGTTGGAGCGGTCTTTAGCTCTTGGATGAATGACCGAGCAATTGTATATCGCCGAAAATATGGTATTCCTGCAGAATGGGGAACGGCCGTAAATGTCCAGGCTATGGTCTTTGGAAATACGGGAAAAAAATCCGGTTCAGGAGTGGGCTTTACCCGGGATCCTGCAAGTGGAGAAAAAGTTCTGTACGGTGAATTTCTTACTGATGCCCAAGGTGAAGATGTGGTTGCTGGTGTGCGTACTCCGCAGCCTGTGGCCAAGCTCAAGCGAGTTCTACCGAAGCCATTCAAGGAATTAGTACTGGTGCAGAAAAAATTGGAAAAGCATTTCAAGGACATGCAGGACTTTGAGTTTACCATCGAAGAAGAAAAGCTCTTCATGCTACAAACCCGAAATGGCAAACGTACTGGACTTGCTGCTGTGCGTATTGCAACGGAGATGGTAAAGGAAAAGTTAATTGACTGGAAAACCGCTATTAAGAGAGTTCCTGCTGAACAACTGGATCAAGTACTTTCTCCAGTTTTTGATACAGTTGCACAGAAAAAAGCGAAAAAACTTTGCAAGGGACTCCCTGCAGGCCCAGGTGCTGCTTCTGGTAAAATTTGTATGAACGCGGAGCGTGCTGTGGAAGCTGCAAAAAAAGGACCGGTTCTCTTAGTCCGGCAAGAGACTTCTCCTGAAGATTTACGGGGAATGATTGCTGCAGAGGGAATATTGACAGCCCGCGGGGGAGTTTCTTCGCACGCTGCTTTAGTTGCCCGTCAAATGGGGAAAGTATGTGTTTGCGGTGCGGCAGAATTAGATGTCGATTACAAAACACGCTCTGTTAAAGTAGATGGTTCCACTTACAAGGAAGGGGACTATCTTTCCATTAATGGAACTACGGGTGAAATATTTGCGGGCGAATTAAAAACGGCGCCTTCGGAGATCATTCAAGTTCTAATTGATAAGAAATTAGATCCCAAAAAGAGTCGTGATTTCAAGAACTTTTCTCAGCTGATGAGCTGGTGTGAAAAGGCGACTAAAATGTTGGTGCGTACAAATGCCGATTCTCCCTCGCAAGTTCAGAACGCGATCGCGTTTGGTGCATCTGGAATTGGATTGTGCCGTACTGAGCATATGTTCTTCGAAGGAAATCGTATTGATGCGATGCGACAGATGATCCTTGCGGATAATGAAGTGGATCGCCGGAAAGCACTCAAAAAGCTATTACCTTATCAAAGAAGAGATTTTCAAGGAATCTTCAAGGCATTGGAAGGCCGTCCTGCAACCATTCGTCTGCTGGACCCTCCCTTACACGAATTCTTGCCCCACGATCTGACGGCTCAGAGGGATTTGGCAAAAAAACTTGGGGTCTCTTTGGCTGTAATCAAAAAACGTGTGGAAGATCTGCACGAGTTCAATCCGATGCTTGGTCACCGTGGATGCCGGCTAGGAGTTTCTTATTCTGAAATTACGGAGATGCAGGCACAAGCTATCATTGAAGCAGCACTGATCGTACAGAAAAGCGGAATTGAAGTTAATCCTGAAATTATGGTTCCTCTGGTTGGATTTCCAAAGGAATTAGAATTACAAGTTGAGGTCATTCATGAAACCGCAAAGAAGGTCTTTGCGGCCAAAGGGGATAAAGTTAAATACTTGGTAGGTACCATGGTTGAGATCCCAAGAGCAGCATTGGTGGCAGACGAAATTGCCAAAACCGCTCAGTTCTTCAGTTTTGGCACGAATGATTTAACCCAGACCACTATGGGCATGAGCCGGGATGATTCAGGAAGTTTTCTTCCGAACTATACAGAATTAGATATTATTGATGCCAATCCTTTTGCTAGCGTTGATCAAAGCGGAGTTGGACAACTTATGGAGATCGGAGTCAAAAAGGGAAAAGCTGGCCGTCGAAATATCAAACTTGGTATTTGCGGAGAACACGGTGGCGATCCCAAGAGCGTGGAGTTTTGCCACAAGATTGGCCTGAATTATGTCAGTTGCTCACCTTTTCGGGTTCCAACAGCTCGTTTAGCTGCAGCCCAAGCATCAGTGAGCTAAGAAAGTTTGTCTAACCATTTTCTGGAAATGAGAGGTTCGATCGTTTTGTCCGAACCTCTTTTTTAAGGGAATAACCTATACTTGTTTGCTGAGTGTTTGAAGTCCGGGAGAAGCAGAGGTTGGTCGAAAGGGCCTATTTAATTTCAGTAATTAAGCGAGAAGATGAGCGAGAGGTTGCAGAGTCATTACTCGAGGAGTTGGAGGAATTGGTAAAGAACCTAGGGATTCAGATTTTTAAGAAACAGGTGGTCAGAACTCGCAAGACTTTTCCCGGGCACTTGATAGGAAAAGGAAAACTTGAAGAAATCGTCGGGCAAGTAAAAGAGCTAAATTGCGATGTGATTATCTTCGACAATGTGATTTCACCGAGCCAACAAAGAAATTGGGAAGAAGAAAGTAAAGTTTTGGTCATTGATCGGCATGAGGTAATCCTCGATGTTTTTGCAGAGAGAGCTCAAACTAAAGAAGCAACTTTACAGGTTCAGCTTGCCCGCTTGGAATATTCTTTGCCTCGTCTCCGCCGGGCATGGACTCACTTGGGGAGGCAACGTGGAGGAGGGGTAACTCAAAGGGGGGAAGGTGAGGCTCAGATTGAACTCGATCAAAGAATGCTACGGGACAAGATTGCATCCACTAAGAAGGAAATCCGACAAGTTTCCACCAGAAGACAAACCAGTCGAAAAAAAAGGCATCGAATTCCTCTGCCTACTATTGCTGTGGTGGGCTATACCAATGCAGGAAAGTCTACTCTTCTCAATGCACTTTCCGGTTCAACAGTATTAGCCGCAGATAAATTATTTGCTACTTTGGATCCAACAAGCCGGAAGCTCAGTTTACCAAGTGGTAGGATGGTTATTCTTACCGATACTGTTGGCTTTATTCGCAAATTACCCCACCGCCTAGTGGATGCCTTTCGAGCAACTCTCGAGGAAGCCTTGGTTGCAGACCTTCTTCTACATGTGGTGGATCTATCCAATCCTAATTTCGAGAACCAAATGGAAACGACATTAGAAGTTCTTGGTGAGCTAGGAGCCGATGGAAAAAAGATCATTACTGTTTTCAATAAAATTGACTTGGTTCAGTCCGAAACTGAACCAATCCGAGGAAGAGTTTTGGATGATAGGGCAGAGTTTGTAAGTTCAAGTAAAAAAATAGGACTTGATTCCCTAGGCACTACCATCGATGCATTGCTGGAAGGTGAGGGTATCGTAGAGTCTTACTTGATACCACACGAATCCTATGCTCTGGTTGCAAAAATGCGTAAAGAGGGTTGCTTGAGATCGGAGGAAGTTGAAGAAAATGGAGTTTTGGTAAAAGGAACTCCCCGGGGGAAGCTAAAATCCGAACTCAATAAATTTACCGAATGTTGAAGGAATACTGGTGGGGAAACTAATGCTTTTTTCGCCTTGAATAGTCTACCCAAGTGACCCCAAGCATATTAGCAGCAATCCAAAAAACTCCGGTGATGCAAAAGGATGTCATGCTTGCCACAATGTTAACAGCAAGAGGATCTTGAGAAGGAACATGAGGCACTAAGACCCAACGCATAAATACAAAAAAACCGATGGATATTAAAAAAATTATTACACTCCTAGGTTTGGTAAATAGAGGTTCTTCATTTTGTTCGTTCATAAAAATCTTAGAGTAAGAAATTCATCTCAGGGGTCAAACCTAACCTAAAGTCAGGGTTTGGCTTGCTTCGATTACCTTTTTCTGGATTTCAGAAATACTCAAATCCATAAGGGTGGAGTTCTTGATTCGGTTGAAGGGAAGGGGGGGGAGATGGAGGATATCTTCCTGAAGGATCAGGTTTCGATTTGCGGAGACTTCATCCACGCGATCAATCGGAGTAAAATGAGGTGCAGTGTTTAACACTTCAGGGTTTTGCAAGATAAGACTCTTGATGGCGATGACAGCATCGGCAAATCGGTCGAGCTCGGACTTCGTAAAGCTTTCCGTGGGTTCAATCATTAATCCGTAAATTTCAGGAAAGGCGACGGTTGGGGCATGAAAACCAAAGTCGAGAAATAATTTTCCAATTTGAGGAATGGCTTTACTCTTAGGGATGCCCGCAGCTTCCAAAAACTTAAATTCTTCTTCGCTTAGGGTGAGAATAAACTCGTGCATTCTAGGAGAATGTTCAGCAGTCGCTGGAAGCGTGGAGTAGTGCTCTTTCAAACGACTCAATAAATAACGAGCTGATAAAACAGCTACGGATGACATACGAGGAATTCCCTGATTTCCTAATCTTATTAGATAGGTGAAAGCCCTAACTTTATGCCCAAAGTTTCCCCAATGCCGATGAAAGTCCCCGATGCTATGTAGGGGAACAGATACATCATAGCTTTCATCCTCTTTTTGAATGATTTGCTTACCAGGAAGAAAATCTATCAACTTCTCAGATACTGCTACAATCGCATCTCCTGGCCCTCCCCCTCCATGAGGTATGGTCCATGTCTTGTGCAGGTTATTATGCACGGCATCCACGCCAAGTGAATCAAGATTCACGATGCCAGCAATGGCATTCATATTGGCGCCATCCATGTAAACGAGTCCCCCTGCGTTGTGAACCTCATCTGCAATCAATTTGAAGTTTTTTTCAAAGATTCCAGAGGTGTTGGGGTTGGTAATCATAACACCACAAAGATTGGGCCCAAATTCTTCCATTTTTTTCCTGAAATCATTCATATCCACGGTTCCATCTTTAGAGGCTTCGAGATAAACAATTCCATCGGGATAACCTGCCATGGCCGCAGTTGCAAAATTTGTACCGTGAGCTGAACGTGGAATAAGTATTTTCCTGCGAAATTCTTCGCCATTATGGCGGTGGTAGGCTTGAAACATTTTTAAGCCTACAAGTTCTCCCTGTGCACCAGCTACCGGTTGGGTTGTCACACCTGGAAGACCAGTTATTTTCTTGAACCACTCTTGAATTTTGAAAAGCACAGAAAGAGGACCTTGGGCATCATCCGTTGGCATCTGAGGGTGGGCTTGTGAAAAGCCCTCCAGTCCAGCAGCCCAGTCATTGATTAAGGGGTTATACTTCATCGTACAAGAACCAAGTGGGTAGCAGCCGTCATCTGGGCTAACATTTAATTCGGCTAGTTTCTCGAAATAGTGAGAGATCTCTTCATTTGAAAATGAAGGAAGAGATGGAGAGTCGAGCCTTAGATAAGAATCAATATCGGATAATTTATGAATCCTTTGGTTCCCGGGAATGGCAGTAAAAAACTCGTTAAAAAAAGTAGCAAGAGATTTTAGATTATTTTCACTAGCCAAGTCGGTGAATGTCAGCTTGAGCAAATTCTGAGTGAAGTGTTTCCCGATCCGACTGGATACATCTACACCAATATGGAGATCGAATTTCCGGGCTTCCTTGATGATTCCATCGATCGGGCAGGGTAGTGAGAGAACCAGTTCGTTCAAAGTTGGAGAATCAGGGAACGCGACTTCGACCCCATCGAGTTTTTTTAAAGACTCAAGAAATTCATCTTTTGCTCTCATAGCGGAAGCCAAGCTTTCGCTTAATCCTTTGTCCCCCTTTGCCAAAAGATTCGCACCTGCGAGACTTGCCAGAAAAGCTTGGTTTGAGCAAACATTGGAAGTGGCTTTTTCTTTTCGTATGTGTTGCTCGCGAGTGGAAAGAACCATGACAAAACAATCGCGACCATTTACGTCTTTACCCTTGCCAATAAATCGGCCTGGTGTGTGCCTAATATCCCGCTTATTTTTTTCATTGTACCTACACCCGAAAAGTCCAAGGCCGGGACCTCCGAAGGATGGATTCGTTGCCAGGTGCTGAGCATCCCCAACGATAAAGTCGGCTCCATTTTCTCCGAAGGAACAAGGTGGTTTAAGGCCACCCGAACAAAGTAAGGCAGGATCGATAGCAGCAATAGAGCGAATTCCATTATCAAAACAAAATGTGGTAAGAAGATCGGTGTCTTCGAGTAGTCCAAGAGAATTTACTTGGGGAAAAACGAAAGCGGAATATTGCTCGGATTGTCCAGAAATATCTGCAAGGTCTGAATAATTGAGCAGTCCGGTATGTGAGTCGAGCTCAAGAAAAGAAAATTCGATACCTGTCTCCTTGGACAGCGTGTGTAAAACATCCACATCATCCGAAAAAAGCGAACGGGCCAATAGAATTTTCTTTGGTTTATTGCTTGTACGAATGGCACAAGTGATCGCTTCAAACATAGCGAAGGAACGATCATACAGAGAGGTGTTGATTGCCTCAAATCCGGTTATGGAAGATAAGGCACACTGGTAAATCCAATGCGTAACTAAAGTGCCTTGGCTTCGTTCCGGTTGGTAAGGAGTGTATGAAGTGCTGAGGGGCCGAAGTTTACTGACGAAATCAACAATAGGATCGACCGACCAGACCGGAAGCATGTCTCCGATAAAAGAAGTATGGTTGTTGGTTTTGGATGCGAGCTTCGCGATCTCGGTACTTGTATCTTGATAGGATAGTTCTTCAGGTAGACCCATTCCGTTTTCAAACCGAATAGAATTTGGGATATGATCAAATACATCGGACAAGCTTGTTAACTTGGATGCTTGAAGCATTTGTATGATCTCCTCTTCTGAAGAAGAAATGTAATGCCTTTGGAGTTCCCTGGGAAATTCACTTGGATCAAAAGGCAGGGTTGTGGACAATTCAGAAATAGTGTTAGAAGTTTTCACAATGAATGATCTATTGTAAAACAGAATGCGGAGCAAAAAAATCGTGAAACATTAACGTTTATAAATTTTTTCAAACATTTCCTCCCAATTGAAAAGGGAGCACTCTTAAATGTTTTAGAAAGAATTCAATCTACTTTTCGGCCATTTTTCCAGAGATTTTCTTCTAAGACTTTTCCATTTGAATCAAAAAAGATCTCCTTACCGTGAAGCACCCCATTCAAAAGATTAAGCTCACCTTCAAGGATTCCATTCTGGTCGACAATCAACATCTTGCCCGAAAATGGTAAATTAGAATCTCGTTCCTTAATCGTATCCAATCCATCTAACAGCTCAGTTGTAAATTGAGATTCAGCATCGGCTGCGGTTCCTCGCCACGCATCGTTGGTTTCATTCTTAGAAAAATCTAAGTTGATTTCCTCCTTGGGATCTTTTTCTTCTGAAATTGTAAGTTTTTGGGGTTTAGACGATATGGGAGCTGTCGGAGGCACCGGCTGTACCGAAGAACTTGGAGGAGGAGGTGTGGTGTCGGCAACTATAGCATCATCGGGGATTGCAAACTCAACGGTTGAAGAGTTTGAAGAGCTCGTACTTTTATTTTTCGATTCAA